>PJTY01000776.1_pt1 | contig 14184 bp, 14 predicted proteins | sample 1512121 | NCBI WGS metagenome assembly PJTY01 (sample SAMN08177680, study PRJNA422409) | Soil metagenome, whole genome shotgun sequencing project. | isolation source: Soil enriched (2) on filter paper: alkali lignin treatment | place: USA: Madison | collected 2015-01-15 | reverse complement strand
GATCCGGTCGTCGAATAATCCGAAGTCTGCAACAGCGTATCCGGCGTAGCTCTTCTCGCTAAAGTAGCGGCGGTTGAGCAAGATCTCGGGCAGCGCGTCCTCAGGCAAAATACCTGCGTTGGGGAAACGCGAGCGCACGTTATCGCCTAGCAAGGCATCGGGTGAGAACGTTAGGTAGCCGCCCGAGTAGCCCGCCTCGCCATTCATGAAATTTGTGGGGGATGTCGCGACGAGATCCGCCATCGAGACCACTGATATCGCGTTTGAGCGATCGGCAGCGAGCGCCAGGCCGTTGGTGGTCAAGTTGCGGTTGCTGAACGAGTAGTTGCGGTAGCGGTCCTTCTGGGTGGCATAGCGCGCGCCGACTTTGATGTCCTTGAGGAAGGAATTGTCGAATTTGTAGATCAGATCGAGCGCGGCCGAAATGCCGTCATCATGCCAAGCCTGATTGGTGGCGTTTGAGTAGTTGTTGAACACCCAGGAATTGGCCGATGACAGGTCGGGACCGGTGATCGCGACTTGTTGCGGACGCCCGAGATCGCGCGCGATGTCCCAGGTCAACCCGGCAGCCGAAGCCAGCGTCACGGCTCGGTTGTCCTGTGTCTGGTCGGCTTTGACGTAGGAGAAATCGAAATCGACGTCGAGGTGCTCGCTCGCTGCCCACTTCGTGCCGCCTGCGATCACGAAGGTTTTGTAGCGGCGATGTTCGTCACCGCCTGTCGTCGACAGTCCGGAATTCAGGAACGTGCCTCCGGTGATGCGCCGACCGGACAGCAGGTCGTTCGAACTGCCGTTCGCGTTGCGGTTGGCCAGCATCTCGTCGATCGTGAATGCCTGTGTCGTCAAATCTTGCGCGTACCGGCTATCGGTTGCGTTGAGAAAACGATAGTTCTGGTGGTAGAGGTACGAGTTGTAATTGCCCTCCACGTAGAACTCGAGGCCGGGACTCGGGCGCCATTGCAGGGCGCCATTGAGACCCTTGCGTGTGCGCGCATAGTCCTCCTGAGCAATGTTGTTCTGCACGCCAACTGACGTCAGTAGGTTCTGGCGCTCGTTGGCCGAGACGGTGGCCGGATTGACATCAGCCAGATAGGTCACATCCGCGCGGCCCAGATAGGCGCCATTGAGATTCAGTCCGGTGCCGACATTGGCTGCGTATTCGGCGCTGTCCGCGCGGATCGCCCGGCGGAATTGGGTGCCGCCGACTGCTGGCGTGTTGTCGCCGCGATTGAAGCTCTTCGAGTAGCTTGCCGCGAGCAGCACGCCGATCTCGCCGCCGCCCGGAAGGTCCCAGCGGTTCGACACCATTCCGAAGTATTCGGGCGTAAGCTTCTTGCCCAGATCGTTGTAGCGCCCGCCCGCTGCTGCGGATACCGCTAGGCCCTTGAAGTCGAAAGGTTTGCGTGTGCGGATATTTACGAGGCCGCCGATCGCGCCCTCGATATGTTCGGCCGATGGATTCTTGAAGACATCGAGGCCGGCGACCATGCCTGGGCTCGCGCCCTCGACATTGAATTCGCGGCTGCCTGCGGTGAAGTAGGCGCGCCCGTCAACGCGCGATCCGGTCTGGCCCGTGAGGCCTCGGATGGTCAGGCCGGAACCGTTGCCCACGGGAGATGACGCCTCGCCGCCGAACCGATACGCCTGGACGCCCGGGACGCGCGTCAGGGTCTCCGCAACGTTCGGATCAGGCAGCTTACCGATGTCCTGCGCAGTGATGGAGTCGACGACTTCCATCGTGTTCTTCTTCATCTGGACGGCGCTTTGCAGACTGGCACGGATGCCGGTCACCACGATGTCTTGGCTCGCGTTTTCAGCTGGATCAATCTCGGTCTGGGCAAGTGCAGGCATGGCAACGCAACTTGCGAGAAGCGCGGACGTCAAACGTACGGTGTTTTTCATGTATCCCCTCCTGCAGTTCGGACGCTTTGGCGCGCCCTGAACTTCCTCGACTCCCTCGAACCCTTTTTGGTATCGATACCTAAACTGATATCGATACCAGTTCGCCTGCGCAAATGAAATCTGATAATCGAGCGACGCAAGAGAAAATAGGAAATGATATCAATCTTATGACATCGGAGTTCTGCGGCTAAACTGCCTTTATGACGGTACGAGCCATTATCCCGTCACGTCCACGAACGCCGCCTGTCGCGTGAGTCGTTCTCGTTCATTCTTAACACATGACGTTCAGGAAAAGGCCTGTCTTGGATGCTCGCAAGAAGGAGAACTGACGGACCACACCTGAGAGCGCGAAATTGGCTGTTGAACGACTGGGAAAGGTCGCGAGCGGCTGAACCTGACCGTCGGCACCTCGGCATCAGCTTTTGACGGCTGAGTGACCGACAAGGGGCGCGAACGTCTGTACTTAGGGACCGCGATTTGTTCGCTGAGGTGCTTGCAAGGGGCGATGATGCCTAATCGAGGAGGTGACCGTTCTGCCTGACGTCACTCTAGCGACAATGGGGCTGCGAGCAATGTGATGGGTTAGTTAGGAATTTGGCGCTGGCATAGAGGGTTAATAGTTTCCCTACCTAGCTTATCCAGGTATCGACGTCTGATGGCCAAAGGTGTCTTCATCCATCGTTCGGACTCGATTTATGACGATAGCCCTGCTGAGCGGTATCAGTTTCCTCCGCAGTATCTGAGCCGAGTGAGCGCCTGCGTCGGCGATTGGGTCATCTATTACGAACCAAGCAAGATTCGGTTTTCGAAAGGGTACTTCGCAGTCGCGAAAGTGGATCGGGTAGTGCCCGACCCTTCCGCGCCTGGCATGTATTTGGCGCTGATCGAGCCGGGGTCCTATCTAGATTTTGTCAACATGGTGCCTTTCAACGGTCCACTCGGCATCGTTGAGCATGGGGTCCTGAATGAGGCTGGCAAGATCTCAGGACGGGCTCAGTCGGCGGTACGACCTCTTTCGGATGGGGACTTCAATCGTATTATTGACCTTGGCATTGCCGAGGAGGATGAATTCTTACCGCGCGTGGGTGCTATAGCGGATGCATCTAGCGCCGAAGCTGAAATGGTGCGTGAGGAGCGCGTGCCATTCGTTCACGAAATTGAGCGCGATCGCGTCGCCTATCTCGGCTCACGCCTGGTGCGCGATGGTCTGTTTCGGCGGCGGGTTGTGACAGCCTATGACGCCCGCTGTGCAATCACGGGTCTGAAGCTCATCAATGGAGGTGGCAGGGCCGAGGTCGAGGCGGCACATATCCGTCCCGTCGAAAAGGGTGGTCCTGATGTCGTGAGTAATGGCCTCGCTTTGTCGGGAACTGTGCATTGGATGTTCGATCGGGGTCTCATCAGTCTCGCCGATGACCTGGAGGTTCTGGTTAGCCGCCAAGCGAATGACGGCGAGGCGATCCGAGGGCTTATCAATCGCACGGGGTTTGCGCTTCCTCCTGCGCACATGGCTGATCGACCACATCCGAGCTTTTTGAACTGGCATCGCGAGCATTGCTTCAAGCATTGAGAACGGGCTTCCTTCGCTGACCGATCTGAAGTGACATGTAACAAAACCTCTGATAGTCTGATTTTCAATTCGAGGATTTGTTACATGCCTGCCCCCTCTGAACCGCAAAATGCCAGGCTGCTCCGCCTTCTGGGGGCGGGCGCGATGCTGCGCGCATCTGAGCTACGTGCGGCAGGCATCAACCCCCAGACTATCTCCAGGGCGGTTGAAGCGGGAGAGATCGAACGGATCGGGCGAGGTATTTATCAAAAGCCTGATGCTGACGTTGAAGAAGGTCAGATCTTTGCCGAAGCCGCACTCAGAGTGCCCAAAGGAATCGTTGCGCTCGTTTCTGCACTCGCATTCCATGATCTGACTGACCAGATGCCCCGCCGCGTTTGGATGGCGATCGGAGCCAGCGATTGGGCGCCAGTGCAGTCTTACCCGCCGATACGGCTGGTTCGTTTTACCGATGCCTACCTCCGATACGGCATCGAGCACCACGCGATCGCGGGCGTGCAAGTGCCAATCTACACGGTTTCGAAGACGCTGGCGGATGCCTTTCGCAACCCAAAGCTGGTGGACCGGTCAGTTGCCATCGAGAGCCTGCGCGCCGCACTTCGGCTGCGCAAGGCGACACCGGCCATGATTGCTGACGCCGCGAAGATCGGCGGTGCCTGGAAAACGATGCAGCCTTATCTCGAAGCGCTCACCTCCAATGGCTAAAGCGCCCGTCAACATCGCGAAGTCCGTCAAGGATCGCCTGCTCAATATCGCTCGCAGGGAAGGGCGCGTCTTCGACTTAGTGTTGGTACGCTTTGCTCTCGAACGCCTGCTCTACCGCCTTTCCGTGACCGAGCACCGCGATCGGTTCATTCTGAAGGGCGGAATGCTCGTCACCGTCTGGATCGACGACGACAACCGCGTGACGCGAGATGCCGATTTTCTCGGTCATGGCGATCCCGATCCCGAACGGCTGATAGCCGACTTCCGCCAGATTATGGCGGGCGAGGGCGATGATGGCCTTGTATTTGATCTGGATGCATTGTCCGCCGAGGTCATCCGTGACGAGATGGAATATGGCGGGGTCCGTCTGAAGACTGCGGCCTATCTCGAGCGGACACGTATTCCGGTTACGATCGATATCGGTTTCGGGGATGCCATGGCCGATGCTACGCAGCACCTCGATTATCCGACCTTGCTCGACCTACCAGCACCCCAGGTACGATCATATCCTCCCGCCAGCGTCATCGCCGAGAAGTTTCAGGCGATGGTGGCGCTGGGCGTCATCAACGGGCGCATGAAGGACTACTATGACCTGTGGGCCATTCCTCGCGCGATAGCGATCGCCCCGAATGACCTCGATGCTGCGATCCGCGCGACCTTCGAGCGCCGCGAGACTGCAGTTCCGTCAGAGCGTCCACCGGGGCTCTCGTCCGAAATGAGTGGGAACAGCGCGAAGCAGCGGCAATGGCGTGCTTATGCTGCCTCACTCGAGCTTGAAAACCTCTCGCTGGAGGCCGTCATCGATGCAGTATGGGATTTGGTTGGCCCATCATGTGATCGGTTGACTGACAAGGCATAGCGGGCTCCGAAAATTCCAGCAGGTAATGTCTACTATCCCAACTGCGCCGCTGCTACCGCTGCGGGTGCAGCGCATTGCGACGAGACGATCCGGGATATCGGGCTGGATCGAACTGAGACGGTGATGGTCGTGCTTGCGAATAGACGGGAAAATACGAAGTCTGGCCGATGGGATCAGAGCACCGTATCAAGCCCACACGAACGCGCGGGCAATCACCCTCCAAGGAGGGCCATTATTTTCGAATATGGCTACCACCGCCATTCGGTTCGGCTCAGCTATGTAACGCTTCGGCGATTTGCTTGTTGGTTGGGGGTGGAATTGGGGGTGGCGCTTTTCTTGATTTCTAGAAATTGACAAGAATTTCAGTCTAATAAGTGCCGTCGGCTGATCCCTCCTCCGCTACCAAAAACAGCCATTTTTCAGACAGCACGAAGAGGCGGTTTACACTGTGGTGTAAACTTTTGCGCCCAGCGGTTTCCATTTCCGGAGCTGCGGCGCCCGTCCGTGCATGCGTTTGGCGCACTACCGAATCGACATTACCCGTCTTCGCGATCGATGTTTCGGAGGCGGCGGTATGAGCGCGGTGATCTCCGACTGCGGGCGCTATCGGTATCGCCTTAAGCGGCCCGGCACCACCAATGCGACCAGAACGGCAATCATCATGGTCAACCCATCGACGGCTGACGCTGCCGTCGATGATGCAACGATCCGCAAGCTGCGCGGCTTCGGGGAGCGGAACATGTGGGGGCGGCTGCTGCTGGTGGGTAACCTCTTCGCCTACCGCGCGACCGACGTTTGTGAGCTGGGGAAAGTGGCCGATCCGGTCGGGCCTGAGAACGACGACCACCTTATCCAGATCCTCGCTGAATGCGATCAGGTCGTTTGCGCGTGGGGTCCTGTCTCGAAGCAGCCGAAGTACCAACGCAATCGGTCGCTGAATGTCTAGACCCTCATAAAGGGTGCCGGACTTGATCCTCTCTGCATCGGCCCTGTCGCCAAGTGTGGCCACCCCAAACACCCGCTGATGTTCGGATATGACAACCCCATTCTGCCATGGAGGCACCCCCATGCCTAAGACCACCCCAGAGCGATCTTGCCGAGCGGCAGATCGAGCGCCTCAAGGCCGTAGAGGCGCGTCTTGCGAACGGCGCCCACTATGCGGACGACGACGAGTGCGATCCGCTCTATCTTCAAGCCGTGGCGGCGAGGCAGATTTTAACAAGCGAGATGACCCGCCTGCGCACTCAGCGCGACGACGCCTATGGCGCACTCAGGTCGTTGGCGGAGGGCAATCTCGGCGATCTGCCGTGGCAGGCCAACTACCAGACGGTCAAGCTGGTAGCTTCAATGGCGATACCGCCTGAGCATCGTGCGGTAGCTTCAGCCTTGTTGGCTTCGACTTCTGCAACCTGCACACGAATGTAGGCGGCGACGAGCACGGAGTTTTCGTCATCTTCGTCTGGTTCGACTGCGCTTTCCCATTCTGAGTCGGGCCAAGATATGCGGCCATCGAGGGCGGTGCCTGCGAACGCCGGGATCGCCATGCGGGCGGCGCGGGCCTCGATCTGGACAGCTCGACGTTCTGCATCACGTTCGGCCGCCCAATCGCGGGCTGGCGTTGGTGCGGCCTTTACTTCGATCAGTCGGAAAGTGCCGATTTGCTTGATATCGCTCCCGTCCAAGGCGATGGCGTAGACGCCGACGCACTTTTTCTTGGCCGTCTTGCTCGGCTCATCATGCGAGTGCGGGATCCGCTCCATGCCGTCCGGAGCCTTCGGCCATCCGTTGGTGTACTTCCCGATGCCGGTAGCCAGCAGGCCAGACTTGAAACCGTCCTTCTTTGCGGCGGGTGGCGGCGTGTGACCGATGCCGTTCACGCCAATGGCGGCAGGGTCTTCGCGCAATTGTGGCATGTCGGTCGCGTCTCGCACACGAGGTTGCAACCCAGCAGCGGTGCCGGTATCTCCCAGCGCGACGCGCGGCCTCAAGTCGATCGCGTTTGCCTATGACGAAAATGGCGAGCCGGGCCTCGTCCCGACTAGCGAACCCCGGGCTCTCGAAACCGCGGAAGTGCCCCGGATCACGCAGGACTTTGTCCGCGCCGCGCTCAACCAGCGTGAGGACCGCTAAGGCGGATTGATCGAAAACCGGCTGCGCTTCATGTTGGAGACGCTCGACGCGATCATCGGCGAGATCGGTGGCGCGTGCGTCGGCGTGCGGTTCTCGCCGTTCGGCCGCTTGTTCGACATGGAACCTTATGCCGACGAGGCGCAGCCTTGGGTAGCGCTGGCTACCGCCTTCGAAGCGCGCCCTCTCGCCTATGTCCATCTCAGCGACCAGCTGACGATCGGCGCGGAAAAGATGCCTGAGGATTTCGCCGCTTCTTTCCGCAAGACCTATCGTGGCACGCTCATCGCCGCCGGGGGCAGACCGTCCGGTGCCGGCAGTTCGCGACCCAACTTATGCCCTTGCTGCGGCGGTGAATGAGCGTCCGCTAAACGCAGAAATTGCCATTCGCGGCTAATCTCGGGAACGCCAGGAAAGTCCTCCAAGGCATTGCACGCACCGCAAAATCGACCCTTTTCGGTCGTTCTGCCACCGACTTCGACCGTTTAGGTGCGGAACGTCCGCTCATCTCGCCATGTGCAGCACGGGATGAGAGGATCCGCGTGGAGCCGTTCGAATAGCGCATAAACGGCCTCACCAGTCGACTGATATGCCGTAAAACCGAGCCGCCGGCTTTTTGGCGTGTTCGTAACCACCTCGATCGGTCGGCCAAAATCAGCATCGGTGTGCCGAGGGGATGCGAGACGTAACAAATTCGGCTCAGTCAGACCTTCACGTTTGGCTATCACCCGCCAGATCTCAGCATCATTTGCCATCAACTCATGTCTCTTGCCGGCATCGGATCGGAATCATTGACCCCGTGTGCTGTTTCCGCCCATCTCCATCGAAGCGCTTTGTAGACGGAGGATGTGGAATTGGATCGGTGGCAAGCCATGAGGATTTTCGTCCGGGTGGCAGAGACCGCGAGCTTCGCCGAGACGGCGCGGCAAATGCACCTCAGCCCACCGGCCGTCACGCGCGCGATATCCGCCCTGGAAGACGAGATCGGCGTGCGGCTCCTTGCGCGGACCACCCGGTCGGTGAAGATGACCGAGGCCGGGCAGCGCTATTTCGACGATTGCAGGCGCATCCTTGCCGATATTGCCGAGGCCGAGGCTTCCGCCGCAGGATCCCACGGCAACCCGGCAGGCACGCTCATGGTCACCGCACCGGTCATGTTCGGGCAGCTGCACGTACTGCCTGTCTTGCTGGAATATCTGGATCTCTACCCGCGCGTAACCGGCAGAAGCCTGTTTCTCGACCGCAGCGTGAACATCATCGAAGAAGGGATCGATGTGGCGATCAGGATCGGCAATCTGCCGCCTTCGGGTCTGACCGCCACCCGCGTGGGCTGGGTGCGCCGCAGGATCTGCGGGTCGCCTGCCTATTTCGCACGGCACGGCGTTCCCCGATCGCCTGCCGACCTTGCCGACCACCGTGTCATCATGCCGACCGGCGCCTGGGTCTCGCCCGAATGGCACTTCGGCCCGGATTCGCGAACGAGCGTCACCGTTCACCCGCGCCTGTTCTGCAACACCATTCAAGCCGCTATAAACGCAGCGGAGCAGGGTTGGGGCATCACCCGCGTACTATCCTACCAGATCGATCCGGCAGTGGCGCGGGGGCGCGTCCAGTCAGTGCTCGACGAGTATGAGGAAAACCCGATCCCGGTCCATGTGGTCCATGGCGAAGGCCGACGCGCCACCGCCAAAGTGCGCGCTTTCGTTGATCTCGCCGTTGAAAGACTGCGGAACAACCCGCTGCTCCAATAGCACATCATCGCGCCATAATTCCACCTAACGGAATAATGACTTCCACATTTGGGAAATTATCGCAGCCACAGGTAAGAATTATACCTCCCTCCAGAAGCTGAAGCAAAGCGCTCAGCGGTTTCGATGAGGGTGGTAAAATGACCAAGCAACTGATCCTGTCCCTGATGCTCGCAAGCGCAGCCATTACCGCTCCGACCGGCGCAATGGCTGCCCCCGCGCAGCAGATCACCATGTCCAGCACGGCGCCGGCGACCGTTCATTACCGCACCGCCACCATCGAGGGCGTGAAGATGGCTTACCGGGAAGCTGGTCCGGCCGATGGTCCGGTGGTCCTGCTGCTCCATGGCTTCCCCACGTCCTCGCACATGTTCCGCAACCTGATCCCGCTGCTGGCGGATCGCTATCACGTGATCGCTCCGGACTACCCCGGCTTCGGCGAAAGCGACGCGCCCGATCACAAGCAATTCACCTATAGCTTCGGGCACTATGCCGACATGGTCGATGCGCTGATGGGCCAGATCGGTGCAGAACGCTACGCGATGTACGTGATGGATTACGGTGCGCCCGTAGGCTACCGGCTGGCACTCAAGCACCCCGAACGGGTGAGCGGGCTGATCGTCCAGAACGGCAACGCCTATGACGAAGGGCTCGGCGCCTTCTGGGATCCGATCAAGACCTACTGGAAGAGCGGATCGGCCAAGGACCGCGAAGCACAGGCCTGGCTGGTGACGCCGAAGGCAACCAAGTTCCAGTACACCGACGGCGTCAGCGACGTGTCGCGCATCAGCCCGGACAACTGGGTCCATGACCAGGCGCTGCTCGACCGGCCCGGCAACAAGGATATCCAGCTCGACCTGTTCTACGACTATCGCACCAATGTGCCGCTCTATCCGCAGTTCCAGCAGTTCTTCCGCGATCGCAAGCCGCCGACGCTGATCGTCTGGGGCAAGAACGACACGATCTTCCCCGAGCCCGGTGCGCACCCGTACTTGCGGGATTTGCCGGAGGCCGAACTCCATATCCTCGATACCGGCCATTTCGCCCTCGAGGACAAGCTGGACGAGATGGGCCCGCTGATCCGCGACTTCCTCGATCGCAAGGTCGCACCGCGCTGAACGAAGGCAGGGCAGTCATCAGGCTGCCCGCCCCGCCAATCCCGCTTCAAACCGGAGATGCACCATGTCTTACGGATTTCTCGATATCGCCATGACCCCCAGCGTCCGCGCGGCGCAGGCCGAGATGGGCGCCGACAGGCAGTGGGCCCATTTCGAGGGGGACCGCGAATTCGACCGGTTCACCGCGAACGAAGCTGCCTTCATCGCCGCCCGGGACAGCTTCTACATGGGCTCCGTCTCCGAAGACGGCTGGCCTTATGTTCAGCACCGGGGCGGCCCCGCGGGATTCCTCAAGATGATCGACGACCGGACGCTGGCCTTCGCCGACTATCGCGGCAACCGGCAGTACATCAGCACCGGCAATCTGGCCGCGAACGACCGGGCTTCGCTGTTCCTGATGGACTATCCGCGTCGCATGCGGCTCAAGATCTATGCCCATGTGGACAAGCTGTCGCTAGACGAGGATCCGGCGCTGACCGATCTCGTTATGGACAAGGCCTACAAGGCACGGCCGGAGCGTATCTTCCGGTTCCGGCTGGAAGCGTTCGACTGGAACTGCCCCCAGCACATCACCCCGCGCTTTACCGAGCGGGAGATCGAACAGGCGATGCGCCCGCTGCACGAGCGGATGGCCGAACTGGAAACGGAGAACGAGGCGCTGCGCCTCCGCCTCGAACGAAAGGGAGAAGCATGATGGAAAGTTCACGCCCGCCTTTGCCGCCGTTCACGCAGGAGACCGCGATGGAGAAGGTCCGCCTTGCCGAGGACGGCTGGAACAGCCGCGATCCCGCAAAAGTCGCATTGGCCTATACGCCTGACAGCCAATGGCGCAATCGCGGTGAATTCCTGACCGGGCGGCCAGCCATCGTCGCTTTCCTGACCCGCAAATGGCAACGGGAACTGGACTACCGGCTGATCAAGGAACTGTGGGCCTTTCGGGACAACCGCATCGCCGTGCGCTTCGCATACGAATGGCATGACGACAGCGACAACTGGTTCCGTTCCTATGGCAACGAGAATTGGGAATTCGACGAGGGCGGACTGATGCAAAGGCGCCTTGCCTGCATCAACGACACGCCGATCGCGGTGGAAGACCGGCGCTTTCACTGGCCTCTGGGCCGACGTCCCGACGAACATACGGGTCTTGGCGACCTCGGCTTCTAACGACTGCATCCCGTCTTCCCAGACGAAGTCAAATCATAGCGGTCATTTTCGGGGCTAGCCATTTGCAGGTCGCTGCCGACCCTTCCCGGTCATGCAGCGCCAGACTTGCGCTCTCGATCAGCCGATCCATTAGCGCTGCCACTTCGGATCGGATGAGGCCAGCACGGGTGCTTCAGGATCGGGGCAACTATATCGATGCGTGCGGTCGGCTGGAGAACGATGACGCAACATTTTCCGATGTGAACCGGAATGACATTTCCGAAGTCCAGGCGACGCGTTCGTGTGACGCAAACCGTCCAGGGAATCTGCGGGTTGTCGGTCAGGGTGTGGAAGCCCGTGATAACATCATAAGGTTCCCGGTCTTTCCGCGTTCAGGCGAGAACTGAGCAGCCTACCGGGGCATCGCGATTTTCGTTTGTCCCTGTACTGGCTCTCTAGGTGCAAACTCCCTGCGACTGTCCCCCAGGAGCGCAAGGCGTAGGGGCCCTTTAATCCGGAAACTTCCCAGCTGCAGCCGCCGACATTGCCGACATATCCAAGATCACATAGGCGGCATATCCTAGCAGGTGAAAACGGAAAATGCTGATATGAGACCGCGCTTCTTAGGGTTAATCGCTAGCTTGTTTTCCTTGCTTGGATGCGCTGATTCGAATGCTCCCATCAAGACGCAAGCGGGAAAGCTGACACAAGATCGGGTTGATGCAATCGTGCGTAAATGCGGAGGGCACAGTGGCATGGCGAGGATCAGCGGGATTGAGCTGACCATTCAACCGAGCAGCGACATAATGATAACCGGCTGCGTATTGAAAGCCCTGAAAACTACTGGTGAAACGAGCCTCCCAACCGTCCAGAGCGAGATGCATAAAGTCCCCTAAATCGGCGCCCCCTTCATTTGAAATAGACAGCTACTCTGCAGTTCACGCCGATCGAAACCGGACTTCGCGGTGCCCGGTTGCACATGAATGAGTGGCGAGTTTCTGGGCGGCTGCTCGGGACCGCGCGCCATCTGTGTCCCGCAATTGCACCCCCGGTCGGACCGGCGAATCTACGAAGCGATTTTTGCTTCAAAGTAAGGGCAGCGCGGCACCAATCCAGAAGAGATCGGCGCCGCGCCATGTTCCTTCAGGAAAGCGTCAGGGGCGCGACGGATAGATTCCGCTAAGCGCTATGTTGGTCTGCACCGCCAGATAGGGATTCATGATCGAAAACGCCTGGTTGCCGCCCGTGATACCCACCGCTACGGATCCCTGCGGCGTGAAGCTGCCACCGGTTATGGCGACCCCGCCGAGATTTACCGTAGTGCCGGTGGTGCCCGCAGGCGCATAGATTTTCACCTGGTTCGGGCCGGCATTGGCGCAGTTGGCCAGCAGCGATCCTTCCGCAGGCGTGTTCGTCTGGTTCGTGGTGCCGGTGACCGCCTGGATCGAACCGGTAGCCGAAGTAGTGCCCGCCGTACCCGTGAAGTTCGCTACGTGATTGTGGGCGGGCATGTTGGCGATCGTCAGGGTCTCCGTTTCCGTGCCCGCAAGCTGTCCCCAGACGTAGTTCTGTCCGCTAGCAGTGCTTTGCCCCACTCCAAGGAAGGAGCGGCCTGCAGCGTTTGGCAAGGCGAAAGTCGTCGTGCCGTTCCCGCCGAATGAAGTGCCGAGCAGGGAAAACAGCGCGGTATTCTGGGCGATGCCCAGAATTTGTCCGTTGCAGGATGCCCATCCCGTCGGGGCAAAGTTGAATCCGACCTGCATTATCTGTCCGATGAACGGCTCGCTCATACTGCCTCCCTGTATAAAACTGCGAATCCGGAAATTTCCATGGGCCATGATTTCTAATAATCATGACAATGTTGTTATTAATTGAAAATCTTGTTTCTTTTTAAAATGTATGAATTTTAATTTCTTGGAATTTGATCCAGGTTGGATGTAAAATTAACTATTCAACAACCAAATTGGCTTCATATTTTTTGGGAATATTGTTTACTTTTTTGGGTTTGAATGTTTGCGTGTGTCGCATTGGAAGGCCTGATGGGCTTGGCTTTCCGGTCGCTTCGCGCGATGGGGGGAATTCTTATGCTGGGGTTCGGGACTAGGTTCCGTTCGCGCGGCGTCTGGCTTGCCAGCGCACAATTTTGTCGTTGGCTGCGCAATCAGGCTACCGTGAGGTCTGCAGCATTCGTTTCGCTGCATCGAAGTGCCAAAGCAGCTTTGCTCTGTCTTTTGGCTGCGCTCCTCGGATTCCTCCCGAACAGCGTTTCGGCTGCCTCCCCAGGCTGCAACGCGATCAGTGGAATGAGCGGTATTTTCACCATCGACGGTAGCGGCAATGGTACGGAAAGGTTCACGGACCTTGCCGCTCAGCCGGTAGCCGATGGTGAAACCATTACCTATACTTGGTCCGGCAACACGAAAGGCGCTTACGTTTCCATTCTTTGGACCCACAGCGGCGGGACAGCCTATGGGACCGATGCGATTATTGATTCCACGGCTTCATCGGGGTCCGGTCATTTCACCCTGACGGGGACGGGTCCCGGCGATTATTTCCAGGTCGCCGTGATGGACACGAACTTCGACAGCCAAACCAATGTTGCGGCCCGCAACAGCAGTGTTTCGATCAGCCTGACATGCGCATCCGGCCCCGTTCTCGGCGTCGCGATGAGCCATGCGAGCAACGCGGCGCAGGGCGGGCTGATGAGTTACACGATCACGCCGAGCACTTTGGGAGAGGCGACGACCTCGGCGGTGCTAACGGCCAGTCTGAACCTTCCGGTAGGGATGAGCATTTCGAGCCTGAACGGCGCGGGCTGGACCTGCACGGCGGCGGGCCAGACGGGGTCGTGCACGCGGACCGGCAGCTTCGGTCCGGGCACGGGTCCGGTCATCAACCTGGTTGCAGCCTTTGCCGCCAATGCGACCACGCCGCTCGTGCCTTCGGTGACCTTGTCCGGGGGCGGGGCGAGCGCTTCGGCTTCGGCCAGCGATTCGACCGTCGTGATCCAGG
>PJTY01000769.1_pt1 | contig 14360 bp, 13 predicted proteins | sample 1512121 | NCBI WGS metagenome assembly PJTY01 (sample SAMN08177680, study PRJNA422409) | Soil metagenome, whole genome shotgun sequencing project. | isolation source: Soil enriched (2) on filter paper: alkali lignin treatment | place: USA: Madison | collected 2015-01-15 | reverse complement strand
GAGCGCTACTTCCAGGGCGACATCAAGGACCAGATGAAGCTGGTTCCCGAAGGCATCGAAGGCCAGGTCGCCTACAAGGGCCCGGCCAAGGACGTCATCCACCAGCTGGTGGGCGGCGTGAAGGCGGCCATGGGCTATACCGGCTCGGCCACCATCGAGGATCTGCGCAAGAACGCCCAGTTCGTCCGCATCACCAATGCCGGTCTGCGTGAGAGCCACGTCCATGACGTGACCATCACGCGCGAAGCGCCGAACTACCCGACGCGCTGATTTCGCCAGCGTCGAGGGCAGGGTTATGACGCCGGGTGCGCGCGTTCAGGCAGCGATCGAGGTTCTCGACCTCGTGATCGCGGCGGCGCGCGCCAATGGCGCACCTGCCGACCGGCTGATCGGGGACTGGTTCCGCACCCGCCGATTCGCGGGCAGCAAGGATCGGCGCGCGATCCGCGAACTCACTTATCGCGCGATCCGGGCCTGCGGCGAAGTGCCGGAGACCGGACGCGCGGCCATGCTGCGTGTGGCTGCGGAAGATCCGGAACTCGCGGCCTTGTTCGACGGGAACGGTCATGCGCCCGCTGCGATCGTTCCGGGCGAACCGGTGGCCGAAGCGGGCCTCGCGCCGCGCTGGCTGGTCGAGCGCTTTGCGGCAAGCGAGGTGCCGGAAGCCGATGCCCTGGCACTGCTCGACCGCGCGCCGCTCGACATTCGCGTCAATACCTTGCGCGGCGGACGGGTCGAACTGCCCGAAGGCGGCGCGCGTTCGGTGGCCGCGCATGGCTGGCGCTATCCGCCCGAAACCAGCATCGAACAGACCGACGCCTATGTTCACGGCGCCATCGAGGTGCAGGACACCGGCTCGCAGCTGACCTGCGAAGCCGTCGCCGCCCAGCCGGGCGAGACGGTGATCGATCTCTGCGCCGGGGCAGGGGGCAAGACGCTGGCGCTGGCCGCTGCCATGGAGAACGCCGGTACGCTGGTGGCCTGCGACGTGGACCGCACGCGCCTGTCCCGACTCGCGCCGCGTGCCGAACGGGCCGGAGCGACGGGAATCGAGACCGTCCTGCTCGATCCGAACAAGGAAGTGCAGGCGCTCCAGCGCTTTGCCCGTGCTGCCGATGCGGTGCTGGTCGATGCGCCCTGTTCGGGAACCGGCACCTGGCGCCGCAATCCCGAGGCGCGCTGGAGGCTTACCGAGGCGCAGCTGGCCCGCTACGTGACGGTGCAGGCGCGCCTGCTCGATATCGCCGCCGGTCTGGTGAAACCGGGTGGGCGGCTGGTCTTCGTGACCTGCTCGCTGCTCGACGAGGAAGGTGCGAACCAGGCGGAAGGCTTCCTGAAACGGAACCCCGGCTGGCAGGCGGTGACGCCGGTATTGCCCGCCGGAACCCCGCGCGGCCCCGGTCTCAGGCTCTCGCCGTGGCGGGACGGGACCGACGGCTTTTTCGTCGCGCGCTTCGAACGGCTGTGATAGCGTCCGTGTCATGATGAGGACGAAGCCCTCGGCCAAGGACATTTTGATGCGTTACACGCCTGTCGCGATTGCTCTTTCCCTTGTGGTCGCCGTTTCCTCCAGTGCTATCCTTTCCGCGCCGACCGCCGCGCTCGATCCGCGCGCGGCGACGCTGATGACCGAAGGACATGCGGCGATCGGCGCGGGGAACGTCAACGGCGCGATCGATGCTTTCGAGGCTGCGCTGACCGTCGAGCCGGGCAATGTCACCGTGCTTCTCGCGCTGGCCGACGCCACCCGCCAGCAGGGCCTTCAGGGCAAGGCGCTGCATTACTACCGCGTGGCGCTGACCAGCGATCCGCGCAACGTGGCGGCGCTGGCCGGGGAAGGCATGGCGCTTGCGGAAAAGGGCGCGAAGGACAAGGCCAGCCGCAACCTCGCGCGGCTCCAGACCCTCTGCGGCAAGGACTGCGCGGAATCCGAGGAACTCGCTGCAGCGATCGCCAAGGCCCCCACGACTCGCGTCATGACCGCCGACGCCACGGCACCGAAGCCGGTCGTTTCGGAAAACTGAGGTTGGTGGCTGGGCTTCGACAAGCTCAGCGTCCAGGCTGCTGAACTTTCTTCGTCATTGCGAGCGGAGCGAAGCAATCCAGAGTTGCGCAAAGCCGCTCTGGATTGCTTCGCTCCGCTCGCAATGACGAAACGTATCTTGAGGAGGACACCGGGAGGCAAGCGAGGGTATATCGAACCCTCGCAAATGGCCCCCAGCGCCCGGAAGGATCAGATCAGCGCGCGGAATTCTTCCAGCACGGTGCGGTAGACGCGCTTCTTGAACGGCACGATCAGGTCCGGCAGCAGCTCGGGATCGACCCACTTCCAGTCGCAGAATTCCGCAGGCTTGTGGGCTTCCAGATCGATGTCGCCGTCCTTGCCCTCGAAACGGGCGAGATACCAGGTCTGGCGCTGGCCGCGATACTTGCCCTTCCAGAGCTTGCCGATCAGTTCTTCCGGCAGGTCGTAGAGCAGCTCTTCCTTCGTGTGCGAGAGGATCGTGACATGCGCCTCGGTGGCGCCGGTCTCTTCCCATAGCTCGCGCAGGGCCGCGGCCTTCAGGTCTTCGCCATCGTCGACGCCGCCCTGGGGCATTTGCCACCAGTCGCCTTCCTTGGTGTCGATCCGCTTGCCGACGAAGACCTTGCCGTCGGAATTGACGAGCATGACGCCGACGCAGGGGCGGTAGGGGAGGGACGCGAAGTCTTTCATCGGTGAACGGGATTCCATGTTCGTTGGGAGAAGCGTGATTTCGGACAATCTGAGACGATGGCCGGAGCGCATGCCGGTAGAATGACCCAAGCCCGGACGCAATGCCAGCGCCATTTATGGTTCCCCGTTTACTAACCGAAGACAGCCCCCGGTTGTAAGTGAGGCGCGGTTTGCCGCGTCATGCGTTTTTCCATTTTGCAGCGGCAGATAGCGGGCCTAGTCTGCGCGAAGGGAAACAAGCTTCGTCGGCACAAGACCGGCGTTCCCTGGAGAGGACGATGATGGCGACAATCTCATCGGAATATGGCTCATCGGAACATGACGTATCGAGTCACGAGCAACGCGTGGCGGAAGCGGTCGTCGTGCGGTTCGCGGGCGATTCGGGCGATGGCATGCAGCTTACCGGGGGGCAGTTCACGCTCTCCACCGCGCTCGCCGGGAATGATCTGGCGACCTTCCCGGACTTTCCCGCCGAGATTCGCGCGCCGCAGGGCACTCTGTTCGGGGTCTCGGCCTTCCAGATCAACTTCGGATCCAGCGAGATCACCACGGCAGGCGACGCGCCGGACGTGCTCGTGGCGATGAACCCGGCGGCGCTGAAGACCAATATCCATGCGCTGAAGCCCGGCGGCATGGTCATCGTCGACACTGGCGAGTTCGGGAAGCGCAATCTCGAAAAGGCGAAGTACGCGGAGAACCCGCTGGAAGACGGCAGCCTCGCCAAGTGGGACGTGCTCGCCTTCGATATTTCCGCGCTGACGCTGGAGGCGGTGAAGCCGTTCGGCCTCGGCAACAAGGAGGCGCTGCGCTGCAAGAACATGTGGACGCTGGGTCTGGCGCTCTGGATGTTCGACCGCGACCGGCAGCCGCTGGTCGATTGGCTGAAGGCCAAGTTCGCGAAGAACCCGGTGCTGGCCGAGGCCAATATCGCCGCGCTCAATGCGGGACATGCCTATGGCGAGACGGCGGAGCTGTCCGGCCCGCTGCGCAAGCAGCACATCGATCCGGTCCCCAGCGAGCCGGGGCTGTACCGGACGGTGACGGGCGCCGAGGCGATTGCGCTGGGACTGGTCGCCGGGTGCCGGCTGGCCGGGCTGCCGATGTTCTTCGGCGGCTATCCCATCACTCCGGCTTCGGCGATCCTCCACCATCTGGTGAAGATGAAGGAATTCGGCGTCACCACGTTCCAGGCCGAGGACGAGATCGCCGCGATCTGCTCGGCGATCGGGGCGAGCTATGCCGGGCAGCTGGGCGTCACGTCCTCTTCAGGCCCCGGCATCGCGCTCAAGGGCGAGGGCATGGGGCTGGCGGTGATGACCGAACTGCCGCTGGTGATCGTCAATTCGCAGCGCGGCGGTCCTTCGACCGGCCTGCCGACCAAGACCGAGCAGTCGGACCTCTATCAGGCGGTCTACGGCCGCAACGGCGATGCTCCGCTGCCGGTGATCGCCGCGCGTTCCCCTGCTGATGCCTTCGAATGCGCGATCGAGGCCTGCCGCCTCGCCACGCAGTACATGACGCCGGTGATCCTGCTGACGGACGGCTATATCGGCAATGCCTCGGAGCCATGGAAGGTCCCCGATCCGGAGACTTTCGAGCCGTTTCCCGTCCCGTTTCTGGAGGAGAAGAACGGCGGGGACCGCGTGCTGCCCTACAAGCGCGACTCGCGCGGCGTGCGGCCTTGGATCAAGCCCGGCACGCCGGGTCTGATGCACCGTATCGGCGGCATCGAGAAGGCGGTGGACAGCGGAAACATCGACTATGCGCCGGACGTCCACCAGATCCAGACCGATGCCCGCAAGGCCCGGATCGACGGTATCGTGGAGACCATTCCGCCGCAGGAGGTCTGCCTCGGCGAAGCGCGGGGCACGCTGGTCGTGGTCGGCTGGGGTTCCACTTATGGGCCGATACACCAGGCCGTGCGCCGCGCCCGGCGCCGGGGACTGGCGGTGAGCCATGTCCATGTCCGCCACGTCTGGCCGCTGCCCGGCAACCTCGGCGAAGTGCTGGCCGGTTTCGACCATGTGCTCGTGCCGGAGATGAACACCGGGCAGTTCAAGACGGTGCTGCGCGACCGGTTCCTGATCGATGCGGTGCCCTTGAACAAGACCAGCGGCCAGCCTTTCGCGATCGCCGAACTGGAGGAGGCCATCGGCCGCTTCTTCGACCGGATCCCCGGTAACGAAGGCGGCGAGGTGGCGGTCAACGAGACCCAGCTTCCCGCGCCCGAAATCGAGCAGCCCTGAGAGCGAAAGAGCGCATCATGAACGACATGACCCCGATCGAGACCACGCTCAAGGACTGGGAAACCGACCAGGAAGTGCGCTGGTGCCCCGGCTGCGGCGACTATGCGATCCTGAAGGCGGTGCAGCGGACCCTGCCGATGCTGGGTGCGGACCCGAAGAACACCGTCTTCGTTTCCGGGATCGGCTGTTCGAGCCGATTCCCCTACTATGTCGAAAGCTACGGCTTCCACTCGATCCACGGCCGCGCGCCGGCGGTGGCGACGGGCATCAAGTTGGCCAATCCGCAGCTCGACGTCTGGCTGGTGACCGGCGACGGCGACGGCATGTCGATCGGCGGCAACCACACGATGCATGTGCTGCGGCGCAATCTCGATTGCCAGATCCTGCTGTTCAACAACGAGATCTACGGTCTGACGAAAGGCCAGTACTCGCCGACCAGCCGCACCGGCACGCCGTCACCGACTTCTCCTGCCGGGTCGGTCGATCGCCCTGCCAGTCCCTGCGCCTTCGCGCTCGGTTCGGGCGCGCGCTTCGTCGCGCGGGGATACGATGTCTCCAAGGACCTGCCGGACGTGCTGAAAGCCGCCTACCTGCATAAGGGCGCGGCCTTCATCGAGATCTTTCAGAACTGCATCGTCTACAACAAGGACCGCTTCGACGACTTCACCGACAAGGCCGTGGCGGCAGACCGGCAGGTACAGTGCCGCGACGGCGAACCGCTGCTCTTCGCCAAGGGCACAATGGGCCTTGCGCTCGATCTGGAAAGGCTCTCGCTCAAGGTCGTGGATGTCGTCGAGGGAGACTGGCAGGCGGCGGGCGTGCTGGTGCACAATGTCCGCAATCGCGCGCTGGCGCATATGCTGGTGGAGATGCCCTTCGGTCCGTTCCCGATGGCGCTCGGCGTCATTTACGACGATCCGGCGCCGACTTTCGAAAGCGCCGTTATCGCCGAGCGGGAAGGGCTGATCGCGGGCAAGAGCGCCGATCTCGGCAAGCTGCTGGCGCTGGGCCAGACCTGGACGGTCAGCTGACCTTTTCCGGACCGGTGAGTTCGTCGGCGGCATGGACCACCGTTGCAGCGGGGCGATAGAGCAGGGCGCTGGCGAGGAAGGCCCATCCGGCACCGCCCAGCCATCCGGCCATGACGTCGCTCGGCCAGTGGACGCCTAGCCAGACGCGGCTCCAGGCGATGGCGAGGCTCAGCAGCATGGCTCCGGCAACGAGCGTATGCCGCACCGAGGCGCGCGGGCTGAGCGCGGCGAAGGCGAGCGCGAAGGCGATGTAGGACGAGGCGGCGTTGAAGCTGTGGCCGCTGGGAAAGCTGGCCCCTCCGGCCTCGGTAAGGTGCGGCACGATCTCCGGGCGCGGGCGGCCGAACACGGCTTTGAAGGCGACGTTCACGAGGCTGGCGCTGAGCACGGTCAGGGCCAGCAGCACGCCCTCCCGGCGGCAGCGCAGCCAGAACAGCGCAACCACCGCGAAGATCGTGTAGAGCTTGAGCTGCAGGAACCCGCCCATCGCAGTGAGGTCGCGCACCCATTCGAGCAGCCAGGTCGGGCCGAGCGGTCGCAAGTCGTGGGCACGCCAGAACAGCAGGCCCAGCCGATCGAACTGGGCGGTGCGGCCTGCGGGCATGGCCCAGGCGAAAGCCGCGAAGCCGGTCCAGCAGGCGAGCGCGGCGATCAAGGCCTTGCGCGGATCGATACGATGGCGAGGCTTGCGGGGGCTTTCGGAAGAGACCGGCATTGGCTTAGGGAACGAGCATGAGTGAAAAGCGTTCCGGCAGCATGAATTCCCCTGTCATCGTCTGGCTGCGGCGCGACTTGCGCCTGTCGGACCAGCCTGCCATCGCCGAAGCCGCCCGCCAAGGCCCTGTCGTTCCTGTCTATGTGCTCGACGACGAGACCCCCAAACATCGCCGGATGGGCGGGGCTTCGCGCTGGTGGCTGCACCATTCGCTGCAAAGCCTCGATGCGGCGCTGCGGGAGAAGGGCTCGCGCCTGATCCTGCGAAAGGGAAGCAGCGAGGACGTGCTGAAGGCCGTGGCGGAGGAAGTGGGCGCGCGCTCGGTCCATGCTCTGCATCACTATGAGCCGTGGTGGCGCAATGCCGAGAAGGCGGTCGGCAAAGTGCTCGACCTGCACCTCCATCACGGCAATTACCTCGCGCCGCCGGGATCGGTGCTGAATGGATCCGGACGGCCTTACAAGATCTACACGCCGTTCTGGCGGGCGCTGCACGAGCGGCTCCCGCCTGTCGAACCGCACCCGCGTCCGCACCGGATCGAGGCGCCTGCCAGCTGGCCCGGCTCGGACGATCTGGCCGAGTGGAACCTGATCCCCACCAAGCCCGACTGGGCGGGCGGCATGCGCGACATGTGGGAGCCGGGCGAGGAAGGCGCAAAGAAGCGCCTCCACGCCTTCGTCGACGAAGCCTCGGCCTATGAAGCGCAGCGCAACCTGCCGTCGGTCGAGGGCACTTCGTTTCTCTCGCCGCATCTGCACTTCGGCGAGATCTCTCCTTCGCAGGTCTGGCATGCCGTCGCCGACGCGGGCGGTTCGGTGGAGACTTTCCTCGGCGAACTGGGCTGGCGAGACTATGCGCAGAACGTGATCCTGCAATTGCCGGAGTACGGCGCGCGTTCCGCCAAGGAGGACTTCGCGCACCTGCACTGGCGCTCCGGGCAGCAGGCCGAGTCGGACCTGAAGGCATGGCAGCGAGGGCGCACCGGATATCCCATCGTCGATGCCGGGATGCGCCAGCTCTGGCACACCGGCTGGATGCACAATCGCGTGCGGATGATCGCCGCCAGTTTCCTCATCAAGCACCTGCTGATCGACTGGCGCGAGGGTGAGCAGTGGTTCTGGGATACGCTGGTCGATGCCGACTACGGCTCCAACGCGGTGAACTGGCAATGGTCGGCGGGATCGGGCGTGGACGCGCAGATGTTCGTGCGGATCATGGCGCCGCTCACCCAGTCGGAGAAGTTCGATGCCGCCGCCTATATCCGCGAATGGGTGCCGGAACTCGCCGATGTGAGCGATGCGGAAATACACGATCCCTCGCCGGGGCATCGCCCGCGGGGTTACCCCGCCCGACTGGTCGAACACCGTGCCGGAAGAGAGCGGGCGCTGGCCGCCTGGGCTAAATCCAAAGTCAAATGAGTTGCCGCCTAAGGGTCCTCCTAAGCGCCCCCTAAGCGGTTGCCCGGAGGCGATTTACGGATAATATTCGGGACATGAACGCAGAGGCGCCAGGCAGGGGAGAGGAGCTGGTCGAAGGCGGCCGCTCCATCGGCGTCGGCCCGCAATGGCTGGCGAAGTTCTGGTCCGGCGGGGTCTCGCGGGTGCTCGATCGCATCGATGCGGGGCTCCATCGCGGCTCGATCGAGACCATATTGCCCGATGGCGAGACCCGGCTGCTCGGCGGACGAGGCCCCGGATTCGCGGCGACCGTGCATATCCGCAGTTGGCGGGCGCTGCTGCGGCTGGCGACGGCGGGGTCGGTCGGCTGGTATCAGGCCTGGGAAGCAGGCGAGTGGGATAGCCCGGACCCGGTGCCGATCTTTGCCCTGTTCATGGAAAATGCCGTCAGCCTTGGCAATGTCGGCCGCGCTCAGGGGCCGTGGCGGGCCATCGCGCGGTTCCTGCACTGGCTTCACCGCAATACGCGCTCGGGTTCGTTGCGGAACATCCATGCCCACTACGACCTCGGCAACGATTTCTACGAGCAGTGGCTGGGCGAGACGATGCTTTATTCCAGCGGCATCTTCCCGCGTCCTGACGGCGGCCCCAATGCGCTCAGCCAGTTCGTGACCGAACTCGACGTGGCGCAGTCCAACAAGATCGGCGCCATCGCGCATCGGCTTGCGCTCCCCGAAGGAGGGCGGGTGCTGGAGATCGGCTGCGGCTGGGGTACGCTTTCGGCGTTCCTGGCCGAGACCGAAGGCGCGCGGATCGATGCCATCAGCCTGTCCGACGAACAGCTCGCCTATGCCCGCCACCGCTGGAACGGGCGGGTGGAAGGCGCAGGGGGACGCGTCGATTTCCTCAAGCAGGACTACCGCGATGTGACCGGCGCCTACGATGCCATCGCCTCGGTGGAGATGGTGGAAGCGGTCGGGCGCCGGTTCTGGCCCGATTTCCTCGACTGCGTGGCGCGCAATCTCAAGTCCGGCGGCCGGGCGGCGATTCAGTACATCGCCATGCGCAGCGAAATCTTCGAGGCCTATTCCCGCAGCGCGGACTTCATCCAGACCTTCATCTTCCCCGGCGGCCTGCTGATCCACGAGCCGGAATTCCGCCGTCTGGCCGAGGAACGGGGACTCTCGTGGGAAGACCGGCACGGGTTCGGGCAGGACTACGCCCGTACCCTCCACGCATGGCGGCACAATTTCGACGCGGCGGTCAAGGAAGGGCGGCTGCCCGCCGGATTCGACGAGCGCTTCGTGCGCCTATGGCGCTTCTACCTGATGTACTGCGAGGGCGGCTTCAGGGGTGGCGGCATCGACGTGGCGCAGGTCACGCTGGTGAAGGCTTAGGGCAGTTTCCGATCGCGCAGTTCGCGGCGCCATTGTTCGAGCACATTGTCGAGGATGATCGGGTTCAGCAATTGCTCGAAGGCGCAGCCGACCAGGCCGTCTTCCCACCAGACCACGCGGGCGGGCAGGGCTTCCATGCCGGGCAGGGTGAGCCAGCAATAGGTCCCCGGATGGATGCGGCTGATCGCCGTGGCCGAGAACCCGGAAAGCGAGAGATCGCGCACCGCGGTCTGGAATCCCTTGGTTCCGGAGGCCCGGAAACCGGCGGGAATAGAGATGCGCTGGCGAACCGCGCTGCGGTCCTCCTGGGCGGCGAGTTCGTAGATGTCCCGCGGGGCTTTCGTCATCATTTTCCCGAGACCCCCTTTCCTGAAAATCTTGCCTGAAACGGGCGACATACGCGCCGACCATGGCAGGAAATCAGGAATGGGTTACCACAGGGTTAAAATGTGGATGCGACGGTTTCCCGGTGCCGGGTCTCGAACGATTCGCCCAGCAGGGCGACCAGACGTTCCGCCACGACTTCGGGCGGCTTTACCGAAGCCGGAGCCTCACCCGGATAGGCGCGGGCGCGCATGGCAGTGCGGGTGGCGCCGGGATTGACCACGGCGACGCGGACCTTCGAGGTGTTGCGGGTTTCCTCGGCATAGCAGTCGAGCAGCATGTCGCTGGCGGCCTTGGTGGCGGCATAGGCGCCCCAGAACGCGCGCGGCTTTTCCGCGACACCGCTGCTCAGGCCGATCACGCGGGCATCGTCGCTCTTGCGCAGGAGACCGTCGAAATTGGCGATCAGGGCCTGCGTGGCGAGGACATTGGTGGTCAGCGCCTTGTTGAAGGCACGCTGGTCGATGTCGGCCACGCTCGTCAATTCGGGCAGGACCGCCGCGTTGACGACGAGGATATCGAGCTTGCCCCAGCGCTGCGAGACGGCGGTGGCGAGGCGGGCGATGCCGTCCGGCTCGACCAGATCGACCGGCGCGATCGTCGCCGAGCCGCCCGACTGGTAGATCCGGTCCTCGATCGTTTCGAGTGCCTTGGTGTCACGCCCCGTCAGCAGGACATGCGCCCCGGCTGCCGCGAGCGCGACGGCGGTGGCCGCACCGATGCCCCGGCTGGAGCCGGTTACGAGTGCGACCTGACCTTCGAACGGCTTCCCGCCTGCATTTTCACTCACGCTGCGTTGCGCTCCCCGGCGAAACGGTCGGTGAAGTCCGTCAGCTTGGTGGGATATTCGCCCGAGAAGCAGGCGTCGCAGAACTGCGGGCGCTTCTTGTTGCGCTTATCCTCGCCGACCGCGCGGTAGAGACCGTCGATCGAGACGAAGGCAAGGCTGTCGGCCTTGATGAAGTCCGCCATGGCCTGGATGTCCATGTTGGCGGCCAGCAGCTTCGAACGCTCGGGCGTGTCGACGCCGTAGAAGCACGAATGCTCGGTCGGCGGGCTGGCGATGCGCATGTGCACTTCGGCGGCGCCGGCGTCGCGCATCATCTCGACGATCTTCATCGAGGTGGTGCCGCGCACGATCGAATCGTCGATCAGGATGATGCGCTTGCCTTCGACGATGGCGCGGTTGGCGTTGTGCTTGCGCTTCACGTCCGCGTGGCGGGCCGCGTCACCCGGCTGAATGAAGGTGCGGCCGACATAGTGCGAGCGGATGATGCCGAGTTCGAAGGGAATGCCCGACTGTTGGGCATAGCCGATCGCGGCAGGGACGCCGCTGTCGGGAACCGGGATCACGACGTCGGCGAGGGCAGGCGCTTCCTTGGCCAGCTCCATGCCGATCTGCTTGCGCACGCCATAGACCGAAAGGCCGTCCATCACCGAATCGGGACGGCTGAAATAGACGTGCTCGAAAATGCAGGGGCGCGGAGCCGGATTGCCGAAGGGGCGGTGGCTGGATATCGTGCCCTTGTGGTCGACCTGGACCAGCTCGCCCGGCTCGATCGAGCGGATGAACTCGGCGCCGATCACGTCGAAAGCCACGGTTTCCGAGGCGAAGACGGTGGCGTCGCCGATGCGGCCCATGACCAGCGGGCGGATGCCCAGCGGATCGCGGCAGGCGATCATGCCCTCGGCCGTCATGCAGATCAGCGAGTAGGCGCCTTCCACCATGCGCAGCGCGTCGACGAAACGGTCGAGCAGCGTGGGGTAGCGGCTGGTCGCGACAAGGTGGATGATCACCTCGGTGTCGGAGGTCGACTGGAAGATCGAACCCTTCGAAACCAGATCGCGCTTCAGCGTCATCGCGTTGGAAATGTTGCCGTTATGGGCGATCGAGAAGCCGCCCGCGGCAAGGTCCGCGAAGAGCGGCTGCACGTTGCGCAGCCCCGATCCGCCGGTCGTCGCGTAGCGGACGTGGCCCGAAGCCATGGTGCCTGGCAGGGTGTCCAGCTCTCGCTGGGAGAACACCTGCGCCACATGGCCGAGGCCGCGATGGGAGTGGAACTCCTCGCCGCTGAAGCTGGTGATGCCCACGGCCTCCTGGCCGCGATGCTGAAGGGAATGAAGCCCGGCCGCGGCGATGTTCGCTGCGTCCTTGGAGCCGATTACGCCGAAAACGCCGCACTCTTCGCGCAGCTTGTCCCCGTCGGCGTCTCGAAAGGGATGTGTCATGTTCATGGATGTCGTCCGGGCTGCCGTCGCGCCAAATCGCCCGCGCATTTGGAGCGAGTTGGCTTCAAATGCAAGGCCCAGCAGCGAAACGCCCGTGAGTCCGTGAGGACGGCGGCTTTGAGCGCCCTCGATGACGGCCTGATGACGATGCGAAGGAGCCGAATCGCACGCTGAGCGTTTGTGCTGCTTCTTTATGCGTCCATTCCGGATGCACTCCCGTTCATCCTGCCGACACGCGTGATATCCCATCAGCTTGCCAGCTTTCCGACATGTGCTTAATGCCGGGCTTATCTGCCCGATCTCAGACGGACCCGTCGCTTGATCCTATCCCCTTTCGAATGGACCATCGCCAAGCGCTACATGCTGCCCGGAAAGGGCGAGCGCTTCATTGCCCTCGTCGCCGGCATCAGCCTGGCGGCGGTCATGCTGGGCGTCGCCGCGCTGGTGATCGTCATGAGCGTGATGAACGGCTTCCGCGCCGAACTGTTCGACAAGATCGTCGGGCTCAACGGCCATGCGATCATCCAGGCTTACGGCGGTCGGCTCGACGACTGGCAGGGTGTGCTGAAGGACGTTCGCGCGACGCCCGGCGTCACCCGCGCCTCGCCGCTGATCGACCAGCCGCTGATGACCACCTTCAATGGCCGGGTCGAAGGCATTCTCGTGCGCGGCAACACCCGCGAAGATCTGGCCCGCCTCAACGACAAGGTCAAGGCGGGGAACCTCGCCGAACTTGCCGCGGGCAGCGACAATGTCGCGATCGGCTCCCAGCTCGCGCAGAACCTTGGCGCGCAAGTGGGCGACACGATCACCGTCATCAATCCGCTCGGACGCTCGACGCCCTTCGGCACGGTGCCGCGCCAGATCGCCTATCGCGTCGCCGCCATCTTCGAGATCGGCATCTACGACTACGACAAGGCCTATGTGGTCATGCCGTTACAGAATGCACAGACGCTCATGCTGTCCGGCGACGCCATCGGCATGATCGAAGTGACCACCAACAACCCCGACAAGGTCGGCGAAATCCTCGCGCCTCTCGAACGCCAGCTCAAGGGCCGGGCGATCGTCACCGACTGGAAGACCATCAATGCCTCGCTGTTCGAGGCGCTGGCGGTCGAGCGCGTGGCGATGTTCGTGGTGCTCTCGATCATCGTGCTGGTGGCTGTGTTCAACATCCTGTCCTCGCTGATCATGCTGGTGCGCGCCAAGACGCGCGACATCGCGATCCTGCGCACGATGGGCGCGACCCGGCGCTCGCTGCTCAAGGTCTTCGTGACGACCGGCTTCTGCATCGGCGCGCTAGGCACGGTGGCCGGTGTGTTGCTGGGCATGGTGTTCCTCTATTTCCGCCAGCCCATCGTCCATTTCGTGGAGATCGTGACCGGCCAGAACCTCTGGGATCCCTCGATCCGCTTCCTGACCGAGCTGCCCTCGCGGCCCGATCCGGTGGAGATCGCGGTGATCTGCGTGATGGCCCTGATCTTCAGCTTCCTCGCCACGCTCTACCCCGCCTTCAAGGCGGCGAGCACCGATCCCGTGCAGGTACTGCGTTATGAGTGATCCCGTCGTTCGCCTCGACAAGTTGACCCGCAGTTTCGAGCAGGGCGGTGTCCGCATCGATGTGCTGCGCGGCGTCGATCTCAACGTCCAGCCCGGAGAGATCGTTGCGCTGCTGGGGCCTTCGGGTTCGGGCAAATCGACGATGCTCCAGGCCATCGGCCTTCTCGAAGGCGGCTTCGGCGGCCGGATCGAGATTGCGGGGATCGATGCCTCGAAGCTCGGCAAGGACCGCCGCGCCGCGGTGCGTCGCGATCACATCGGCTTCGTCTACCAGTTCCACCATCTCCTGCCCGACTTCAACGCGATCGAGAACGTGGTCCTGCCGCAGCTCATCACCGGCAAGTCGCGCGAGGAATGCGAGACGCGGGCCACGGAACTGCTGGGCGCGCTCGGCCTCGGCCAGCGGCTGGACCATCGCCCGAGCAAGCTCTCCGGCGGCGAACAGCAGCGCGTGGCCGTTGCCCGTGCGCTGGCTAACAAGCCGCGGCTGGTTCTGGCCGACGAACCCACCGGCAATCTCGACGAGAAAACCGCCGACAAGGTCTTCGCCCAGTTCCTCGAACTGGTGCGCGGGCAGGGCAGCGCCGCGCTTGTGGCTACCCACAACGAGCGTCTGGCTGCGGCGATGGACCGCGTGGTAAGACTGCATGACGGGGTGCTGACCTGACGTTCCTCGCCTGACGTT
>PJTY01000767.1_pt1 | contig 14390 bp, 13 predicted proteins | sample 1512121 | NCBI WGS metagenome assembly PJTY01 (sample SAMN08177680, study PRJNA422409) | Soil metagenome, whole genome shotgun sequencing project. | isolation source: Soil enriched (2) on filter paper: alkali lignin treatment | place: USA: Madison | collected 2015-01-15 | reverse complement strand
TGGTTTACGGATCGAAAAGCAGGGTGCAGTCGCCACCGGCGGTAGCAAGCCCTCGAAACGCTCGCCCGCGCTGCTGCCGTGCGGCGGCAATTCAGCCGAAACGATCGGCGCGTCAGTATGCACCTCGGCGCGGATATGTGAGGCGACCAGCCGTACGATGCGCTCGACCTGAGCGGGCTCGAAGCAGATCCCGGTATCGATCCTTCCCTCGCCGAGGATATCGAGCCGTAAGGCTCCGTCGGGATTGACCATGATCTCGGCAACGCGGGGATCCTCCAGCGCTTTGCGGATCGCAGGCCCCATGGCGGTCCGGAGCATCGCGCGGCGGCGGTCAGCGGAGATCTGATCGGGAGCGTCAGTCATGACTGCCTCCATCGATTTCCAACGAGGACAGGGTGCGCTTGCCGCTGCCAATCTGGCGTCCGACCTGGGCGACGAAGGCCTCGAACCTATCGCGTCCGACGGCGCGGGCAGCAGCATCTCCCTCAGGCAACGGCGCGGTGACCATCAGCTGGTAGCGAACAAACAGCGCCAGGGTCTCAAGAACAACATCGAGATCCCGCCGTGTGGCCTCGAGTTCGCGCGAAAGCCGGTCCAGCCGCGGCTTCAGCAGATCGTCGATCTCGCGGGCGCCCTTGCGGGCGAGCCAAACCTTGAGAGCCTCGTTGACCACCCGGCTCTTGTTGCCGCGTGGGCCTGCGGCGAGGCGATCGAGCGCGGTGCTCAGGTCCTGGTCGAGATAGAGGTTCTGCCTGATTTTCATGGTTGGCCTCACAGTCCGAGTATCTGAGTGTGATCGCTGTCATCGAAGGCGAAACCGCGCGCGACCGGCGTCATCGCCTGAGCCTGCTCCATCGCCCGCTTGTCGCCGGCGACGTCATCGTCATCGGTGGCCGGCACGATCTCCGGGGCCTTTTCCTCTTCAACCGAAAGGCTGTGGCCACCAGTCGAGCCTGGCTGACGCTGTTGTTGGGGCCCGCTCTCGTCTGCGGAAGCGGCTTCCTCCGCGATCTCGGCGAGACGAGCGTCCTCCATGCCGACCCGGTCCGCCCACTCGTCGGGACGCGCATCCGGCCGGTCGGCATATTGTCCGGCGGCCAGCATCGGCGCGGCAAGCCGCCGTTCGATGAAGTTCGCGTCGGCGTAGTAGCGCAGCTTGCCGGCCCGGATCGGTGCCAATCCGGACAGCAATACCAGTTCCTCATCCGGCGACAGCTGCATGACCTCGCCCGGCGTCAGCAGTTGGCGAGCAGTTTCCTGGCGGCTGACCATCACGTGCGCGAGCCACGGCGCCAGCCGGTGCCCGGCGTAATTGCGCATCGACCGCTGTTCCGTTGCGGTGCCAAGCGCATCGGAAATGCGTTTGGCAGTGCGCTCGTCGTTGGTCGCAAAGGCCACGCGGACATGGCAATTGTCGAGGATCGAGTTGTACTCGCCGTACGCCTTCTCGATCTGGTTCAGGCTCTGTGCGATCAGGAAAGCGCGGATGCCGTAGCCGGCCATGAAAGCGAGGCTGGTCTCGAAGAAGTCGAGGCGGCCCAGCGCAGGAAATTCGTCCAGCATCATCAGCAGTTGGTGCCGGCGACTTTCTCCGGATTGATCGAGATGCTCGGTGAGCCGGCGACCGATCTGGTTAAGGACCAGACGAACAAGCGGCTTGGTGCGGCTGATGTCCGAGGGCGGGATCACCAGGTAGAGCGAGCACGGCTGCTTCGCTTCCATGAGATCGGCGATCCGCCAGTCGCAGCGCGAGGTGACTTCAGCAACGGTCGGATCGCGGTAGAGCCCAAGAAAAGACATCGCGGTCGAAAGCACGCCTGAGCGCTCGTTCTCACTCTTGTTGAGCAGTTCCCGGGCGGCGGAGGCAACAACCGGATGGACTTTTGGCTGCTCTGCATTGCCAAGATGGTTGGTGGACAGCATCGCGCGCAACGTGGCCACGAATGAACGTTGCGGATCGGAGAGGAAGGTGGCGACCCGGGCGAGCGTCTTCTCTTCCTCGGCGTAAAGGATGTGAAGGATGGCGCCGACCAGCAGCGAATGGCTGGTCTTTTCCCAATGGCTGCGTCGTTCGAGTGCGCCCTCCGGATCTACCAGAATGTCGGCGATGTTCTGAACATCGCGCACTTCGTTGGCGCCGCGGCGGACTTCGAGCAGCGGGTTGTATTTGGCCGAGCAGGCATCGGTCGGGTTGAACAGCAGACAGTGCGAAAAACGCGAGCGCCAGCCAGATGTCAGCGCCCAGTTTTCGCCCTTGATGTCGTGGATGACCGCTGAGCCAGTCCAGGACAGGAGTGTCGGCACGACCAGACCCACGCCTTTGCCGGAGCGCGTCGGTGCAAAGGCCATGACGTGTTCTGGGCCGTCATGGCGAAGGTAATTGCCGCGTAGAGATCCGAGCATAACGCCGGCCGGTTGAAGCAAACCTGCCTTCGCGACCTCGCGCCGGCTTGCCCAGCGTGCGGAGCCGTAAGTGGTAACAATGCCCTTCTGTCGCGCGCGCCACAGCGATCCTACCACCGCTGAGCCGCAGCCGAGAAAGCCGCTGGCACCGGCCAGCATGCCTGCCTTGTCGAAAATCTCAGGCGCATAGGCGTCGTAGGAATACCACCACCAGAACAGCGCCCACGGATGATAGACCGAAAGGCCGCCGACCCTGAACCACGCCGTCCCAAGCTCGGGCTGGTAAGCGAGCATCGAGGCAGCCCATTGGGTCGCCAGCCATAGCCCGGCGAGCATGATCGCGAAGACGACAGCAATCTGGCCGATAAGGAATTTGGTGGGCGTCACGGAGCATCTCCCGTCGATCGATGGAGATCAGTATCGACGGGGTCAGGCTGTGCGATCAGTCAGGAAACCGGAAGTGCGCTGAACGGCGTTGAACAGCGCGGAACAGCGCGGAACAGCGCGGAACAGCGCGGAACAGCGCGGAACAGCGCGGAACAGCGCGGAACAGCGCGGAACAGCGCGGAACAGCTATCCCTGGACTGGCACTAAATGGCGATCAGTCAATGGCTGGCGGCTCGCTGCAATTTTTCCAAGCGCTCCGTGCAAACCCGCTCGACGATGTCTCGCAAATGACGGACTTTCATTGAGACTGATTCGAGATTTTCGATACTGATGTCATAGTTATCTGAGTAACGGGCTTCGACATACGCACGCTTTATTAGCTCAAATTGGCGCCGATCGATTTTCGTCGCTCGCGGCCAAGCATCAATCAAACTTGGCTCGTGGCCTTCGGCGATCGAACGAAGGAACTTGATATTGTGTGATCGCGGAAAATACAGCGTACAGGTTAGCAGAACGCATGCATAACACGTTTCTACTGCCTGATGGAGATTGAACGCAGCTTTCCGCCGCCAATCCACGCTTGCCGTAATCTTTGTCATCGAGAAATCTGCTAAATCAAGCCAGTTCCCAATAGACTGGGACTGCAGACGGTAATATCTATCAGCAATCTCCAACGCATCAGATGAGGTTAGCGCTTTTGGCATAGTAAATGGCGAACCGTGTAGTTCGTACAGGGCAATTCCATCGCGGACAATATCTACCCAAAAATACTCGCCTCGAGAAAGCGCTTGGTTTACCTCCTGAAGGGTATGAACAATAATGTTAACTTGGCGACCAATTGCGGAGTCACGAAGGATCTTATCCTCAGCGACGTACCAGAATTCCGCGATATCAGTAAGATTTTCGTGACTGACGATTATCAACAAATCGAAATCTGATTGGTAGCCATTTTGCGGTTCATCGACCCAATCATGTCGAGCGTAGCTTCCGAACAAAACGATTTTGAGAATTCGTCCGTTCTTTTTCCAAGGCTGCGTAGCTCGAGAAATCGCAATCTCGAACTCAGCCATCAGAGTGGCTTTAGCCTTCTCTAATTCTCCTTGCTGCACAACAGGCAAATGATCGATATCTTTACGCATCGCCACAGATTCTCGCCCGAAAGCGACGCTTTGGCAACCCATGAAGATTCTTCGATCAGCCTGAATCTTTTAAAATGGGAGTTTGCTACATCGGCTAGAATTCGACCATGTTTTACCGATTGACCGTAAATTCGATGCCAAGGTGCAGTCCGCTATCCGGCAGGTCGCGACCAGCTCAAGCCATTCCCCGGCCGAGGCTTGAATGTCGGCTCACGCCGGAACCTGTCATTCGCGTGAAAGCCAGCAGCCGGGCAGCTGTGCGCCCATCCAAGCCGCTCAATTGGAAATGTTTCGCGCCTACGAGCGGTCAGTCCGGTTATGGCCGGGGCTGGGACGAAGCCGTCGTTCGCAGGTCCGGCGGCGAACGTCGGCTTTCGGCTGAAGCGGACGTTCGCGGTTCCGCAGCAATCGTCACCTGAAGGGTCAACCCTGGCCGGTAGGCGACTGTCGCGTTTGTAGCGCAGATACAGAGATAGTTGCCGCTCAGCTGCGTCTCCTGCCGACCACGTACGGCCGTTCGGCCCCCTCCAACGCATTGCTGATTTAGCCGAGAGCTGTCGATTGGAGCGCCGCAAGCGGCAGCGTGCCGTCATACGCCGGAGATTCGTGCCCAAGCGGATTCGGTGGGCCATGCTGAGCCCAAACGGGCGACCCATTGCGGACAAAGTCAAACCGACCCGATGGATTAAGGCCCGAACGCGAGCATTGCTCAGGCCTGACGTCGTGTGCCTTTGTTGCCTGCGAGATGGCGCTGCACATTCGGCCATTGCGACGCGAAAGCGCCTCGGAACCTAACCCAACGGGCCGGGTTCTCCGTGAGGGCTACGCTCTGAGCCCGGGTAAGGAAGGACGCTGTCATGGGTGAGTTCACGGACAAGGCAAATGCTGCTGGAAACAAGATCGCTGGCAACCTGAAGGAAGCGGTCGGCAAGGCAACTGATAACGAAAGGCTGGAAGCCGAGGGCAAGGCCCAGCAGTTGAAGGGAACGGCTCAGGACGTGAAGGGCAGCGTGAAGGGCGCGCTTGGCGACAAGATATGATCCACACTGCGAATGGCCGCTCTAACGCGCTGGAGCGGCCATCGCGTTTGTACCTTGCAGAATTCTGATCGTTCGGCACATCGCTCGGTGCAGAACCATATCAGATCCAGATGTCAGCGGTGCACGCTGTCGCGCCGGAAAGCCCCTTGAAACAATGTCATATTCACCGAGTCTCACGGCCCAAACGGGCGACGAGCTGAAACGGCTTGGTGATCTTCAGGCTTTCGATCTCGAAGGGCTCGAGGATAGCCCGGTCCTGAAGTCGCTAACGGATTTTGCCGCCAACTTGTGCGACACGCCGATTGCCTTGGTCAGCTTCGTCGAGCGCGACCGGCAATGGTTTCCGGCCAGAACCGGCCTGGATGCCAAGGAAACGCCACGAGAAACATCGTTCTGCGCGCATACGATGCAAGGGCAGGATATCATGATTGTGCCGGACGCTGCGCGCGATCCGCGGTTTCTGGACAATGCACTTGTCGTCGGGGAACCCGGCATCCGGTTTTATGCCGGAGCGCCGCTGGTCTCGGAAGACGGCGTTCAGCTTGGTGCCTTGTGCGTCATCGACCGGAGCCCGCGCAGCGATCTGACTCCCGTTCAGCGTGAAGGCCTGCAGGTTCTTGCGACGACTATCGTGGTTCAGCTTGCAGAGCGGCGATCCCGTCGCCGCCAGACAGATGAACTTGGAGAGCAGGAATCCAAGTTCCGCATTCTGGCCGATACGATGCCGCAGATGGTGTGGTCGACCCGTCCGGACGGTTTCCACGACTACTACAATGCGCGTTGGTACGAATTCACAGGCATGCCGGCCGGCTCCACAGATGGGGCCGGATGGAACGGTATGTTTCACCCGGACGATCAGGAAAGGGCGTGGAGCGTTTGGCGCCATTCCCTCGATACAGGCGCCCCCTATGAAATTGAATACCGGCTCCGCAACGCCAGCGGTGAGTACCGCTGGACCCTGGGGCGAGCCTTGCCGATCCGCGACAGGAATGGAGCCATTACCCGTTGGTTCGGAACGTGCACGGACATTCACGATCACAAGATGATCCAGGCCCAGCGCGAGATCGTCGCGCAGGAATTGAGTCATCGAATCAAGAACATCTTCTCCGTCATCAGCGGCCTCATCAGTTTCTCGACACGCCAGCGCCCCGAACTGGCGGATGTGGCTGGTGACCTGCGTGAGCGCATCCTTGCGCTCGGGCGGGCCCATGACTTCGTCCGGCCGCACAGCGAGGCATCGCGACCCGAGAAGCGGCCGAACAGCCTTTCAGGAATGCTTACTGATTTGCTCGCAGCCTATGTCGAACGCGTTACCATCAGCGGCCAGGATATGATCATCGACGACCATTCGGCGACGCCGCTGGCTTTGACGTTCCACGAGTTGGCGACGAACGCGGCCAAATATGGTGCGCTTTCCACCACTGACGGCTCCGTATCGATTGTCTGTACGATCGAAAACGATCACGCCTGCATCGTATGGGTCGAGCGCGGTGGAGCGGTGGTCCACGAACCTTCCGACTACGGCTTCGGCAGCAAGCTTATCGAACTGAGCGTGATGCGGCAAATGGGCGGATCGATGGAGCGCAGATGGTCGCCAGAGGGGTTGGAAGTTCGCTTTGAGGTCCCGCTTTCCGCAATGCTGAGGCGATCAAATCGCGGTTCCTAGTCCAATGAAGCCCTCATGGGAGAGGTCGGCTTTCTCCGCTCCCGCCGCGACCGCAACCGCTGTCAGAATGGCTTCGTCCGTGAACGGCTTTTGGATGCAACCGATCGCAGTGGAGGCGGGCTCGCCGATTTGAGCGGGATTAGCCGTGACGTACACCACGCGCACGCCGTACTGCTCGGCGAGTTCGCGCGCAATAATGGGACCTGTCGGGCCATCGCGGAGATTGAGATCGATAAGCGCTAGATCGGCTTTGTCGCCCGCGCGCAAAGCTTCCTGCTGATCGGCCGCGATGGCGAGCACGCGGTAACCGGCTTCCTCGAGTATGCGTTCAATTTCCATCGCTATGAAAATTTCGTCTTCGACGATCAGCACCGACTTCAATGTTTGGATCCTTGCAGCCTAACGCATGACAAATGCCGCAAGCGTTATGTCGTTCCACATGCATGGCCAGTTCGGCCCAGTCCTATTGGCGACACAGGAGCTTTGTCACGGTAAGGTCCTTTCCTCACGAAATGCCGGTTCGTCCAATGCACGCTGGTAGCTAATGATCTCGCATCCAAGGCTCGCTGCACATTTCGGCAACTGTTTTGTCGGTTCCCGACCAAACCAAGCCGTTCGTCCGCTGGGACTGAATGGCTGATTGTACTGGTAACCTGCCTCCCGCCAAACGCTAACTGGTCCCCTCGCGTCGATATTCATTGTCATCTTCCGTTGCGCAGATTCAGCGTTCCACTTTGTCTCGTCGGCGTTGATCCCGGCGTTGCGACGGGAGCCTCTAGCGCAACCAGTTGAATGTGCTGAAGGCGGGATAAAACTAGTTAGTGGGGCTTCTGAAATTTCGCGGCTTTCGTTACACCTAAGCTCAGAAACGGCTCGGAGGCAGCACTCATCGCTCGCATTTTGCTCTTTTGCCTGAACCTTTCATTCCTCCTCGCGGCCGGTTGCCTGCCCGTTGCAGCTCAAACTATGCCCGACGATTGGCGGTCAGTCGCGGAATGGAGAAAGACGGCAGGCAAGGCCGAAGCGCTTCTTGATCTTCCTCTGGTTCGGCGCGATCACGTCACGATCGACCAATGGGAGGATCTTCGCCTGGACCTGACCGTCCAGCGCGAAGAGGCGTTGATCCTGAACGATCGAGGAACTCTCAAGGGCCGGATCGCCAAAGCTCAACTGGCCGAACTCGACACGGCTACTCCCAAGGGTCAGAACGAACTTGCATGGGTCAAGAAGAAGCGCGGGGAGCTGAACGACAGGGTCTCATTTGAAGAAGGTCCGGCTATCGCAGCCGGCGACATACAGGCGCGCAACGGCGTACTGATCCGAGAAATCGATCAGATCCTGCGCCAGAAGCGGCGTCAGAAGCTGTTCTCGCACAGCCATCCTTTCCTCAGTGCAAACACTTGGGCGACGGCGATCAGAGACATGCGCTCTGGACGGGTCAACGTCGCCCCGCAGACGACTATCCGTCAGCCGCATCCCGATCTTGTGGGTGTGCCGTTGCCGGTGCGGCTCGCTATAGTCGCGGGGATCGCAATAGCCGCAGCCTGGATTGCCGTACGGTGCCGCCGCTCACTGCGCGCGGCCATCGATCGGCGCAACACGTCTGTGGGGACGCCGCGTAGCCGCTTAGGGCTTGCGTTCGCGCGTGACCTGCTGGACATCGCGATCCCTGCTATTGTGCTGCTCATCGTGCTCGCCAGCGTCACCCTGTTTACGGCGGACCTGCCGTTCATGGCTTCGATCAGTGGGCAGATCATATCCGCCGGCATGACCATCATTTTTGCGCGGTGGCTGGGTCAGAGCATCTTCAGTCCCGCGTTCCCTCCAGCGCAATTAGTGCAGATCCCCGATGGCGCAAGCGATGCCGCCATCCGGATCATGACCCTGCTGGGCGTTGCTTTGGCAGCTGATGGGCTTGCCGATTATGCCGATCAACAGCCGGATAACTCCGCTGCAACCGGCGCTATTGCGTCATTCCTTATCGTTGCGACTGCCGGCTTCCTGACGTGGCGGCTTGCACGGATTCTTAAAGGAGCGACAGGGGCCAGAGCGGCAACTGACGAAACCGCCGCACATGATCGCAAAGGAGGCCGCGCGACAGACATGGTACGGCCCGCCGCCCGGGTCTTGACCTTTGCCGCCGCAATGGGGGTATTGGCAGCACTTGCCGGCTATATTGCCCTGGCGCGCTATTTGCTGACCTCCACGCTGATGTCGTTCGCGGTCGCATGCACCGCGCTGTTCCTTTACCGCTCCCTGACAGAGGCAAGCGAACTTCTATTCCATAAGCGCGAAAGCACCGGGTCCCGATACCTCCAGCTACTGCCGCTGGCTTTCGGCTTTGCCCTGTTCGCCCTTACCCTACCGATCATCGCAGTGATGTGGGGCGTCAGCGCCGAGAAGGTCATCGACTGGATCCTGGCGCTGAAAAACGGCGTGGAGGTCGGCCAGATACGCGTGTCGTTCGGCAGCGTGATGACGTTCGCCCTGGTATTCCTGCTCGGATACGCGCTGACGCGCTGGCTGCAGCGGGTACTTCACTATGCCGTACTCGACCGATTGCGCATAGAAGCCGGGGCCCGGGCTGCGGTGCTCACCGGGTTCGGGTATCTCGGGTTAACGCTGTCGGCGCTGGTCGCCATAACGGCCGCCGGCCTCGACCTTTCAAGCCTTGCCTTCATCGCCGGCGCGCTCTCGGTCGGTGTCGGCTTCGGGTTGCAGTCGGTCGTCGCCAACTTCGTCAGCGGCATCATCCTGCTGATCGAACGCCCGATCAAGGTCGGCGACTGGATTGAGGTTGGTACCTATTCCGGTCACGTGCGAAAGATTGCTTTTCGCTCCACACACATCGAGACGTTCGACCGGCACGAAGTCATCATCCCCAACACCGAGCTGATTTCGGGCAGCGTGACCAACCTGACCTATGGTGGAAGCCTGGGCCGCATCACCCTGCCGGTCGGCATCGCTTATGGGAGCGACATCGAATCGGCGCGCAAAGTCCTTCTGGGCGTGCTCACAGGGAACTCTCGTGTCCTCGACGACCCGGCGCCCGCCGTCGTCCTGGATAGCCTTGGCGACAGCGCGATCAACCTCAAGGCCCTTTGCTTCGTCGGCAATGTGAACCAGCGTCAGACGGTACGATCGGACCTCTATTTCGCGATCCTGAATGCGTTGGAGAAGGCCGGCATCGGCATTCCGTTCCCCCAGCGTGAGATCTGGATGCATACCGATAATGTTGGCGAGCGCCGGAGATCGCCGAGCGAAGGAGCGGCGCCGACGCCGTGAATGCAGCCGAGAGCGTCGCGACTTGTCGGCTTAGCTTGATGAGCCAAGCGCGCTGTGCGGTAGACGGTATCAATCGTGAGAGAGATGGTCAGGAAAACGGCAGGCTGTTAGCCTGGACCGGTCAGCAAGGCCGGATCGCCGTATAGCTCGGGGGAGGTTGGTAACATGGGCAATGTTGCGCAAGTGAGGTCCGATAGGCATCTTTGGTGGGCCCGCGTCACGGCGATACTGTGGTTTCTCGCCGGCACTGCCTTCCTGCTCAGCGTCCCTATCGTCATGCAGGCTTCGCTGTGGATCATGGTAGGCATTGCTATCGTCGCAGCCGTCCTGGCGGGAGCTACCGCTTTCGTACTCATGCGCCTAAAGGGCGGCAAGGTTCGTGGCCGATGGATCAAGGGGACGATAGCCCTTATCTTCGTCCTTACCGCGGTTGCCGCATCCCCGGTCTATTATGCCGCAACGTTTACGCAGGTATCTCCCGCCATGGTGCCTCAGGCGGTGCTTTCGAACGGGCAGAAGACGGTCGTGTTCCAAGGGATGCAGCATGTCGGCACGGAAGTGTTCTTCAAGACTGTCGTCTACGATCTGGAAGATGCCCTCTCCCGGGGCTCGGTGGCCTTCTACGAGGGCGTAAAACCGTCCAACCCTGCGGACGATGCATGGTTCGACAGGACGATCACCGGCGGCGCCGACCTGAGCAGCGCATATCGCGAACTGGGCGAAGTGTGCGGCCTTCATTTCCAAAGCGACTATTTCGGCCTGCTGGGCCGGGACGCGAAGGAGCATCCCACAGCGCACGTGGTCGCCGACGTCGATACGGCGCAGCTTCACGCCGAATATACGCGGTTAATGCGCACCGATCCGGCCTTCGCCAAGGCAATGAATGAGCGGGAAGCCCAGCCTGCTGAAGACAAAACGGACGGGCTAGAGCAGATCGTCAATTTCCTTCGCTCCGGCTCGGCCGAACAAAAGGAAACCGGCGCGGTGCTGTGCCGGGGTTATATGACGTATGCCAGCCAGCGATCATCTGCCAGTGAGATCGACAAGCTCATCCTCGGCTATCGAAACCGTGTACTGGCCGACGCACTGCTGGCCGAACCTCGGCGCCGCATCTATGTCACTTATGGCGCTGCTCACCTCCCGGGGGTGCTGGCGCTCCTGCAAAAGGCCGATCCACGCTGGAAGCTGCAAACGGTGAAGTGGTCGCGCACGATCGACTATCAGGAAAACCTCACCGGCAAATTGTGAAGTCCGGAAGGTGGCAAAAGGGCTTTTGGCAATGTTCCATAGGGTCGTGGCTGGTGCTATGTTCCTGACTAGCATCCTTTCGCCGCAATTGGCGCAGGCAGCCACCCCGGCTGCCATCGCTCCGCCGATCGAACAGTCAACCGCCGACTGCACAAGTCCGACGTACGCGACAGATCGGCTGGTTTGCTCGAACGCTGAGTTGTCCGCGCTGGACCAAACACTTGCCCGAATGCTTACCGACCTGCCGTCTCGAGCCCGAGGCATCGATAATCCGTGGCTCGAAGAGCAGCAGAACTGGTTTAAGCGGCGCAGCCTATGCGCGTTCGAGGAGAGCCATCTGGAGTGCACGAAGCGCGCATATCAAACCAGAGTGGCAGAAATGGATGCGCTTGCGTCATATGCCGACGACGGGAAGCCGCTGCCATGTCCGTCCTTGCCGGCGGCTTCCCGATACACCATTTCCACCCAGGGACTGATGATCATTCGCGCCAGCCAAGGAGAAGTCCTCATTGCCGCATGGCCGAAAGAAGATAAGGGGTGGCGCCCTTTCGTCTCTTATCGGTGGGGAAGAACAATGGGGCGCCTGACACGTCAGGGGGACAACGCCGCCCTGACGTGTCGATTATTAGGCTAGAGATCAGAATCCGTCTCGGGTCATAGCCATGACGTCGATGAAACGTCCCCGCGCATCGAACCTGCAACGGAAACGCTTGATCCCGTTACGTCCCTGGTCGGCTGTCCCGTCGATCATGATACCGGCCGCGTTTGCTATAGCGGGGCTAGTCCGGATGTAATTGGGCCGCACCCCATACTGCTGCGAGGCCTCGCCTCGGCAATAGGCCGGCCTGTTGCCCGCCGATATGGGCGCTCCGGAGCCGACCGGTCCAGGTGCGGCTCCGACGTTACCGGGCCGTGTGTTGACGCCAACCGTGAGGCTGAACGTCGCACGCTCACCTCGCCTGGCGGCGCTGCGCATCAGGTAAACCCTGACGCGGTAGTCGCCCGAGTCCTTGAGCCGACCGTCGAACCGGTTGCCTGTGACAGAGCCGTTGAAGACTGCTTCCTCGGAGCGCGGCGGGAAAACATTGAAGTAGGCCGACGTACTGTTCGTCTGCAGTGACACCGACATGGATTGGCCGGCGCGCGCGCCGACGATGTAGTCCACGGTGTCGTAGCCTTTGATGGAACCGCGAATGCTCGCCGAGCTGGCACCTCGGGCAAACTGGACGCGTTCGGTCCTGATTGGCGATTGCGCCGTGGCGGGCATAGCTGCGGTCACGAACGCGAGGGCAACGATGGATCCATGCTTCCAATTCATGGGCATTCTCCCAAAGCCAGTCGGACCGGGCGTACCGGTCCGGGCCAAGTATCAGAAGCGGCGGTGGTCGTCGCCGTCGATGAGGTCGCAAGATCCACTGAATGCGTAAGGATCTAGCCCGCGGATGCTGATCTGGCCGCTCCGGCGGTTGATCGTGACGGAGGGCTTGTTCATGCCATTGAGCCGATACTTCGCTCGGATGACATCGGGGCCCATCTCGACATCGTAAAGGTCCCACCAGCCATCGTTACCCCGGCTGTTGATCGGCGGGACAAGCTTCTTAGGAAGGCGGATATGCCCGCCGCCTGGCCAGAACTGCAGCGAAACCGAGGCGTCGAACTGCTGTCCGGTCATCTCCGTACGGTTCCCGTAATCGTAGCGCTTGGTACGGCTGTTCCACGAATATCCGTAGGTCGTGGCAAAGCCCGGCCGCTGCCCGTCGCCGAAACACACGAGTCCGAGGTCGACGTTCTGGCCATCTACCTGATAGCGATCCTGTCCGCGGTCGCGGTCTTCCACATAGCTGGGCGACTGACGCTGATTGGAGGATGAGCCGCCGTAACCATAGCTCTGGGTCGGCCGATAGCTACTGCCTTGGCTCGACCCGCGTGGTTCATCGCGCTGGCCACAGTCGGGGGCAGGCGAGGACGTGATCGAGTCGTAACGACCATCCATTGTTGCCACAGTGACGCATTGCCTGCTGGAGGCATTCCACCAATAGGAATAGCTCCGATCGTCACCCTTCTGGGTTTTGACAAATCGATAGCCCCGCGCCGTCATCTGGGTTTCCGCGCCGGCAGCCCGCGCGCCAACTAGGTCATTCAATGCAGAAGGCGTCTGCGCCTGCGCCGTTCCGGCCATGTTGCCCAGCACAAGAACCGAAGCGAAAATATATGCCCTTCTCATGTCGTCGCCTTCCCACTGTTGCACTTTTGCTAAAGTGTTGATGCCCTTGAAAGCTCCATATCATGGCTGCGGTATGACGGCATCCATGATCGTAAGCCTTCCACGCCGCCCATCATCACCAACGCTTGATCGGGTCATGAGTATTGTTGCCCCCGGCGTCAGCTCTGCGCGGACTAGCTGCTCCGCGCCGGGGGCTCGCAGACTGGCAGGTGCGGCGGATCAACGATTACATGATCGCCAATCTCGACCGCGCGATCAGCCTCGACGAACTGGCCGGGCTCGTCGAACTGAGCCGCTTCCATTTCGCTACCTCGTTCCGGCTGGCGACGGGCATGACGCCGCATGAATGGCTCACGTCTCTGCGCATGAACCGCGCCCGTGACCTGCTGGCCCACACCGAGTTACCGATCATCGCGATCGCGCTCGAGGTGGGGTTTGAGACCCCCTCCGCATTCAGCGTCAGCTTCCGCAAGTCCGCCAAGATGACACCCAGCGCCTACCGCCGCGAGACGTCGATAAGATGATCGCGGTGCACGGCCTACCGCGAGAACGAGCCGTGGAAACGTGCGCAACGAGCATGGGGCATACACGATCCCGGCACCGACGCTTCCGTAAGAGCCGCCGCGCGGACCTGCCCATCCGTCGCGTTTGCGAGGCTCGCTCTGCGACGATCTAGAAGCAGCACGCCGTCCATCGCGAGGAGAACGACCAGAGACGCTCAGCGGCTTCATCGTCGATAGCCCAAGGCGCCACGCCTTTGCCCCCGGTTTCTCCGCCATTGATGCCGGCAATGTCGCAATCCTCGCAATAGACGCCGCCCATGCCCTCAAGAAGCGGGCTCGTAGCGCACCACCAGCAAGCGCAGCTTCGGCCCGTTTAAGGTCGCGCGCAGGCACGATTACCTCTGCGCCAGCGTTGGAAAGCGCTTTTGTCGTAACAAGGCCGAGGCCGGAATAGCCGCCGGTGACAATGGCGGTGCGGCCGGAAAGGTCGAGGCC
>PJTY01000766.1_pt1 | contig 14417 bp, 16 predicted proteins | sample 1512121 | NCBI WGS metagenome assembly PJTY01 (sample SAMN08177680, study PRJNA422409) | Soil metagenome, whole genome shotgun sequencing project. | isolation source: Soil enriched (2) on filter paper: alkali lignin treatment | place: USA: Madison | collected 2015-01-15 | reverse complement strand
CGCCGTCTTCAAAAAAAGAAGCCCGCCTCGTTTGACCAGGCGGGCTTTTCTTTCTGCTCTGTCCGCTGTCAGCGTGAACGGAAGATCAGCTCCTTCATCTTCTGCAGCTTCGGATACACCATCGGCACCGTCAGCATGGTGCTGGCAACCGCCATCAGCAACAGCGCCGTGAAGGTCTCGCTGGTGATGATGTGCTTGTCGAGCAGGATGTTGACGAAGATGATCATGATCAAGGCCTTGGTCTGCAGCAGCCAGCCGATGATGGACGCTTCGCCCTTCTGCCATTTGAGGATGCGCCCGGCCAGGTGCACACCGGCCAGCTTGCCGGACACCGATGCCACCAGCAGCACCGCCGCCGCCGCGAACACGGCGATGCCGCCGACGTCCCAGTTGGTGCGCAGGCCCGTGCTCAGGAAGAACACCGGCATCACCACCATCAGCACGTGGTGGCGCAGCATGTCCATCTTCTCCTGCTCGAACCAGTCGGCATCCATCACCGCGCCAGCAAGGAAAGCGCCGACCATGTAATGCAGTCCTGCCCAGTCGGCCGCCAGCCCGCAGGCTGCCAGCCAGATCAGGCTCACGTACCAGCGATCCCGTTCCTTCAGCCAGCGCATGAGCCGGCGGAACAGCCAGGTCGACACCGCGAACACCACAAGGAAGGCTGCCTGGCGGCCGACTCGCGTCCAGTCGAGCAGGATGATCGCCAGCACGCCCCAGATCGCGATGTCGTCCAGGCTTGCATAGCGCAGGATGCGCTGTCCGATCGGTTGCCGCAGCACATCGAGTTTTTCCATCAACAGAATGAGGATCGGCAAGGCGGTGACGGCACAGGCCATGCCGACGCCGAGAATGAATTGCCAGGTATGCGCCTCGCGGCCGATCCAGCCGTCGAAGGCCAGCATGCCGACTGCGGCAATGCAGCCGAACAGCAACGGGCTGCCGAGCGCGAGACCAGCCGTTACACAGCTTTCGCGCCGGTGTTCCCAGGCCTTCTTCAGATCGAGCTCGACGCCGGCGATCATCACGAACAGCATGACCGCCCACCAAGCGATGCCGTTGAGCGACTGAATCACGGCAGGCGTGAACACGAACGCATAATAGTCGGGAAACGCCGCGCCCAGCACGCCGGGACCGAGCAGAATGCCGGCAATGATCTGCACCACCACCAGCGGGGCGTAGTAGTCGGTTCTTCCCACCCGCCATATCAGGTAGGGCACGCTGAAGATGAGCAGCATGGCAATCAGGAAGAGTTCGGTTGTGCTGATGGTATGCATGGTCGAAATGGGCGGGAAATGGACGAAAAATGGACAGTTTGTATTTTCGCAACGCGCCAGTGTCGCACAGGCCTGCCGTGAAAGGTAGAGGCGCGCCGCAGGTCATGACGCACGTTGACACGCGAATGTGGGTTTTCGCACAGTCGCCATGTGGACGGAATGGCAAAGTGGCGCCATCCGACCAAGGAGAACGTCATGCTGCACGATGATTTCTACTACGAACCGACAGACACGCAGGTCAGCAGTCACCACGACTGGGACAGCCAGTATCTGGCATCGAAATTCGGCTGTTCGCCCGACCACCTGCTGCGCGCGATGCGCGCAACCGGCGCCTCGGCAGAAGAAGTAAAGCAATACCTGCAACGCTGATCCACAGGAAGAAAACGAAAACCGCGAAGCCGGCGCCTCGCGGCGAGCTTGCCTAGCCTCTCGCATTCTTCAAAGCCCGCCATCCGGCTGTCTTCCCCCCAATCTCCGCATGACCCATCCACTTTTTTCAGGTTGATTGGATCGCATATTGCCGCACCGGCAACCACGTCTCCCTACCCTACCGAGCCAATCCGCTCCACCGACCCGCCCTGCGACAGACCTGAACACCTGGGACGGCCAATCCGCGCCTATTCCACCGATCCGACACGGATGTTCTTCTCACCTCTTTCGGCGTAATTTCCCCGATACGGCATCAATCGCAGCATCCACCAGACAGACGCTAAAGATTCGCATGGTTAAAACCGTTAAAACAGGAAGTAACGCAGTCATGAAATGGTTTGTCTTTCTGCAAGCCGGCCCTGTCGCGCTTCTTCCCTGATGGTTCGCTGCAGCCTCGGCACGCCGGACAGAGGAAGATGAAGGCAGAGTCATCGCCTGATTGTTTGACCCACGCGCGTTTGCGCATCACCTTTTCCGCCGCAGGAGACACAATGCAAATCAATAACTTGAAAATAGGGGCACGGCTGGGTATCGCCTTTGGCGCGCTGCTGATCTTGATGGCCTTCATGACGGTCATGGGAGTGTGGCGACTGCAGCAGGTGGCACAGGCCACGACGCTCATGGAAGAGGCCACGGTCAAGGAACGTCTGGCACAGGAATGGATAAGCGGCATCGCAACCAATACCGTGCGCACCTTTGCACGCCTGAGAACGACCAGCCCGGAGGAAGAGAAGAATCTGGCGGCAGAGATGTCCGCCGTCAGTGCCCAGGTCAGCAAGGTTCAGAACCAGCTGGAACCCTTGATCCTGAGCGAAGAAGGCAAGAAATTGCTGGCGGCCGTCGCCGACCAGCGCAAAACCTATAGCGCCATCCGGGACGCCGCCTTCAAGCTGAAGGAAGAAGGCAGTCCCGATCTGAAAAACGCCATCGAGACAAAGGTGACGCCTGCGGCGGCAACATACCTGCAATCCGTGCAAACGGTGGTCGATTTCCAGAAAGTCATTTTCCAGAACTCCAAGAACGAAGCCGACAGGATCTATGAGGCCGGCCGCAACCTGTTGATCGTGCTCGGCCTGAGCGCATTGGCACTCGGGGTGATACTCGCCTGGATTCTGACCCGCAGCATCACCCGCCCCCTGGGCTATGCCGTCCATGCGGCAGGCGTGGTGGCCTCCGGCGATCTTACGGGCCAGATCAAGGTGGATTCGAAAGATGAAACCGGTCAATTGCTGCAGGCGCTGAAGGAGATGAACGACAGCCTGACCATGAGCATCACGCGCGTGCGGGCGGGCGTCGATACCATTGCCACCGCATCCAACCAGATCGCGGCCGGCAACCTCGATCTGTCGTCGCGCACGGAAGAACAGGCAAGCTCGCTGGAAGAAACCGCGTCGTCGATGGAAGAACTGACATCCACCGTCAGGCAGAATGCCGACAATGCCAGACAGGCGAATCAGCTTGCCGTCACCGCCTCGAATGTGGCGGAAAAAGGCGGCGCGGTCGTGTCCAGAGTAGTGGACACGATGAGCGACATCAACGCCTCCTCCAGGAAAATCGTCGATATCATCGGCGTGATCGACGGCATCGCCTTCCAGACCAATATTCTGGCGCTGAACGCCGCGGTGGAAGCGGCACGCGCCGGCGAACAAGGCCGCGGATTTGCGGTGGTCGCATCGGAAGTGCGCAATCTCGCACAGCGTTCGGCCGCGGCCGCCAAGGAAATCAAGTCATTGATCGACGATTCGGTCAACAAGGCCGATACCGGCAGCAAGCTGGTGACCGAAGCGGGCGAAACCATGGTGGAAGTGGTCGATAGTATCCGCCGCGTGACCGACATCATGTCCGAGATCATGGCTGCGAGCCAGGAGCAGAGTTCCGGCATCGAACAGGTCAACCAGGCGATCGTCCAGATGGATCAGGTCACGCAGCAAAACGCCGCACTGGTGGAAGAAGCCGCAGCCGCAGCCGACTCGTTGAGCAAGCAGGCAGTCGATCTGGCCCAAGCCGTGAGCATATTCAAGATAAATGGCGTGGCAAGCGCAAAACCTGTCTCCAGCCTTGCAGCCACGGCCGGCAAGTTGCCGGCAAAGCGTCCGCCGGCAGCAGCTCCGAAGAAAATCGCGGACGACACTCGCGCGTCTTCCAATTCCGGAGATGGCTGGGAAGAGTTCTAACTGAAGCGGTCCGCTTCACCGAAGCGGGCATGCTCGCCGATTGCCGGGAGCATGCCTGCACTGACCTGCAAATGAAAAAGGCTTATCAGCGAACACTGATAAGCCTTTGATTTTTTCTGGTGCCGGCTGCAGGACTCGAACCCGCCACCCCATGATTACAAATCATGTGCTCTACCTGATGAGCTAAGCCGGCCACGCTTTTGAAGAGCGGTATTCTACGCTATTTCACTCGCTTCAGAGCAGGCCGTCCGCCTTTTCTGGGCGGTGCGGGATCGTCATCGCCGCCGTCATTCTCATCACTTTTTTCGGTCGCCGCCGAGGTCGGCACCGATGCCAGCGTCGGCGCCGAAGAGACGGGTGCCGGCTCGTCGAAGTCGGCGTCACCCGCTTCTTCCTCGCCCTCTTCTTCCAGCACCTTGCCGCCGACTTCGAACGCCATGCCCTGGCCGTTCTCGCGCGCATAGATCGCCACCACGTTATCGACCGGCACTTCGATGTCGCGCGAGATGCCGCCGAAACGGGCGCTGAAGCGGATCAGATCGTTCTCCATCTTCAGGCCGCTGGTGGCCGTGAAGCTGATGTTGAGGACGATCTCGCCATTCTTCACGAACTCCATCGGCACGCGCGTGCCGGCATCGACCACTGCTGCCATGTAGGGCGTGTAGCCGTTGTCGGTGCACCATTCGTAAATGGCGCGCAGCAGATAGGGTTTGGTGGAAGTTTCTGACATGATGCGGTGCAGGCGTGGACTTGCCTGAAGTGTAACGCGTCGGCGCGCCTTCTGTCATGCGGACAAAAGGCGCGCCAGGCAGGTCTTAACGACGCATGACCTTTTCGGAAGGCGTCAGCGCCTCGATGTAGGCCGGACGCGAAAAGATGCGTTCCGCGTATTTCATCAGCGGCGCGGCGGTCTTCGACAGTTCGATGCCGTAGTGGTCAAGACGCCAGAGCAGCGGCGCGATGGCGACGTCGAGCATCGAGAACTCGTCGCCCAGCATGTACTTGTTCTTCAGGAACAAGGGGGCCAGCGTGGTCAGGCGATCGCGGATTTCGTTGCGTGCCTTTTCCTGTGCCTTGTCGCCGCTGCGGCCCTTGTCGTTCTCGAGCGTATGCACGTGAATGAACAGTTCCTTCTCGAAATTGAACAGCATCAGGCGCGCGCGCGCGCGCATCAGCGGATCTGCCGGCATCAGCTGCGGATGCGGAAAACGTTCGTCGATGTACTCGTTGATGATGTTGGATTCGTACAGCACCAGATCGCGTTCGACCAGGATGGGCACCTGACCGTAGGGATTCATGGTCGAGATGTCTTCGGGCTTGTTGAAGAGATCGACGTCACGCACTTCGAAGTCCATGCCCTTTTCGAACAGGACCAGACGGCAACGCTGAGAAAAAGGGCAGGTCGTACCCGAGTAGAGAACCATCATTTTCTTGCAGTTCCTTAGAAACAAAAAGGCGAGACGCGAACGCCTCACCCGATGACGAATGCCCGCAATATGCGGGCACAAAAGCTACTTGACGTGCTTCCAGTAGGAGGCATTCAAGCGCCAGGTGATCACGATGAAGACACCGAGGAACAGCAACACCCAGACGCCGAGACGTTTGCGGGTATGCTGCGCGGGCTCGGCCATCCATGTCATGAACGAAACCAGATCGGCGACCGATTTGTCGAATTCGATCGCGGACATCGTACCAGGCGTGATCTGCTCGAAGCCGACGAACTTGTGCACGGTCCGTTCCGGATCGTGCGGGTCCTTCTCGTCGACAAACTTGGCAGCCCGGATTCCCTGCAGCTCCCACAAGGCGTGCGGCATGCCTACGTTGGGAAAGGCCATGTTGTTCCAGCCGGTGGCCCGGGTATCGTCCTTGTAATACGTCCGGAGGTAAGTATACAACCAATCGGGCCCGGAACCCGCACTTGAGGCCTTGGCGCGTGCAATTACCGACAAATCGGGGGGTGTTGCGCCAAACCAGGCCTTGGCGTCCTTGGGCGACATGGCGATCGTCATCATGTCGCCGATCTTGTCGGCCGTAAACATCAGGTTGTTCTTGACCTGTTCCGGCGTCAGCCCCAGCTCCTGCAGCTTGTTGTAGCGCATGGCCGAGGCCGCATGGCAGTTGAGGCAATAGTTGACGAACAGGCGCGCGCCATTCTGCAGCGCGGCCAGGTCGCGCGTATGGTCAGGTGCCCGGTCGAGCGGGAAGTCGGTTTCGGCCGCCAGTGCGAGGCCCGGCAGGAGAACCACTGCTGCAATGATTTTTTTCAGCAATCTCATGATTCCTTGGTCCTTTCCGGCTCAATGCGGATGGAAAACGACACGGTCCGGCACCTGTTTGAAGGTTCCCAGCACGCTCCACCACGGCATCAGCAGAAAGAAGCCGAAGTAGATGAAGGTGCAAATCTGCGAAACCAGCGTGCCGATCGGCGTGGGCGCCTGCACCCCGAGATAGCCGAGGATCAGGAAGGCAATGCCGAACACGAGATAGATGTACTTGTGCCAGCCGGGGCGGTAGCGGATCGACTTGACCGGCGAATGGTCGAGCCACGGCAGGCCGAACATGATCATGACCGACACGCCCATGAACACCACGCCCCAGAACTTGGCGTCGAAGATGAACATGGCGGCGATCACCACCAGGCCGATCACGGCCGCGGCGATCTTGAATGCCCGTGCCAGCCGCGACTTGACGATGATCAGCGCAACGTAGGCCGCCACGCCGAGCGCCAGCCAGATCATGAATTCCGAGGTGGTGGCGCGCAGAATCGAGTAGAACGGCGTGAAGTACCAGACCGGCGCAATGTGCGGCGGCGTCTTCAGCGGATCGGCCGGGATGAAGTTGTTGTACTCGAGGAAGTAGCCGCCCATTTCCGGCGCGAAGAACACCACGGCCGAGAACACCGCCAGGAAGATCGTGACGACGAACAGGTCGTGCACCGAGTAATACGGATGGAAGGGAATGCCGTCAAGCGGCACGCCGTTTTCATCGACCTTTTCCTTGATCTCGACCCCGTCCGGGTTGCTGGAGCCGACTTCGTGCAGCGCCACGATGTGGGCGACGACCAGGCCGATCAGCACCAGCGGGATCGCGATCACGTGGAAGGCGAAGAAGCGGTTCAGGGTGGCGTCCGACACCACGTAGTCGCCGCGAATCCACAGCGACAGGTCGGGGCCGATGAACGGAATCGCGCCGAACAGGTTGACGATCACCTGCGCGCCCCAGTACGACATCTGGCCCCACGGCAGCAGATAGCCGAAGAAGGCTTCGGCCATCAGGCACAGGAAGATGCCGACGCCGAACAGCCACACCAGTTCGCGTGGCTTGCGGTACGAGCCGTACAGCAGCCCGCGCAGCATATGGATATAGACCACCACGAAGAAGGCCGAGGCGCCGGTCGAGTGCATGTAGCGCACCAGCCAGCCCCACGGCACGTCGCGCATGATGTATTCGACCGAGGCGAACGCGAGGTTGGCGTCCGGCTTGTAATGCATGACGAGGAAGATGCCCGTCACGATCTGGATCACCAGCACCAGCAGTGCCAGTGAGCCGAACACGTAGAGGAAATTGAAGTTCTTGGGCGCGTAATATTCGGACAGATGCGCCTTCCAGGTGGAAGACAGCGGAAAGCGCGCGTCGATCCATCCCAGCGCCCGGTCAGCCAGCCGCGCATCCGGCGGCAGTTGTTTCTCCTCGAACGCCATGATCAGGCCTCCCCTTTCTCGTCCTGGCCAATGACCAGACGCGAATCGCTCAGATACATGTGGCGCGGCACTTCGAGGTTGTCCGGCGCCGGCTTGTTCTTGTAGACGCGGCCCGCGAGGTCGAAGGTCGAGCCATGGCACGGGCAGAGAAAGCCGCCCTGCCAGTCGGCCGGCAGCGACGGTTGCGCGCCGGTGGCGAAACGGGTGACGGGAGAACAGCCGAGATGGGTGCAGATGCCCACGGCGACGAGGAAATCGGGCTTGATCGAGCGGTATTCGTTGCGTGCGTATTCGGGCGTGAGTTCGTCCGGATTGCGTTCGGAGTTGGGATCGGCGACCTGGGAATCAGTCTTCTTGAGCGAGGCGACCATGTCTTCGGAGCGCCTGAGAATCCAGACCGGCTTGCCGCGCCATTCGACGGTGCGCATCTCGCCGGGAGCCATGCCGGTCAGATCGACTTCAACCGGGGCGCCGGCCGCCTTGGCGCGCTCGGAAGGCTGGAAAGTCGAGACAAACATGCCGGTGGTCGCCAATCCGGCTACGCCTCCCGCCGCACAGGTGGCGACGAGCAAACCGCGACGACCGGGGTCAACCTGCTTTTCGTTACTCATATCAACTCCAATTCAGTAGTCAAGATGCATCGTACGAAACTTCCAGCAACCCTTTTCTGGCCAAGCAACTCCGTATTAGAAGTGAATAGATAATCCCTTGTCAATTCATGGGTATTGCGTCCAACCCCTTTTGTCATTCGCGGCGCATGGGCAAAATAGCATTCTCCTGCTGTTTTGGGAATTACGAATTGACGTTCATGCCACGCGAAACTACGATACCGTTACTGCAATTTTTGTACAAACATCAATAACACGGAAAGGGATTGCCATGGGCATGATGCAGGAATTCAAGGAGTTTGCCGTCAAGGGCAACGTGGTCGATCTCGCGGTCGCTGTCATCATTGGCGGAGCCTTCGGCAAGATTGTCGATTCGATGGTCAAGGACATCATCATGCCGATCGTCGGCAAGATCTTCGGCGGCCTCGATTTCAGCAGCTACTACATACCGCTCAACGGACAGCCCACCGGTCTGCCGCTGGCCGAGGCCCAGGCTGCCGGCGCAGTTTTCGCCTACGGCAACTTCATCACCATCCTGCTGAACTTCCTGATCCTGGCCTTCATCATCTTCCAGATGGTCCGCCTGATCAACAAGGCCAAGCGTGCCGAGGCACCTGCTGCGGAAGAACCGGCACCGACGCCCGAAGACGTGGTCCTGCTGCGCGAAATCCGCGATGCGCTGAAAAACAAGTAATCGCTTATACAGCGTTCGTTGCAAAAAGGCGGCTGCATGCCGCCTTTTTTGTTTTACCGGGACTTGAGCCTGTCCATCTGCAGCAGGCCGCGTCGATTGGCTTCGTACACCGCCTCACCGCGCGAATGCACGGACAGCTTGTCATAGATGTTCTTGATGTGGGTCTGCACGGTACCGACCGAGAGCGACAACTGGCGCGCCACCTCGACATAAGTATCGCCGCGCGCGATCAATTCGAGAATCGAACTCTCGCGCTTGGTCAGGGAAATCTGCGGCTTGTCGTCTTCCTGCGCATCGGCCTCTTCCTGCTGCGCCGGACGCGCATCGCGCATCTTTGCCAGCAGCTTGCGGGCGATGGTGGGGCTGATCGGCGAACCGCCTTCCCGCAGTTCGCGGATGGACGACACGATATCCATGCGGCCGACATCCTTGAGCAGATAGCCGGAAGCACCGGCCTCGATGCTGGCGACCACGCTGTCCTCGTCGCTGGACGTGGTGATGACCATGATGTGCGTGGCCGGAGAACGGCAGGCGCAATAGCGGATCACCTCGATGCCGGAACCGTCCGGCAAGCCGAGATCGACGAGAAGAATGTCGGGAGCCTGCCCTTCCAGCCAGTCCAGTGCCGACTGCATGGAATCCAGCGCGGCCTGCAACTGGAACGACGGCTCCTCTTGCACCGCCAGGGAAAACATGCGCCGCGTGACGGCGTCGTCCTCCACGAGTAGCACCGTCACGGGTGCTTGAGCTACCGCTTGCAGCATGGTCTTGTCTCCATTCATGTGTTCTTGCGCTGCGGAGTACAGGTAGAAATCTTGCTATGGCGTAATTTATACCATAGGGATGGGCGTCAGGACAGCCCGGCGTGCCCGGCACGCGCTGGCATGTCAGGCCGGATTGTCGATATCGATGAAGCGATGGGCAACGCCGAAGGTAGCCGCCACATGCTCGCCCAACGCCTGCACGCCGTAGCGCTCGGTCGCATGGTGGCCACAGGCCAGATAGGCGACGCCGGTCTCGCGCGCCAGATGCACGGTCGGCTCCGATATCTCGCCGCTCAGATAGACGCTGGCACCGGCCGCGATCGCATCGCCCAGGAAACCCTGCGCAGCGCCGGTACACCAGGCGACCTTGCCGACGGGCTGCTGCGGGTCGCCGATCACGAGCGGGGCGCGTCCCAGGCTCGCTTCCACCTGCCGCGCCAGGTCGCCGACGGTACGGATCGCGGCATCCTCCATCGCGCCGGTCCAGCCGAGGTCGTCTTCACCGAAGCGTCCTTCCGGCCTGAAGCCCAGCACGCGCGCCAGTTGTGCGTTGTTGCCGAGCTGAGGATGCGAATCGAGCGGTAGATGATAGGCGAACAGGTTGACGTCGTTCGCCAGCAGCATCTTCAGGCGGCGCTGCTTCTGGCCGATCACGCGCGCATCCTCGCCGCGCCAGAAATAGCCGTGATGCACGAGGATCGCATCCGCGCCGTAATCAATTGCCGCCTCCAACAGCGCCAGACTCGCGGTCACGCCGCTGACCACGCTGGCGATCGTGTCGCGCCCCTCGACCTGCAGGCCGTTTGGGCAAAAATCCCGAAAGCGGGTAATATCGAGCGTGCTTGCCAAATGTGCAGCAAGCGTAGCTCTGTCTATCGTCTTCTGACTCATTTCCTACCCTTATCTTTACCTTTATGCGACGTCTCTGGCTGTTGTTTGCGCAAACCGTCACCATCGGTTTGGCGATTCTTTTCATTGTAACGACCCTCAAGCCCGAATGGGCGGGCAGCCTGTTCGGCGGTGCCCACCAGGTCCGCTCGGCATCGGTGCCGATGCTCGAAGCGCCGGCCGACGCCACGCCGGCGCAAGGCTCCTACCGCGAGGCTGCGCGCCTCGCCATGCCGTCCGTGGTCAACATCTTCACCAGCAAGAACGCCGCGCCTGCACAGCATCCTTTCATGGATGATCCATTCTTCCGCAAGTTCTTCGGCGACCGCTTCGACGAAGAACAGGAAAAACAGGTCAGCCTCGGTTCGGGCGTGATCGTCAGCGCCGAAGGCTACATCCTAACCAACAACCACGTGGTGGAAGCCGCCGACGAGATCGAGGTCGCACTGACCGACGGCCGCAAGGCACAGGGCAAGGTGGTCGGCTCCGATCCGGAAACCGACCTCGCCGTGATCAAGATCGACCTCAAGGACCTGCCGGCGATCACGCTCGGCCATGTCGAGGAAGCGCGCGTGGGCGACGTGGTGCTGGCGATCGGCAACCCGTTTGGCGTCGGCCAGACCGTGACCATGGGCATCATTTCGGCGCTGGGCCGCAATCATCTCGGCATCCTCGACGCCTTCGAGAACTTCATCCAGACCGATGCCGCGATCAACCCCGGCAACTCGGGCGGCGCGCTGATCGACGTGCACGGCAACCTGCTCGGCATCAATACCGCGATCTATTCGCGCAGCGGCGGCTCGCTCGGGATCGGCTTCGCGATTCCCGTCACCACCGTCAAATCGGTGATGGACGCCATCATCCGTGACGGCCAGGTGGTGCGCGGCTATATCGGCGTCGAACCGCAGGACATCACGCCGGAACTGGCGGAAAGCTTCGGCCTGAAAAAGACCAATGGTGCCATCATTGCCGGCGTGCTCAAGGGCGGTCCGGCCGACAAGGCCGGCATCCAGCCCGGCGATATCCTGCTGTCGATCGACGGCAAGGCGATCGCCGACATGTCGGACATGCTCAACCACATCGCGCAGCTCAAACCCGGCACCAAGACCAAGGCCGTGATCCTGCGCCGTAACCAGGAAGCCACGCTGGACATCGTGATCGGCCAGCGCCCGCGCGCGCAATCGCGCACCTTCGAAGAGGAATAGAAAGCCGTCCATGCACGTCCGCGATCTGACCGCCTATCTGGCCGAACTGTCGGAGAACAACAACCGCGCGTGGTTCGTCATGAACAAGCCGCGCTACGACATCCTGCGCGCGGAGTTCCTGCAGCTCGTGATCCGGCTGATCGCCGACATTGCACGTTTCGACCCGGCCATCGCCGGCTGCAATCCGAAGAAGGCGCTGTTCCGCATCAACCGCGACCTGCGCTTCTCGCGCGAGAAGATTCCGTACAAGACGCACTTCTCGGCCGCGCTCAATCCGAGCGGACTCAAGAAGCCCAGCCAGGGCGGCGGGCCTTCGTATTACTTCCACATCGACGAACAGGGAAAACTGCTGGTCGCGGGCGGCGAATGGATGCCGCCGGCCGACCGTCTGCGCGCGATCCGCGAACGCGTGATTGCCGATCCCGACGGTCTGGCGGCAGCATTGAAGGACAGGAAGCTCAAGCGCACCTTCGGCACGCTGCAGGAAGAAGACAAGCTCGTGCGCGTGCCCAAGGGCTTCGACGCCGACCATCCGCAGGCCGACCTCCTGAAGCTCAAGAGTTATATCGTCTGGATAGAAATCCCGGTGCCGAAAGACCCGGATGTACTCGAGAAGACGCTGCGCGACGCCTTCCGCGATGCGTGGCCGCTGATCGGCTGGCTGCGCCAGGTCTGAGAACGGGCCTGAGAGCCGGGTCTGAGAATCAGGCCTGAAGAAACCTAGAGCGTTTCTTCCGATTCGGCCGGTGCGCGCGTGGCGCGCGCGAAGATCGGCGCCAGGATCAAACCGACTTCATAGAGCAGGCACAGCGGAATCGCCAGCATCAGCTGACTCATGACGTCGGGCGGCGTCACGATCGCCGCCACTACAAAGGCGCCGACGATGACATAGGGCCGCACCTGCTTGAGTTTCTGCACCGACACCAGTCCCATGCGCACCAGCACGATCACCACCACCGGCACCTCGAAGGTCAGGCCGAAGGCGATGAACATCGTCATCACGAAGCCGAAATAGCTGTCGATATCCGGCGCCACCGAAATCGATTGCGGCGCAAAATTGTTGATGAAGTGGAAGATCACGCCGAACACGAAGAAGTAGCAGAACGCCACGCCCGCCATGAACAGCGCCGACGACGAGATCACGAGCGGTGCGATCAGCTTCTTTTCATGCGTATAGAGTCCGGGCGCGACGAAGGCCCACATCTGGTACAGCACCCATGGCAGCGCGATGATGAAAGCCACCAGCATGGTCACCTTGACCGGGATCAGGAACGGCGTAATGACGCCGGTGGCGATCATCTTGCTGCCCTGCGGCAGCGCCTGCATCATCGGCCACGCCAGCCAGTCGTAGATGGCGCCGGCCCACGGCATCAGGCAGGCGAACACGATCAGCACCGCCAGCGCCGCCTTCATGAGCCGGCTGCGCAGTTCGACCAGATGGGAGATGAACGATTCTTCGTTGCCAGTCATGTCAATTCTTCATGCACCCAGCGGTGCGGCGCGTGGCACTCATTGAAAGAAGGAACGCGGCGTGCGTGCCTTGCCGTCCGGGCTGTATTTGGCGACCCGCGCCGCGCCCGACATCACGCGCGAACGGTGACCGTTGCGGCGCTTGTACCAGGTCGGCACCGCCGAGGTGTGCGCGAGCTTCTTGCGGCGGAAGTTCTTCGACTTGTCGGATACCTGGTCCAGCGTCGGCGGCTCGCGCAGCGGATTGTCGTCGATCCCGGCTGCTGCCTCGTTCCAGACCGAATGCACTTCTTCCTCGACCTGCGAGAAATTGCGCTTGATCGTGCTTTCGACATCGCTGGCGGCCGACTGCACGTCGCGGTGCATCTTGCGCAGTTCGTCCAGCTCCATCTCGCGGCTCACCTCCGACTTGACGTCGTTGATGTAGCGCTGCGCGCGGCCCAGCAGCGTGCCGGCCATGCGCGCGACCTTGGGCAGCTTTTCCGGTCCGATGAAGACCAGCGCAGCCACGCCGATGATCGCGAGTTTGGAGAAGGCGATGTCGATCATGATTTCATGAGAAAAGAACCAATGTCAGCACCCGGCCGCAACCGCGCGCAGTCATGGTTCAGTTCTTGGATTTTTCCCGCGCCTCGACATCGACGGTGGTCTTGTCAGCCACCTGCGACGGCGTTTGCTGCTTGGCATCGGCCTCTTCTTCCGCGCCCTTCACGCCATCCTTGAAGCCCTTGACCGCCTTGCCGACGTCGGAACCGATGTTGCCCAGTTTCTTGGTACCGAAGATCAGGACGATCACCAGCAACACGATCAGCCAGTGCCAGATACTCAACGAACCCATTGCTTTCTCCTAGAAGGGCACAGCCCTGAATATAGATGCGAAAAACCTGATGAGATCAAACCAGTGAGCGTGCCCACGGACGCGGTCCGCCGAGCACATGCATGTGCAGATGGTACACCTCCTGCCCGCCGTCGGGACCGACGTTGTAGACGGTCTTGAAGCCGCCCTTGCCGTCGGCATAGCCGACGCCGAGCTCGCTCGCCAGCCTGGGCGCCAGCAGCGCCATCTTGCCGAGCAGCGCCTGGTCTTCTGGGCCGCATTCGGCCAGCGTCGGCAGATGCTTCTTCGGCACGATCAGGATATGTACGGGTGCGGCGGGGTTGATGTCGTGGAAGGCGATGACGTCGTCATCTTCATAGACCGTCTTCG
>PJTY01000764.1_pt1 | contig 14425 bp, 9 predicted proteins | sample 1512121 | NCBI WGS metagenome assembly PJTY01 (sample SAMN08177680, study PRJNA422409) | Soil metagenome, whole genome shotgun sequencing project. | isolation source: Soil enriched (2) on filter paper: alkali lignin treatment | place: USA: Madison | collected 2015-01-15 | reverse complement strand
TGCGTTAGTGCGGGGGGTGGGCGGGCCGCGTCGGTATGTCGCACCACCGGATGGGCTGATTGTATACAACTTCTGAAATCTTTTGTAAGCCTGTTTTTCCGCATTTCTTCCCTTTTGTCGCCTCGCAGCGACCTGGAAAAACAGTGCAAGAAACCTGCCTGATTGGTCAGCTAATGACGTTGGTGTCTTTGCGGTGCCTGTATTTGCGACCGATGGGTCGTTTGTGAGCAAGAAACGGTGGGTGCGACAGATGGGTTCAAAAAATTGTGTACAATTTTGCGATGGAATGTCTTAATGGCGTCATTCCCGCGCATCGCAGGCCCTTTGGCGTGATGATGGCCGTGTATTTTTTGCCCACAGATTGAACAAGAGGCGACAAGCAATGGGACGTTTGACCACACACGTACTGGATGCCGCGCATGGCTGCCCGGGCAGCTCGATCAAGGTCGAGCTGTACCGTGTCGAAGGCCAGCAGCTGGAGCTGGTGAACACCGCCCTGACCAACAGCGATGGCCGCGTCGACGCGCCACTGCTGCAGGGTGACGATTACCGTACCGGCGTCTACCAGCTGCAGTTCAGCGCTGGCGACTACTACCGCGCTCGCGGTGTACAGCTGCCAGCCCAGGCGTTCCTGGATGTTGTCGTGCTGCGCTTTGGCATCGACGAGCAGCAGGAGCACTACCACGTGCCGCTGCTGATCTCGCCGTACAGCTATTCGACCTATCGTGGAAGCTAGTTGGTCGCCAGAAGAATCTTCGTAGGTCCTTTGGCCCGCTCTCACACTGGCGGGCTTTTTTTCGTCTGCTGTTTTTGTATTGCCTGCACCGGCCTCTTCGCGGGTAAACCCGCTCCCACAGGCCGCGAAGAGGCCGGACAGGCTGTAGAAACAAAGAAAGGGCGCCGAGGCGCCCTTGGTTGGTGCAGCGGGGGTCAGAGGAACACGAACTTGGCAATGAAGATCGCGCACAGCACCCACAGGCTGGCGGAGATTTCCTTGTATTTGCCGGTACCTGCCTTCAACGCCACGTAGCTGATGAAGCCCAGGGCAATACCGTCGGCCACCGAGAAAGTCAGCGGCATCATGATCACCGTGACGATCGCCGGAATGCTGTCGGTGGCCTCGTCCCAGTGGATATGCGCCATGCTGCCCATCATCAGCATTGCCACGTAGATCAGCGCACCGGCGGTGGCATAGGCCGGAATCATCCCGGCCAGCGGCGCAAAGAACATCGCCGCGATGAACAGCAGGCCGACCACGACTGCAGTCAGGCCGGTACGGCCACCTGCGGCTACACCGGCAGCACTTTCCACATAGCTGGTCACCGGCGGCACGCCGACCACGGCGCCAAACACACTTGAAGCACTGTCGGCCTTCAGCGCCTTCGACAGGTTCTCGATGCGCCCGTCCGGCGCCACCAGGTTGGCCCGCTGCGCCACGCCCATCAGGGTGCCGGCGGTGTCGAACATGTGCACGAACAAAAACGCCAGCACCACGCTGATCATGCTGACGTTGAACACGCCGGCCACGTCCATGGCCATCCAGGTCGGTGCCAGGCTTGGCGGCATCGACATCACCCCGCCGAACTTCACCAGGCCCAGGCCCCAGCCGGCCAGGGTGACACCGATGATGCTGATCAGGATCGCACCGAACACCCGCTTGTAGCTGAGGATGGCGATCAGCAGGAAGCATACCGCCGCCAGCAGCGGCCCCGGCTCATGCAGCGAGCCCAGCTTGATCAGCGTGGCCGGGCTGTCGACGATGATGCCTGCCGTTTTCAGGCCGATCAGCCCGAGAAACAATCCGACGCCGGCCCCCATGGCATGGCGCAGGCTGACCGGGATGCTGTTGAGCAACCATTCGCGCACTTTCGACAAGGTCAGGAACATGAACAGCACACCCGAGACGAATACTGCGCCCAGTGCCGTTTCCCAGTTGTAGCCCATGGTGCCGACCACGGTGTAGGTGAAGAACGCGTTGAGCCCCATGCCCGGCGCCAGGCCCACCGGCCAGTTGGCGTACAGGCCCATCAGCAGGCAGCCAAGCGCGGCGGCGATGCAGGTGGCGACGAAGGCGGCACCGTGGTCGATGCCAGCGTCGGCCATGATGTTGGGGTTGACGAAGATGATGTAGGCCATGGTGATGAAGGTGGTCACCCCGGCGATCATTTCGGTCCTGACGGTGCTGCCGTGTTGCTTGAGTTTGAAAATCCGCTCCAGCCAGCTCGTTTCGAGCGGTGGGGCAAGATCCAGCGTAGGGGCTTCGGATTTGCGGCTTTCCACAGCAAGTACTCCTCAAGTCTTTCTTGTTGTTATGGAGCCAGTGGCCTGCGCAATGCACTTGGCGGCTCCGCGAGGGAAGGCAGACGTCTGACCGGTTTGTTGACTTGCGGGTCAAGAAGTTGCTCGGTGGATTATCCTTTTGTGTACAAAGAATGCAAATAATGTTTTATCTTTTGTGTGCGCAAGGTGTCGTACAACGGCTATATAGGTAAAAGGCCACCTGCAGAAACGGCTCAGCCTGTGTACAATGGCGCCATACTTTCCTTCGTGCCTCGAGAGCCCATGAACGAACAGCTGCAACCTCTGAAGAAACCTGCGCGTACCGGCAAGGCTGGCCGCAGTGGTACCCAGGACGACATCGTCTACGCGCATATTTTCGAGGCGATCCTCGAGCAGCGTCTGGCACCGGGCACCAAGTTGAGCGAGGAAGCGCTGGGCGAGATCTTCGGCGTCAGCCGCACCATCATCCGCCGCGCCTTGTCGCGCCTGGCCCACGAAAGCGTGGTGCTGTTGCGGCCGAACCGCGGTGCTGTGGTGGCCAGCCCGACGGTGGAAGAGGCCCGCCAGGTGTTCTTCTCCCGGCGCATGGTCGAACGTGCCATCACCGAACTGGCCGTGCAGCACGCTACCCTCGAGCAGCTCAACGAGTTGCGGCAGATGGTGCGTGAGGAGCGCGACAGCTTCTCCCGTGGTGACCGCGGCGCCGGCATTCGTCTTTCCGGCGAGTTCCACCTCAAGCTGGCCGAGGCTGCGGGTAATGCGCCACTGGTCAGCTTCCAGCGCAGCCTGGTATCGCAGACCTCGCTGATCATTGCCCAGTACGAGAGCGGCAACCGTTCGCATTGCTCCTATGACGAACACATGCAGCTGATCGACGCTATCGAGGCGCGCGATGCAGAGCAGGCGGTGAGCCTGATGATGCACCACATGGATCACATCGACAGCAAGCTGAACCTCGACGAGGAGAGTGCCTCGGACGATCTGCATGCCGTGTTCTCGCATTTGCTGAAAAAGCCCAAGGTATCGGTCAAGGGTTGATCGTTTGCTTAAGTGAATGGAATGCGCCGTTGTGGGAGCGGGTTCACCCGCGAACACCGGCGCAGCCGGTGCCATACACCGTGTTGCCTTCTTCGCGGGTAAACCCGCTCCCACAAGAAGCACGGCCATTTCTGGCCATTAATCAAAGGTCTGCTAAATTCTTGTGAGCAAACCTTCATCAAGCAGTTGGGCTTGCGCATTCGTTGCGTTCAACTTCTTGAGGAATGGACTCATGAGCATGTCCCTCGGTAAACGCATGGGGGCCGAGCTGGTCGGCACCTTCTGGCTGGTGCTTGGCGGCTGTGGCAGTGCGGTACTCGCCGCAAGCTCCCCCATCGGCATCGGTGTACTCGGCGTCGCCTTCGCCTTCGGCCTCACCGTGCTGACCATGGCCTTCGCCATCGGCCATATCTCCGGTTGTCACCTCAACCCCGCCGTGTCGTTCGGGCTGGTGGTGGGCGGGCGCTTCCCGGCCAAAGAGCTGTTGCCCTACGTAATCGCCCAGGTGATCGGCGCCATCCTGGCGGCAGGTGTGATCTACCTCATCGCCAGCGGCAAGGCAGGTTTCGAGCTGTCTGCGGGATTGGCTTCGAACGGCTACGCCGATCACTCGCCCGGCGGCTACACCCTCGGGGCGGGCTTTGTCAGTGAAGTGGTGATGACGGCGATGTTCCTGGTGGTGATCATGGGCGCCACCGACGCCCGCGCGCCGGCAGGTTTTGCGCCGATCGCCATCGGCCTGGCCCTGACCCTGATCCACCTGATCTCGATCCCGGTGACCAATACCTCGGTCAACCCCGCGCGTAGCACGGGGCCGGCCTTGTTCGTCGGTGGCTGGGCCCTGCAACAGCTTTGGCTGTTCTGGGTGGCGCCGCTGATCGGTGCGGCGATCGGCGGCGCATTGTACCGGGGCTTGGCGAACGAGCCTTAGCGCTGGTGCACGCAACGCCCGGCGGCGTAGGTTTCGCGCACGGTGCGGTCGTCGCCGAGGGTGGTGAGCACGAACAGGGTTTCCTCGATGCTGTTGGACTGCTGGATGCGGTAGTCCAGCAGTGGCGTGGCCTTGTAGTCCAGTACCACGAAGTCGGCGTCGTTGCCCGGGCGCAGGCTACCGATGCGGTCGTCCAGGCGCAGTGCGCGCGCGCCGCCCAGGGTGGCCAGGTACAGTGACTTGTACGGGTGCAGACGCGCGCCCTGCAACTGCATCACCTTGTACGCTTCGTTCAGGGTATTGAGCAGCGAGAAGCTGGTGCCGGCGCCAACGTCGGTGCCCAGGCCCACATTGACCTTGAAGCGCTCGGCCTGGGGCAGGTTGAACAGGCCGCTGCCGAGGAACAGGTTGGAGGTGGGGCAGAAGGCCACGGCCGAGCCGGTTTCGGCCAGGCGCTGGCATTCGTCATCGCACAGGTGCACGCCATGGGCGAATACCGAGCGCTCGCCCAGCAGCTCGAAGTGGTCGTACACGTCGAGGTAACCCTTCTGCTCGGGGAACAGCGACTTGACCCAATCGATTTCCTTGAGGTTTTCCGACAGGTGCGTGTGCATGTACACCCCCGGGTGTTCCTTGAGCAGTTGGCCCGCCAGCGCCAGCTGTTCAGGCGTACTGGTCGGGGCGAAACGCGGGGTGACTGCATAGTGCAGGCGGCCCTTGCCGTGCCAACGCTCGATCAGTGCCTTGCTTTCGGCATAGCCGGACTCGGCGGTGTCGGTCAGGTAGTCCGGGGCGTTGCGGTCCATCATCACCTTGCCGGCGATCAGGCGCAGGTCCAGGCGCTCGGCTTCCTCGAACAGGGCATTGACCGATTCCGGGTGCACGCTGCCGAACACCAGGGCGGTGGTGGTGCCGTTGCGCAGCAGTTCCTTGAGGAAGATCTTCGCCACCTGGTCGGCGTGGCCCTTGTCGGCGAACTGCTTTTCGCAGGGGAAGGTGTAGGTGTTCAGCCAGTCCAGCAGCTGTTCGCCGTAGGAGCCGATCATGCCGGTCTGCGGGAAGTGGATGTGGGTGTCGATGAACCCCGGGGTGATCAGCGCGTCCTGGTAGTGCTCGACCGGGATGTCGGCGTCCAGGGTCGGCAACAGTTCGGCGGCGTGGCCTACGGCGCGGATGCGGCCGTCGTCGACTACCAGCAGGCCGTCCTCGAAGTATTCATGGGAAGCCTCCAGGCCCACCTCGGCCGGGTCGGCGATGCTGTGCAGGATGGCGGCACGGTAGGCTTTGCGGGTAACGGTCATAACACACTCGTCAAATGGCTTGGCTGCGCCGGGAAGGCGGCAGCAACTGGGCAATGGGGCCGGCATTGGCTGCAGCGTCGTGCTGGCCGAAGCAGGCGTTGTAGGTGGCGATGATTTCACCGGCGATGGACACGGCGATCTCGATGGGCAGCTTGCCCTTGACCTCGGCCAGGCCCATCGGGCAGCGCATGCGCGCCATCACGGCATCGTCGTAACCGCGCTCGCGCAGGCGATGCTCGAACTTGACCCGTTTGGTCTTCGAGCCGATCAGGCCGAACCAGGTGAAGTCGTTGCGCTTGAGAATGGCGGCGGTCAGTTCCAGGTCGAGCTGGTGGTTGTGGGTCATGACGATGCAGTAGCAGCCTGGCGGCAGTTCTGCCACTTCGTCGACCGGCTCCTCGCTGACCACCTTGGTCACCCCGTCGGGGATCAGGGCAGGGAATTCCTGCTCGCGCGAATCGATCCAGCGCACCCGGCAGGGCAGGGCGGCGAGCAAGGGTACCAGAGCCCGGCCGACATGACCCGCGCCGAACACCGCGATCTGCGCCTGCACCGCGGCCATGGGTTCGAACAGCAGTACATTGACGCCGCCGCAGCACTGGCCAAGGCTGGCGCCGAGGCTGAAGCGCTCCAGGTGCGGAGTGGTGCGGTGCTCTTCGAGCATTTGCCGGGCGATGTGCAGCGCCTTGTATTCCAGGTGGCCGCCGCCGATGGTGTCGAACAGGCCGCTGGCGCTGACGACCATTTTCGAGCCGGCATTGCGCGGGGTCGAGCCGCGCTCCTCGATGATGGTCACCAGCACGCAGGCTTCGCCACGGGACTGGTGGTCGGCGAGGGCGTTGATCCATTGGTGCATGATGCAACCTCTCTATAGCTGCGTCGCGATCCCTGTGGGAGCGGGTTCACCCGCGAATGCGGCGGTGAAACCACTATCGCATTCGCAGGTAAACCCGCTCCCACAGGGCCCTGCATTGTCAGTGAGGCACGGTTTCCAGTTCCTGTTCGGCAGGTTGCGCTGCAGCCACCGCCTTGCGCATCTGCTCGCAACCCCACAACACTCGCTCCGGCGTCGCCGGCGCATCCACCTGTGGCTGCACGCGGTAGTCGGCGATGCTGGCCACGGCGTCCTTGATCGCGCACCAGGCAGCGATGCCGAGCATGAACGGCGGCTCGCCCACGGCTTTGGAATGGAACACGGTGTCTTCCGGGTTCTTGCGGTTCTCCACCAGCTTCACCCGCAAATCCAGCGGCATGTCGGCCACTGCCGGGATCTTGTAGCTGGCCGGGCCGTTGGTCATCAGCTTGCCCTTGGCGTTCCACACCAGCTCTTCGGTGGTCAGCCAGCCCATGCCCTGAATGAAGCCGCCTTCCACCTGGCCGATGTCGATGGCCGGGTTCAGCGAATCACCCACATCGTGCAGGATGTCGGCACGCAGCATCTTGTATTCGCCGGTCAGGGTGTCGACCACCACCTCCACGCAGGCTGCGCCGAAGGCGAAGTAGTAGAACGGCCGGCCACGTGCCTGGCTGCGGTCGTAGTAGATCTTCGGCGTGCGGTAGAAGCCGGTGCTGGACAGCGACACCTGGGCGAAATAGGCCTGCTGCACCAGCTGCTCGAAGCTGACGATCTGGTCGCGCACGCGCACATGGCCGTTGCGGAACTCGACGTCTTCCTCGGTCACCTGGTAGTGCCGCGCGGCGAACTCGGTCAGGCGCTTCTTGAGGATTTCGGCAGCGTTCTGCGCCGCCTTGCCGTTCAGGTCGGCACCACTGGAGGCCGCGGTCGGCGAGGTGTTGGGCACCTTGTCGGTATTGGTGGCGGTAATCTGGATGCGGCTGAAATCGACCTGGAAGATTTGCGCCACCACCTGCGCCACCTTGGTATTCAGGCCCTGGCCCATCTCGGTGCCGCCATGGTTCAGGTGGATGCTGCCGTCGGTGTAGATATGGATCAGCGCACCGGCCTGGTTGAGGAAGGTGGCGGTGAACGAAATACCGAACTTGACCGGGGTCAGCGCCAGGCCTTTCTTCAGGATCGGGCTATTGGCGTTGAAGCGGCGGATCGACTCGCGGCGCTCGGCGTAGTCACTGCTGGCTTCCAGTTCGGCGGTCATCTCTTCGAGCATGTTGTGCTCGACGGTCTGGTAGTAGTGGGTGACGTTGCGCTCGGTCTTGCCGTAGTAGTTGGCCTTGCGCACCGCCAGCGGGTCACGGCCCAGGTGGCGGGCGATGTGGTCCATCACCTGCTCGATGGCGACCATCCCCTGCGGGCCGCCGAAACCACGGTAGGCGGTGTTGGAGGCGGTGTTGGTCTTGCAGCGGTGGCCGTGCACCGTGGCATCGCCCAGGTAGTAGGCGTTGTCGGAGTGGAACATGGCGCGGTCGACGATCGAGCCGGACAAGTCCGGCGAATAGCCGCAGTTGCCCGCCAGGTCGAAGTTGATGCCGTGCAGGCGCCCGTCGTCGTCGAAGCCCACATCGTATTCGACGTAGAACGGGTGGCGCTTGCCGGTCATGGTCATGTCCTCGACCCGTGGCAGGCGCATCTTGGCCGGCTGGCCGGTCAGGCGCGCCACCACGGCACACAGGCACGCCGGGCTGGCGGCCTGGGTTTCCTTGCCGCCAAAGCCGCCGCCCATGCGGCGCATGTCCAGCACCACCTTGTTCATTGGCACATCGAGTACTTCGGCGACCAGTTTCTGCACTTCGGTGGGGTTTTGCGTGGAGCAGTAGACAATCATGCCGCCATCTTCGGTCGGCATCACCGAGGAAATCTGCGTTTCCAGGTAGAAGTGTTCCTGGCCACCGATGTGCAGCGTGCCCTGGATGCGGTGCGGGGCACTGGCCAGGGCAGCAGCGGAATCGCCACGCTGGTGGGTGTGGCTGTCGAGCACGAAGTGTTTCTTGCGCAATGCCTCGACCACATCCAGCACCGGCTCCAGGTCTTCATACTCGACGATGGCGGCCATGGCCGCACGGCGTGCGGTGTCGAGGTCACGGGCGGCCACGGCGAGCACCGGCTGGCCGAAGAACTCGACCTTGTCGATGGCCAGCAGCGGGTCGCCGGCCACCACCGGGCCGATGTCCTTGAGGCCAGGGATGTCTTCGTGGGTGATGGCGATGCGCACGCCCTCGAAGGCATAGCACGGCGTGGTGTCGATGCGCAGGATGCGCGCGTGGGCGCGGTCGGCGGTGCGCGCATAGACGTGCAACTGGTTGGGGAATTCCAGGCGGTCGTCGATGTACACCGCGTCGCCGGACACATGCTTGTCGGCGCTGTCGTGCTTGACGCTGCGGCCGACCCCGGTGGTCAGGTCCTGGCTGAACAGTTCGGCCATCTCGGCCTGGCTCTTGGCTACGTGATGGTTAGACATAAGCGGTCACCCGGGTTTCGATGTACGGCGTTTGCTGTTCGATGAAGTACTTGCGCAGCAGGTTCTTCGCGGTCAGCAGGCGGTACTCCTTGCTGGCGCGGAAGTCGCTGAGCGGGGTGAAGTCTTCGGCCAGGGCCTGGCAGGCGCGCTCGATGGCGGCCTGGTTCCAAGGCTTGCCGCGCAGCGCTGCTTCACAGGCACGGGCCCGTTTGGGGATCGCCGCCATGCCGCCGAAGGCGATGCGCACACCGCTGACCACGCCGTTTTCGATGCTCAGGTTGAAGGCACCGCACACCGCAGAAATGTCATCGTCCAGGCGTTTGGACACTTTATAGGCGCGGAACGCCCAGTCGCTGGTGGCGCGCGGCACGATGATCTTCTCGATGAACTCGCTGTCCTGGCGGGCAGTGATGCGGTAGTCGATGAAATAGTCTTCCAGCGGCATCACCCGCTGACGCTCGCCCTGGCGCAGGACGATCTGCGCGTCCAGGGCAATCAGCAGGGGTGGCGAGTCGCCGATTGGCGAAGCGTTGCCGATATTGCCGCCCAGGGTGCCCTGGTTGCGGATCTGCAGCGAGGCGAAGCGGTGCAGCAGGGCGCCGAAGTCCGGGTATTCCTCGTTCAGCGCGCCGTAGCAGTCGGTGAGCGGGGTGGCGGCGCCGATTTCCAGGTGGCTGGCGGTCTTCTCGATACGCTTGAGCTCGGCCACATGGCCGACGTAGATCATCACCGGCAAGGTCTTGTGGAACTGGGTGACTTCCAGGGCCAGGTCGGTACCGCCGGCCAGCAACCGCGCTTCGGGGTGCGAGCTGTACAGGTCGGCCAGATCGGCCACGGTCAGCGGCACCAGGCAGCGCTTGTCGCCGCTGTTCAGCTCGCCGGTCTGGGTTGGCGCAATGGCCTTGAGGCGGCTGATGGTCTGTGCCTGCTGGGCATCGAACTGGTCGCGGCAGGGCTGGCGGCAGCTCTGCTCGGCGGCGTCGAGGATCGGCCGGTAGCCGGTGCAGCGGCACAGGTTGCCGGCCAGGGCTTCCTGGGCCTGGTGCAGGTCGGGGCCGCTGCTGTTCTTCTGCAGGGCGAACAGCGACATGACGAAGCCGGGTGTGCAGAAGCCGCACTGCGAGCCATGGCAATCGGCCATGGCCTGTTGCACGCTGTGCAGTTGGCCCTGGTGCTTGAGACCCTCGACGCTGATCAGTTGCTTGCCGTGCAGCGACGATACGAAGGTCAGGCACGAGTTGAGGCTGCGGTAGCGCAGGCTGTCGTTGCCCTGGTCGTCCTGGGTCAGTTCGCCGACCACCACGGTGCAGGCGCCGCAGTCACCACTGGCGCAGCCCTCCTTGGTGCCAGGTTTGCCCAGGTGCTCACGCAGGTACTGCAGCACCGTCATGTTCGGGTCCAGGGCATGCTCACTACGCAGCTCCTGGTTGACGAGAAACTGGATCACGGGGATGGCCTCGCAATGGTTTTATTGTTGTTGGGCGGACTCTAAGCAAGAGCTGTCCTGCTGGTCAATAATTTTCTGACTCAAAGGTCAGGAAATTGTTCGTGTCACTGCCCAACGGCTCACATTGCCCATATGCCAAGCATAGATCGCGCCGCGCTCGGGGTTGCCTGTCGGGTCAAATAAACCGCCTGGCCCCTCTGCGCGATCAACGGTCAAGTACGCTACAATTCGCTGCTTGTGCCCAGTTCAATGATTTTGAAGGAAAACCATGACGTTCAAGGCCCCGGACAGCCTCTCCGAGCAGATTGCCGATTACCTGGCCGAACGCATCATTCGCGGCGAGCTGGCGCCAGGCGAGCGTATCCAGGAGCAGAAGGTCACCCAGGCGCTGAATGTCAGCCGCGGCTCGGTGCGCGAGGCGCTGCTGATTCTCGAACGTCGGCACCTGGTAGCGATCCTGCCGCGCCGTGGTGCCCATGTGACCGAACTCGACGAACGCAGCGTGCGCAGCCTGTGCGCGCTGATGAGCGAGTTCTACATCCTGCTGGGTAACGCGGTTGCGCAAAAATGGCGCACCGATGCCGACCTGCGCCCGTTCCTGGAGATCCAGCAGCGCCTGCAGCGGGCCCATGACCAGCTGGACATCAAGGCCTTCGTCGCCGACAGCTTCGCGGTCATGCGGGCGGCCTATCCGTTCGCCGACAACCCGTTCCTGCAGGAAACCGTGGAAAACCTGCAGCCGGCGATGAGCCGTGCCTACTACCTGTCGCTGGACCAGCGCCAGGCCAACATGATCGATTACCTGGACCTGTTCGCCCGCCTGCTCGACGCCGTGATCGCCCGTGACCTGCCGCGCATTCGCGAGGTGCTCACCGCTTATGGCCAGCGCAGCTGCGAACTGGTGCTGGCGGCGTTGGCCCGAGGCTGACCGATGCGCCTGAAGTGCATTCGCCTCGCCGGGTTCAAGTCGTTCGTCGACCCGACCACGGTCAACTTCCCCAGCAACATGGCGGCCGTGGTCGGCCCCAACGGCTGTGGCAAGTCCAACATCATCGATGCCGTGCGCTGGGTGATGGGCGAGAGTTCGGCGAAGAACCTGCGCGGCGAGTCGATGACCGATGTCATCTTCAATGGCTCCAGTGGCCGCAAGCCGGTCAGCCAGGCCAGCATCGAGCTGGTTTTCGACAACAGCGAAACCACCCTGGTCGGCGAATATGCCGCCTACGCCGAGATCTCGATCCGCCGCAAGGTCACCCGCGACGGGCAGAACAGCTACTACCTCAACGGCACCAAGTGCCGTCGGCGCGATATCACCGACATATTCCTAGGCACCGGCCTGGGGCCGCGCAGCTATTCGATCATCGAGCAGGGGATGATCTCCAAGCTGATCGAGGCCAAGCCTGAGGAGCTGCGCAACTTCATCGAGGAAGCCGCCGGCATCTCCAAGTACAAGGAGCGCCGCCGCGAAACCGAGAGCCGCATCCGCCGCACCCAGGAAAACCTGGCGCGCCTGACCGACCTGCGCGAAGAACTGGAGCGCCAGCTGGAACGCCTGCACCGCCAGGCCCAGGCGGCCGAGAAGTACCGCGAATACAAGGCTCAGGAACGCCAGCTGAAGGCACGCCTGTCGGCGTTGCGCTGGCGTGACCTGGACGAACGGATGCGCCAGCGCGAGGCGGTGATCGGTGACCAGGATGTGGCCCATGAGGCGCTGGTGGCCGAGCAGCGCAATGCCGATGCCAGCATCGAGCGCCTGCGCGATGGCCATCACGAATTGTCCGAGCGCTTCAATCAGGTGCAGGGCCGCTTCTACTCGGTGGCCGGTGACATCGCGCGGGTCGAGCAGAGCATCCAGCACGGCCAGCAACGGCTGCGCCAGTTGCAGGATGACTTCAAGGAAGCCGAGCGCACGCGCCTGGAGACCGAGTCGCACCTGGGCCACGACCGTACCCTGCTGGCTACCTTGGGTGAAGAGCTGGCCATGCTCGAACCCGAGCAGGAAATGACCCTGGCCGCTGCCGAAGAGGCCGCCGCTGCCCTTGAAGAAGCCGAGCTGGGCATGCACGGCTGGCAAGAGCAGTGGGACAGCTTCAACAGCCGTTCCGCCGAGCCCCGGCGCCAGGCCGAAGTGCAGCAGGCGCGCCTGCTACAGCTGGAAACCAGCCTGGAGCGCCAGGCCGAGCGCCAGCGCAAGCTGGGCGAAGAGCGTGAGCTGCTGGGCAGCGAACCGCAGGATGCGGCCATGCTCGAACTGGCCGAGCAGCTGGCCAGCAGCGAAATGTTGCTGGAAGAGTTGCAGTTGTCGGAAGAGCAGGTGGTCGAGCGCCTGGAAGGCGCACGTGAGCAACTGCAACAGGCCACCCAGGCCCAACAACAGGCGCAGGGCGACCTGCAACGCCTTGGCGGTCGCCTGGCATCGCTCGAAGCCTTGCAGCAGGCCGCCCTGGAGCCGGGTGCAGGTGCTGCGTACTGGCTGCAGGACCAAGGCCTGGAGCAACAGCCGCGGCTGGCTGAAGGGTTGCGGGTAGAGCCGGGCTGGGAGCTTGCGGTAGAAACCGTGCTCGGCGCCGACCTGCAGGCCGTGCTGGTGGACGACCTCGGTAACTTCGATTTTACCGGCCTGGAGCAGGGCGAGTTGCGCTTGCTGCTGGCCAGCGGTACCGGCTCGTCGCTGCCCGGCAGCCTGCTGGAAAAGGTCGAAGGCCAGGTCGACCTGGCGCCCTGGCTGGGCCAGGTCAAGCCCGTGGAAGGCCTGGCCCAGGCACTGGCGCAGCGCGCCTCGCTCGGCGAAGGCCAGAGCCTGGTCAGTCGCGATGGCTACTGGGTTGGCCGGCACTTCCTGCGGGTGCGTCGTGGCAGCGAAGCCGAAGGCGGCGTGCTGGCACGCGGCCAGGAGATCGAGCGCCTGGGCCAGCAGCAACTGGAGCAGGAAGCGGCGCTGGAGCATTTGGAGCAGCAACTGCAGGCCCTGCGCGAGCAGCAGTTGGACCTGGAAGAACAGCGTGAGCAGCTGCGTCGCCGAACCCAGGAAGAAAACCGCCTGCATGGCGAACTGAAGGCCAACCTGTCGGCTGGTCGCGCACGTGCCGAGCAGGTCGAGCTGCGCCGCCGGCGCCTGCAGGAAGAGCTGGCCGAACTGGAAGAGCAGCGTGCCCTGGAGCACGAGCAACTGGGCGAAGCCCGCCTGTTGCTGCAGGAGGCACTGGAGCTGATGGCCCAGGATACCGAGCAGCGCGAGCAGTTGATGGCCCGCCGCGACACCCTGCGCGAAAGCCTCGACCGGGTGCGTCAGGAGGCCCGTCAGCACAAGGATCACGCCCACCAGCTGGCTGTTCGCCTGGGCTCGTTGCGTGCCCAGCACGACTCCACCCGGCAGGCCCTGGAGCGCCTGGAACAGCAGGCCGCGCGCCTGACTGAGCGCCAGGAGCAACTGAGCCTGAACCTGGAGGAGGGCGAGGCCCCGCAGGAAGAGCTGCGCCTGAAGCTGGAAGAGTTGCTGGAGCGGCGCATGAGCGTCGACGAGGAAATGCGCCAGGCCCGCCTGCATATGGACGAAGCCGACCGCGAACTGCGCGACGCCGAAAAGCGCCGTACCCAGGCCGAGCAACAGGCCCAGCTGCTGCGTGGCCAGCTGGAGCAGCTGCGCCTGGAATGCCAGGGCCTGGATGTGCGGCGCAAGACCTTGCAGGAGCAGTTGCTGGCCGATGGCTACGACCTGCAAGGCGTGCTCGCCACCCTTGAGGCCGAGGCCAGCGAGCAAGGCACCGAACAGGAACTGGAACAGCTCGAGGCGCGTATCCAGCGCCTGGGGGCGATCAACCTGGCAGCCATCGAAGAGTACGAGCAGCAGTCCGAGCGCAAGCGCTACCTGGACGCCCAGGATGCCGACCTGGTCGAAGCGCTGGAGACTCTGGAAAATGTCATTCGCAAGATCGACAAGGAAACCCGCAACCGCTTCAAGGATACCTTTGATCAGATAAATGCCGGATTACAGGCACTTTTCCCAAAAGTTTTCGGTGGTGGCAGCGCTTATCTGGAACTGACGGGCGAAGAT
>PJTY01000761.1_pt1 | contig 14430 bp, 11 predicted proteins | sample 1512121 | NCBI WGS metagenome assembly PJTY01 (sample SAMN08177680, study PRJNA422409) | Soil metagenome, whole genome shotgun sequencing project. | isolation source: Soil enriched (2) on filter paper: alkali lignin treatment | place: USA: Madison | collected 2015-01-15 | reverse complement strand
GGCAATGGCGAACGCCGCCTGATCTCGGTGGTGCTCGGCACGTCGTCCGACCAGGCACGCGCGCAGGAAAGCCAGAAGCTGCTGAACTGGGGCTTCCTCAACTTCGACGCCGTCAAGCTGTACGGCAAGAACGACGCGGTCGCCACACCGAATGTCTGGAAAGGTTCGCAAAACAGCGTGAAGATCGGCTTCACGCGCGACATCTGGGTCACGGTGCCGAAGGGCATGGCTGACAAGATCAAGCCAGTGCTGCAACGCAAGGACCCGCTGGTCGCACCGATCGACAAATACAGCCAGGTCGGCACGCTGAAGGTCGAAGCCGAAGGCCGCACCATCGTCGAGCTGCCGGTGCTGTCGCTGGAACAGGTTGGCGAGGCCGGCATGTTCGGCCGTGCCTTCGATTCGATCCGTCTGCTGCTGCACTGATCACGGCCGCAACGGCCCGTACAACGGCAGGCATCGCGCAAGCGGCCTGCCGTTTTTCATTCGATTCCGCACAAACGCCGCCCCATCGTTTGTGACAGAATGAAAAGCCCGCCCGCCCACATTCACGCCATGGACGACCCTCTCGTTTATCTGAACGGCGCCATGATGCCGCTCTCCGAAGCCAGGATTTCCGTGCTCGATCGCGGCTTCATCTTCGGCGATGGCATCTATGAGGTCACGCCGGTCTATCAGCGCAAGCTGTTTCGTCCCGAGCAGCATCTGGCGCGCTTCATGCGCGGCATACGCGCCATCGACCTGCAGAATCCCCATGACGAGGCCGGTTGGCTGGGCCTGATGCAGCAGGTGGTGGATGCCGCGCCGACCGAAGACCAGTTGCTCTACATGCAGATCACGCGCGGCGTGGCGCGCCGCACGCATGCGTTTCCGGCGCAAACGCCTGCGCCGACCGTTTTCCTCATGTCCAATCCGCTGCTTCCGCCGCCACCGTCGGTGCACGAACAAGGCGTGGCCTGCGTGACGATGGAAGACAAGCGCTGGCTGCGCTGCGAGATCAAGTCGATCTCCCTGCTCGGCAACGTGCTAGCCGCACAGAATGCGGCCGAACAGGATGCCAACGAAACCATCCAGTTCCGCGACGGCTATCTGACCGAGGGATCGGCGTCGAACGTGTGGATCGTCAAGGACGACACCCTGATCAGCCCGCCGCGCGACAACCTGATCCTCGAAGGCATACGCTACAACCTGATGGAAGCGCTGTGCGCCGAGGAGGGCATCCCCTTCGCCGCACGGCGCATCGCCCGCAACGAGGTATTCCATGCAGACGAAGTGTTGCTGACTTCCGCCGCCAGGGAAGTGATGCCAGTGGTCGTCATCGACGGCGAACGGGTTGGCAACGGCAAACCCGGCCCCATATATAAAAAGTTGTATGCCGCCTACCAGCGCGCCAAGGTGGCCTGAACGCGCTTTGCCGCTATCATGCTGACTTTGGCGTGGAACTTCGCCAACGCTACCCAGACACAATGAATGCCATGACCGAACCCAAAGAAAGCCTGATCGACTACCCGAGCGACTTCCCCATCAAGGTGGTCGGCGTCATGCATGACGAATTCGCCCAGACCATCGTCGAGGTGGTGACCGTGCACGACCCGGAATTTCACGCCGGCAAGGTGGAAATGCGGCCGTCGTCGGCCGGCACCTACCTATCGCTGACGCTGACCGTGCGCGCCACCAGCCGCGAACAACTGGATGACCTGTACCGCGCGCTGTCCGGCCATCCGATGGTGAAGTTCGTCCTCTGACGTCCCTGTCTCGTCCATGAACGCCGTTTCGGAACGTCTCGCGCCCGTGATCCGACAGCGCGGCCTCGAACCCTACGACATCACCTTCGCTGCCATGCGCGCCTTCACCGATGCGCGCGACACCGGCACGGCGGACGAGATCTGGATCGTCGAGCATCCGCCCGTCTACACGCTCGGGCTGGCTGCCGATCCGTCGCACGTGCTGGACGCGCACGGCATTCCCGTAGTGCAGACCGATCGCGGCGGCGAAGTCACTTACCACGGCCCCGGCCAGGCCGTGATCTACCTGCTGCTCGACCTGCGCCGCCGCGATGCGCGCCTGCTCGCGCGGGAACTGGTGCGCGGCATCGAGCAGGCGGCAATCGACACGCTGGCGGCGTATAATCTGGCCGGTGAACGCAAGGCAGGCGCACCCGGCATCTACCTGTCCGACGGACCGCAACGCGGCGCCAAGATCGCGGCGCTGGGACTGAAGATACGCGGCAACGGCCGCACCTATCACGGCGTGTCGCTGAACGTGGCGATGGACCTGGAACCGTTTTCATGGATCAACCCATGCGGCTACGAGGGACTGGCAACCACCGACATGCGCAGCCTGGGTGTGGCGGCAAGCCTGCAGGAAGTGCAGCAGCGCCTGACCGGCAATCTGCTGGCGCAGTTGTTCCCCGGCTTGGGTTCGCAACGGCTTTGAAGGCAACACGAAGAACAACCACCATGCGCAGCAAGGGCGACACGCCTGCGCCGCGCGCGTCATCCGGCACCGCGACCCGGCGCCGGCCCGACGACATAACGGAGCGACCAGCCCAATGAGCATCGACACGCAAGCAAGCGCAACGCCCGCCTACGATCCGCGCGAGAAACAGAAAGGCGCGGCCAAGACCATCCGCATCCCGATCAAGGTGGTGCAGGCTGAACGCCTGCCCAAGCCGGACTGGATACGCGTCAAGGCCGGCTCGCCATCAACGCGCTTCTACGAGATCAAGGACATCCTGCGCGAGCACAAGCTGCACACCGTGTGCGAGGAAGCGAGCTGCCCCAACATCGGCGAATGCTTCGGCAAGGGCACCGCGACCTTCATGATCATGGGCGACAAGTGCACGCGCCGCTGCCCGTTCTGCGACGTCGGCCACGGCCGCCCCGATCCGCTCGACCAGGACGAGCCGGAAAATCTCGCCAAGACGATTGCCGCGCTGCGCCTCAATTACGTCGTCATTACCTCGGTTGACCGCGACGACCTGCGTGACGGCGGCGCCGGCCACTTCGCGGCCTGTATTGAACGCGTGCGCGCGCTGTCGCCGCAGACGCAGATCGAGGTGCTGGTGCCCGACTTCCGCGGCCGCATGGACCGCGCGCTGGAAATCCTCAAGGCCGCGCCGCCCGACGTCATGAACCACAACCTCGAAACCGCGCCGCGCCTCTACAAGGAAGCGCGCCCCGGTTCCGACTACCTGTATTCGCTGAGCCTGCTCAAGCGCTTCAAGGCACTGCATCCGGAGGTGCCGACCAAGTCCGGCATCATGGTCGGCCTTGGCGAAACCGACGACGAAGTGCTGCAGGTCATGCGCGACATGCGCGCACACGACGTCGACATGCTGACCATCGGCCAGTACCTGATGCCAAGCGGCAATCACCTGCCGGTGCGCCGTTATGTGCACCCGGATACCTTCCGCATGTACGAGGAAGAAGCCTACAAGATGGGATTCAGGCATGCGGCCGTCGGCGCGATGGTGCGTTCGAGCTACCACGCCGACCAGCAGGCGCATGGCGTAGCGAAGGCGATCCTGCCCGCTGCCTGACACGTATCCCCGCCGCCGTCGATTCATGACATCGACAAGAAGCTATCTGGCGTGCCCCGACAAGGTGCGTGCCTTGTAGTGTTCGATCTCGCTGTTGACGGTGCGCTTCTGACGTCCCTTCAGCGTTTCCTCGCCATTGACGCGCCAGTGCATCAACAGCATGTCACCAGGCTGCATGCCGCTCTCGCATGCACCGATGCGCTCCATGCGCGCGATGAATCGTCCCTCGCCTTGAATCGGCCCGCCGCGATTGACGATGCTGGTTTCGGCCTGCATATGATCGGCGCCATCGAACGTGGCCATATGCCGGATAGCGCTGGTTCGCGTGGCGTTATAGTCGGTTGCCGCGCACTGCATCGTCCACGAGAAATCGTTTCCTGCGACCGCAAACTGCGGCGCTTCGCAACGTACGCCCAGGCCGGCCACGCTTGCGCGCTGTTCGTATAACTCCAGCATGTGCACTGCGCGGTCGGCACGCGCGTCGAGGCAGACATTCCAGATTTTTTCCATCGCGATCGCGGTGTCGCCATGGTTCAAGGTCTCGGTCCGCTCGATGCGCCAGAGTCCTTCGGCGCGCGACGGCAAATCGGCCGGCAGATCGAAGCCGAACACGGCGGGACACGCAAGCGCACCGAACAGCGCCGCGCAGGCGGGCAACAGACTAGCGCGCCGCATCACATCGGCCCCAGGCGACGGTTGATTTCCTTGCCTTCGTTCAGGAGTTTCTTCATCACCTTCAGCGATTCGTAGATGTTGTCGTACTCGCCTTGCTTGCGTGAGCCAGGACGATCGATGAGGCCGTCGCCGGGCTTCTGGTCCGCCGCGCAGTCGCCGATCCGGCGCTGCTGTTCGACGAACTCGCTGTTGCCGACGAACAGGATGTCGCGCGCCATGCCGTATTCCACCAGCTTCACCTGGCTGTCGCTTTCAAAGATGTATTCCCAGTGAAAATCCTTGCCGGCGGCGGCATCGTCGTTCGGCGCATTGGTACGGCATAGCATCTCGCCGCGAAAAACGTTACCGGCCAGCTCGAGCTTCGGCGGCGGACAGCTGACGTCGAAATACACGACCTGCAACTCCTTGCGCAGGATATAGAGCGCATGCAGTGCGCGGTCGGCATCGGCATCCAGGCAATACTGCTCTCTTCCCTTGAAGCTCGCTCCACCTTCCATGGTGCCGCTTTTGACCATTTCCCACAGGCCCGGCTTGCGCACCGGCAGGTTGTCCGGCAGATCATGGGCGCGTGCCGGCATGGACATGAGCATGCACAAACCCAGACAGGCCATCACCTTCATCGTCGCGGCATGTGCGGTTGTTGTGTAACGCAAGTAGCGCCTCCTTTGCATTGTTCGAATCCGCTTTCCACACGCGTTCCACATCATGCGCGCGGAAATGTTAAACATCTATCATGCAATAAGTAACACAAGCACCAACAGACGCGCAAACCCCGATCCGTGACAGATGCGTGGCAAAACCGCAACCGGCGCTCGGCCGGGAGACCCGTTTGGTTTATGATGGAGGCACCTGACAACGACAATCTCGGCGCCAGGTGTGTTCGACGATGCCTTATCCGGCACCGTGCGAAGACAACCCTCACAACAAGAAATGAATATCGAATCCGCTCCTGCCGCCGCAGCATGTGCACCCGCTGAAGAACAGCCGGGCAGCGTCGGGATGCCTTGCCAGCCTTACCCTCCGATCGAAAACGTCCAGGCCGCGCGCCTGCCCGCTGCCGCTGCGTCGTCCACGATGCGCGTCAGCCGCCTTGCGCGCGCCGACGAAGTTCCGGCACGCGCCGCCGCCACCCTGCGCCTTGTTGGCGTCGCTCACGCATCGGCGCTGCATGCCGGCCTGCGCCACGGCGGCGTCCACCACCATTCCTGAAGCAGCGTCCGCCCGGAATCGGCGCGGGCCGCGCGCCGGAATCGCGTGGTTTCCGCCCATTCTCGGCGCCCTTCCGACCCCGAATTTGCAACTTAAGTCTGGAGAACCGAAATGATCGACACCTTCGAAACAAAGCTGGTCAAGGCACTCAAATTATTCAATCGCGGGCTGCACGTGCTGCTCGCCATCGCGCTCGGCATTGCGAGCCTGATGGTGATGTGGGAGTTTTCCGCCGCCGTCATACAGGCGGTGCACCAGAACAATCTGGCGCACGGTTTCCTGCAGGCGCTGGGCACGCTGTTCATCGTGTGGACGCTGTCGAGCCTGATCTCGGCCGAGATTAACTACGTGCAGGGCGGCGTGTTCCACCTCGTCGTCTTCATCGAGGTCGCCATCATCACGCTACTGCGCCAGCTGATCGTCGAGCCGGTGCAGGTAGCGACGACCGACATGCACCTCAACGATTTCAACATCGCCCACTACGCGCTGGTGCTCGCAGCCCTGCTGATCGTCGGCATCCTGCACAAGCTGATCAGCAGTTCGGATGCAGCCAAGAAGCCGGGCGAGCCGGTCTGACGCATCCGCGAGCGCGACCTTTTTCATCGGTCGCAACGAACAAGGCGGCTCCCGCTGGCGCGGCGAGCCGCCTTTCCTGTGGCGAGAATCCGTCGGCCGGCAAGGCCGGAATCCCCTACAATGGCGGCTTTCCGGCCGACAGCGCCGGACACATCCACATAGAAACCACCGCCATGAGCACCGACGGCCCACAAAAAAATTCGCCCGGCACCGTGCTGTTTGCCAGCCTGATCGGCACCACCATCGAGTTCTTCGATTTCTACATTTACGCGACAGCCGCCGTGCTGGTGTTCCCGCACCTGTTCTTCCCGTCTTCCGACCCGACCGCCGCCACGCTGCAATCGCTGGCGACCTTCGCCATCGCTTTCTTCGCGCGGCCGATCGGCTCGGCGGTGTTCGGCCACTACGGCGACCGCATCGGCCGCAAGGCGACGCTGGTGGCGGCGCTGCTGACGATGGGCATCTCGACCGTGGTCATCGGCCTGTTGCCGACCTACGAAAGCATTGGCATGCTGGCGCCGCTGCTGCTGGCGCTGTGCCGCTTCGGCCAGGGCCTCGGGCTCGGCGGCGAATGGGGCGGCGCGGTGCTGCTGGCGACCGAGAACGCACCGCCAGGCAAGATCGCGTGGTACGGCTGCTTTCCGCAACTGGGCGCGCCGCTCGGCTTCTTCCTGTCCGGCGGCATCTTCCTGCTGCTGACCGAAACCCTGAACAACGAGCAGTTCTTCGCCTGGGGCTGGCGCATCCCGTTCATCGCGAGCGCGGTGCTGGTGCTGGTCGGCCTTTATGTGCGTCTCAAGATCACCGAGACGCCGGCCTTCCAGAAGGTGCTCGACAAGGACGAGCGCGTCGAGGTGCCGCTGGCAACCGTGTTCGGCCAGCACGCCGGCATGCTGGTGATCGGCACCCTGATTGCGCTCGCGACCTTCGTGCTGTTCTACCTGATGACGGTGTTCGCGCTGAGCTGGGGCACCACCGCGCTCGGCTACACGCGCGAGAAATTCCTGATCGCGCAACTGTTCGCGGTGCTGTTCTTCGCGCTGATGATTCCGATCTCTGCATTGTTCGCCGACCGCCACGGCCGCAAGATCACGATGATCGTGGTGTCCGGCATGATCGCCGTGTTCGGCCTGCTGATCGAACCGCTGTTCGTGGCCGACAGCATCCTCGGCGTGACGGTGTTCCTGTCGCTCGGCCTGGCGCTGATGGGCATGACCTACGGTCCGCTCGGCACGCTGCTGTCGGAACTGTTCCCGGCCGCGATCCGCTATACCGGCGTGTCGCTAACCTTCAACCTCGGCGGCATCTTCGGCGCCTCGCTGGCACCCTATGCCGCGACCTGGCTGGCAACGCATCACGGCCTGCATTACGTCGGGCTTTACCTGTCGGTCTCGGCACTGTTGACGCTGGTGGCGCTGCTGCTTACCGGCAAGGCGCGCCACGCATAACAATCACGCGCTGCCGGCATGCCTGCTGCAGCGCGCAACATCAATCCTGCACCACCGCCGGCGCATCTTCCGTTTCCTCGCCGAGGAAGCCGCCGCTCTGGTGCGCCCACAGCCGTGCGTACAGGCCGCCGCGTTCCAGCAGTTCGCGGTGTGTACCCTCTTCCACGATGCGTCCCTTGTCGAGCACGATCAGGCGGTCCATCGCTGCGATCGTCGACAGCCGGTGCGCAATCGCGACCACGGTCTTGCCTTCCATCAGATCGTACAGGCTGGCCTGGATCGCGGCCTCGGCTTCGGAATCGAGCGCGCTGGTCGCTTCGTCAAGCAGCAGGATCGGCGCATCCTTCAGCATCACGCGCGCAATCGCGATGCGCTGGCGCTGACCGCCGGACAATTTGACGCCGCGTTCGCCGACGTGCGCGTCGTAGCCGCTGCGGCCCTTGGCGTCGCCCAGCGTCTGGATGAAGTCGTGCGCCTCGGCGCGGCGCGCAGCCGACAGCATGTCGTCCTCGTCGGCATCGGGACGGCCGTAGAGGATGTTCTCGCGCACCGAGCGATGCAGCAGCGAGGTGTCTTGCGTGACCATGCCGACCTGGGCGCGCAGCGAATTCTGCGTGACATGCGCGATGTCCTGGCCATCGATCAGGATGCGGCCGTGCTCGACGTCATAAAAACGCAGCAGCAGGTTGACGATGGTCGACTTGCCGGCGCCCGAACGGCCGACCAGTCCGACCTTTTCGCCGGGACGGATGGTCAGGTTGAAGCGGTAGATGACATTGCGCTCGCCGCCATAGGCAAAGCTCACATCGTCGAAGCGCAGTTCGCCGCGCGTCACCTGCAGCGGTTTTGCATCGGGCGCATCGGTCACAGTATGCACGCGCGACAGCGTGTTGATGCCGTCCTGCACGGTGCCGACCTGCTCGAACAGCGTCGCCATCTCCCACATCACCCAGTGCGACATGCCGTTCAGGCGCAAGGCCATCGCGGTCGCCGCTGCCACCGCGCCGACGCCTATCTGACCATTGGTCCACAGCCACAGTGCCGTGCCGGCGGTGCCGAGGATGAGCAGCATGCTCAGCGCGTGATTGACGACCTCGAAGCCGCTGACCAGACGCATCTGGCCGTGCACCGTGCCCATGAATTCCTGCATCGCGCCGCGTACGTATTGCGCCTCGCGTCCAGCATGCGAGAACAGCTTGACGGTACCGATGTTGGTGTAGGCGTCGGTGATGCGGCCGGTCATCAGCGAGCGCGCATCGGCCTGGCGCCGCGAGACTCCGCTCAGGCGCGGCACGAACCAGCGCAGGGCGCAGACATAGGCGCTAGCCCAGGCTAGGAAGGGCACCAGCAGCCAGGTATCGAAGGTACCGACCACGCCCGCCATGGTGAAGAAATAGATCAGCACGAACACCAGGATGTCGCCAGCGATCATGCAGACGTCGCGCACCGCAAGCGCGGTCTGCATGACCTTGGCGGCGACGCGGCCGGCGAACTCGTCCTGATAGAAGCCCATGCTCTGGTTGAGCATCAGGCGATGGAAGTTCCAGCGCAACTGCATCGGAAAGTTGCCGGCCAGTGTCTGATGCTTGAAGAAAGTCTGCAACGCCACCAGGATCGTGCTGCCGAGGATCAGCACCGTCAGCATTATCAGGCTGCCGCGCTCCCGTTCCCACAGCATGGCCGGCTCGACCTTGGCGAGCCAGTCAACCACGTGTCCCATCATCGCGAACAGCAGGGCCTCGAAGGCGCCGGTCAGCGCCGTCAGCACCGTCATCGCCACGATGTAGCGACGCGCGCCCTTGGTGCAGGCCCAGACGAAGGCGACGAAGCCGGTGGGCGGCGCGGCCGGCACCTCGTCCTGATAGGGGTGCAGCAGATTTTCAAACCAGCGAAGCATGCATTTCTCCAAATCGATCCGCCGCGGGAATTTTTGCAGGGCCGCGCGTACTAAACCCGCGAGAAGCGCCACGGTGGGAGGCGGACGGCCCGGCCGCACGGATGGCGAACGTCAGGCAAGGCGAAATTCTTGCATATCCGGGGAATCGGCGCTTTTCTGCATGCCGTTCCGACACGGGGTTCGGTTCGCCATAAGAAAGACGATCGCCGCACATCCATGACGATAGGTGAAATTTCCGTTCAATTGCCCGCCAGCACAAGGTCGAGTCTGGTATGATGCGGAGGTTAGTTGTCCGGCGAAAATGCACAGAGCACTTGCGTTTCGCGTCGGCCTTCCGGCATGAGGCAATCTGCGTCATGCCTCACCAACACCGGATGTCGGGCGATCGTATTCCATTCGTTCCGGCCGGCGTCCCACAATACCAGTACATTTTCCGGCACAGGATGCGCCCGCAGGCAGCGTCCGGCCGGCTCGGCAGCACAAATATCGCCATGCAGATGCGCATCGGGCAGAAGGCAACTCGCTTGCCTCCTGCGCTCCCGGTGCGGCGGCGCACGGCTTGCAGGTCATCGCATGACGCCATGAGAGGGAAGGAGAACTGAACAGATAACCGGTTGCACACAGCGGTCAGGACGATATGCCGGCCTCCGGCGGCCCTCTGGTTGCCGCGCCTCGGCGCAATCCGTCCCACGATCCGAACCCCGTAAAACCATGGTTGCCGCGCTGCGAGCGGCGGCCGTTTCTGGATGCTTTCCTGCGCATGCAAACACTTGTCTCCGAATCCCTGCTGCTTCTTTCCCTGATCGTGGTTCCCTTTCTGGGAAGCGTGGTCGCCGCCTGCATGCCGGCCAATGCACGCAACCGGGAATCGCTGCTGGCCGGGGGCGTGGCGCTGTACGGGCTGCTGGTCACCATCTATCTGTATCAGTACGTCGGCAGCGGCGAGGCGGTGCGCTACTCGGCCGAATGGCTGCCGGCCTTCGGTCTCGAATTCCTGCTGCGCATGGACGGCCTGGCCTGGCTGTTCACGATGCTGGTGCTGGGCGTGGGCCTGCTGGTGGTGCTCTATGCGCGCTACTACATGTCCGACGAGGATCCGGTACCGCGCTTCTTCGCCTTCCTGCTGGCCTTCATGGGTTCGATGCTGGGCGTGGTGCTGTCGGGCAACCTGATCCAGCTCGTGGTGTTCTGGGAACTGACGAGCGTCACCTCCTTCCTGCTGATCGGCTACTGGCACCACCGTATCGATGCGCGTCGCGGCGCCCGCATGGCGTTCACCGTGACCGCCACCGGCGGTCTGTGCCTGCTGTGCGGCGTACTGATCCTCGGCCACATCGCGGGCAGCTACGATCTCGATGCGGTGCTGGCGGCCGGCGACGCGATCCGCGAACACAAGCTCTATCTGGCGGCGCTGGTGCTGATCGGCCTCGGTGCGCTGACCAAAAGCGCGCAGTTCCCCTTCCATTTCTGGCTGCCGCACGCGATGGCGGCGCCGACGCCGGTGTCGTCCTATCTGCACTCGGCGACCATGGTCAAGGCCGGCGTCTTCCTGCTGATGCGGCTGTGGCCGGCATTGTCGGGCACGCCGGAATGGACCTGGCTGATCGCCGGCGCCGGCGTCTGCACGCTGCTGATCGGCTCCTTCGTGGCGATCTTCCAGCATGACCTCAAGGGTCTGCTCGCCTATTCGACCATCAGCCATCTCGGCCTGATCACCACGCTGCTCGGCATCGGCACGCCGCTGGCCGTCGTCGCCGCCATCTTCCATACGCTCAATCACGCGATCTTCAAGGCTTCGCTGTTCATGGCGGCCGGCATCATCGACCACGAAACCGGCACACGCGACATGCGCGTGCTGCGCGGCCTGCGCAAGGCGCTGCCGATCACCGCCACGCTGGCGGTGGTGGCGAGCGCCTCGATGGCCGGCGTGCCGCTGCTCAACGGCTTCCTGTCCAAGGAAATGTTCTTTGCCGAGACGCTGCTGGTCGGCGGTGCCGACAATTGGTGGATGTCGATCGCGGCGGTCGCGATGGGCATCTTCAGCGTCGCCTATTCGCTGCGCTTCATCAGCGTGTTCTTCGGCAAGCTGCCGACCGACCTGCCCAAGGAACCGCACGAGCCGCCGCGCTGGATGCGCTTTCCGGTCGAGTTCCTCGTGCTGCTGTGCCTGGTGGTCGGCATCATTCCCGGCATCAGCGTCGGCCCCTATCTGCATCAGGCGGTGGAAGCCGTGCTCGGCGCGCAGACGCCTGAATACAGCCTCGCCATGTGGCATGGCTTCAACCTGCCGCTGGTGATGAGCTTCGTCGCGCTCGGTGGCGGCATCGCGTTCTACGTCATCCTGCGCAAATACTTCACGCTGCAGCAGCGCGCCGACGTGCCGGTGCTGCATCGCCTGTCAGGCGCGCAGGCCTACGAGACCGCCATGCTGCGCCTGACCTCGGGCGCCAGCCTGCTGCTGAAGTGGCTCAGCACGCGCCGCCTGCAGCCGCAGCTGTTCCTGATGATGGTGGCGATGCTGGCCGTGCCCTACCTGCTGGCCGGCCAACTGCCGCTGCTGAAACCCGCCACCTTCAACGAGTTCGAACCGCTGTTCGCCGTCATGTGGCTGATCGGCTGCGCCTGCGCCGTGACGGCCGCGTGGCAGGCCAAGTATCACCGCCTTGCCGCGCTGATCCTGGTCGGCGGCGTCGGCGTGGTGGTCAGCATGACCTTCCTGTGGCTGTCGGCGCCCGATCTGGCACTCACTCAACTGATGGTCGAGACCGTCACCACCGTGCTGATCCTGCTCGGCGTGCGCTGGCTGCCGCGCCGCCTGCCGCCCAAGGAGCTCCAGGGCCTGCAGGTTCCGCGCTCGGTCTGGCTGCGCCGTTCGCGCGATCTGGTGCTGGCAGTGGCCGGCGGCCTCGCCATCGCCGGCATCAGCTACCTGGTGCTCATGCATCCGCAACCGGACAGCATCGGCAACTACTTCCTCGCGCGCGCGCTGCCCGAAGGCGGCGGCACCAATGTCGTCAACGTGCTGCTGGTGGACTTCCGCGGCTTCGACACCATGGGCGAGATCACCGTGCTGGCGATCGTCGCGCTGACGGTCTATGCGCTGCTGCGCCGCTTCCGCCCGGCGCCGGAAAGCATCACCATTCCCGAACAGCAGAGCAACAACGTCGATCCCGCCGCGCCGCAGACACCGGCCGAACAGTTCACGCACGGTTATCTGCACATCCCGGGCGTCTATCTGCGCTTCCTGCTGCCGTTCATGGGTGTGATCGTCGTATATTTCTTCATGCGCGGCCACAACCTGCCGGGCGGCGGTTTCGTCGCCGGCCTGATTTTCGCGGTCGCCATCATCGTGCAGTACATGATCGCCGGCACCGCCTGGGTCGAGGAACACATCCACCTGCGGCCGTTGCGCTGGATTTCATGGGGTCTGGTCACCGCCTGCGTGACCGGTCTCGGCGCTCTGGCGTTCGGCTTCCCGTTCCTGACCAGCCACACCGCGCACCTGCACCTGCCGGTACTCGGCGAAGTGCACGTGCCGAGCGCCTTCGTGTTCGATCTCGGCGTGTTCCTGGTGGTGGTCGGCTCCACCATGCTGATCCTGGTCGCGCTCGCGCACCAGACCGTCCGCAGCCGCAAACCGCAGGGCGGCACGCCCGATACCGTTGTCTTACCCAAGCGAGGGACCGTCTGATGGAAATTGTCATTTCTCTCGCCATCGGCATCCTGTTCGGCTCGGGCATCTGGCTGATCCTGCGCCCGCGCAGCTTCCAGGTGCTGACCGGGCTGATGCTGATGTCGTATGCCGTCAACCTGTTCATCTTCATCATGGGCCGGCTGTGGGTCGATAAGGCGCCCTTGACGCTCGGCGGCGGCCCCGCCGATCCGACCATGTACAGCGATCCGCTGCCGCAGGCGCTGGTGCTGACGGCGATCGTGATCGGCTTTGCCACCACGGCGCTCTACCTGGTCGTGATGATCGGCTCGCGCGGCCTGACCGGCACCGACCACGTTGACGGCGAGGAGCCCGATCAATGAGTCTGCAATGGAATCAGCATCTGATCATCCTGCCCGTGCTGCTGCCGCTGCTGTGCGGCGCGGTGCTGATCATGATCAACGAAAGCCGCCACCAGCTGAAGTTCGCCATCAACCTGGCGTCGATTCTGGTGCAATTTGCCGCGGCCATCAGCCTCATGAAGCTGACCGACACCGGCATCTGGCACAACAACATCGGCATCTACCTGGCCGCCAACTGGTCGGCACCGTTCGGCATCGCGCTCGCCGCCGACCGCCTGGCCGCACTCATGCTGCTGCTGACATCGGTACTGGCCGGCGCCGCGCTGCTGTTCTCGGCCATGCGCTGGAGCCGCATCGGCGTGCACTTTCACTCGCTGTTCCAGTTCCTGCTGATGGGCATCAACGGCGCCTTCCTGACGCACGACCTGTTCAACCTGTTCGTGTTCTTCGAAGTCATGCTGGCAGCTTCCTACGGCCTGCTGCTGCACGGCTATAACGCCACGCGCCTGCGCGCCGGCATGCAGTACATCGCGATCAATCTCGCCGCCTCGCTGCTGTTCCTGATCGGCGTGGCGCTGATCTATGCGAGCGCCGGCACGCTCAACATGGCCGATCTGGCCGGCCGCATCGGCAGCATCACCGGCGAGGACATGTTCCTGCTCAAGGTCGGCGTGGCGGTGCTGGCGATCGCCTTCCTGACCAAGAGCGCGATGTGGCCGCTCGGCTTCTGGCTGCCGACCACCTACTCGGCTGCCTCGCCGCCGGTGGCCGCGATGCTGGTGCTGATGACCAAGGTCGGCGCCTACGTGGTGCTGCGCGTGTGGCTGCTGGTGTTTTCCGACGATGCCGGCGAAGCGGCGGGGTACGGTTACAACGCGCTGCTGTGGGGCGGCATGGCAACCATCCTGTTCGGCGCCGCCGGCATGCTGGCCAGCGAAGGACTCGGCCGCATGGCCGGCTACGGCGCGATCGTCTCCTCGGGCACGCTGCTGGCGGTGGTCGGCTACGGCCAGGCTTCAGTGGTGACGGCCGGTCTTTACTACCTGCTCGGCTCGACGCTGGCGACCGGC
>PJTY01000760.1_pt1 | contig 14442 bp, 10 predicted proteins | sample 1512121 | NCBI WGS metagenome assembly PJTY01 (sample SAMN08177680, study PRJNA422409) | Soil metagenome, whole genome shotgun sequencing project. | isolation source: Soil enriched (2) on filter paper: alkali lignin treatment | place: USA: Madison | collected 2015-01-15 | reverse complement strand
GTAGACGCCGACGGGGGTGCCGGCGGGCAGGGTGCAGACCAGGGGGTTCCCGGGCGTGCAGGCGAAGACGCCCGCATCGGTCACGGCGGTGAAGTCCAGGCCCGCGCCCAGGGTGTCGGTGAGCGTGAAGACGCCCGTCGTCTGCGAGTTGGTCACCGTGGCGGTCAGGGTGTAGTCGATGACGTCGCCGACCCGCGCGCTCGTGGCGCTGACGCTCTTCATGTACGCGACTGCGGAGGGCGCGACATTGGTCGTGGTGTCGCAATCTCCGCCGCAGGTCGGGTCGTCAGGACCCGAGCCCAGAACGGCGTTGGTGACGCTGCCGGTAGCGGCGTCGTTCACGGTCGCCGTATAGGCGAGGCTGTAGGCGCCGACCGGGGTGCCGGCGGGCAGGGTGCAGACGAGCGGGTTCCCTGGCGCGCAGGTGAAGACGCCCGCGTCGGTCACGGCGGTGAAGTCCAGCCCCGTGCCCAGGGTGTCCGTGAGGGTGAGCACCCCCGTAGTGGGCGAGTTGGCGACCGTCGCCGTCAGGGTGTAGCTGAGAACATCTCCCGGGCTGACCGCTGTCGAGGTCGCGCTGACGCTCTTTGCGTAGGTGACGCTCGGATCGGCGACAGGCGTGTCGGTGCCGCATTGGGTGGTGCAGGTCGGGTTGTCGTCGCCCGTGCCCATCACGACATTGCTGACGGACCCCGTCGCCGAGGCGTTGACCCTTGCGGTGTAGACGACCTCGTAGACGCCGGGGCCAGTGCCGGCGGGCAGGGTGAAACTGACGACCGGAGCGGTGGAGGCGTCGATCCCATAAAGCCCCGGGCTGGTGACTGCGATGAAATCGAGCCCGCTTCCCAGGGTGTCGGTCAGAAGAACGACATCCGACGTGATCAGGGAGTTGGTGATCGTGGTCGACAGGGTGAAGGTGATGACGTCTCCGGTCGAAACTGGGCCTGCCGCATCAGCGGTCTTGGCGAACCGAACGTCGGGCGCCACCACCGGGGTATCCGTCCCGCATGTCCCGGAGCAGGAGGGATCGTCATCGCCGGTGCCGATCACGGCGTTGGCGACGCTGCCCGTCGCGGCGGCGTTGACCGTCGCCGTATAGGTCAGACTGTAGACGCCGACAGGGGTGCCGGCGGGCAGGGTGCAGACCAGCGGATTGCCGGGCGTGCAGGTGAACAAACCCGTGCTGGTGACCGCTGTGAAGTCGAGACCCGCGCCCAAGGTGTCGGTGAGGGTGACGACGTCTCTCGTAGGCGAGTGAAACACCCGGGCGGTCAGAGTGTAGGCGATGACCTCGCCCACTGACGCATTGGTCGCGTTGGTGCTTTTTGAGTAAGTGACGGCTGGAGCCACCGGCGTTACCACGCATTGCGCCGAAGGGCAGCTGGGCGACGGCCCGTCCGGATCACGTGCGATGTTCACGACCTGGGTCGCGGCAGGCGCCAACGGGTCATCGACCTGTGTGACGACCGTCAGGACGAGCGAACCGCCCGCCGGCACGGACAGATTCGCCCATTCGACGTTCTCGCCGTTGAGCACGCCGCCGCCGGACGCGCTGACCAGGGTCGTGTTTGCATCCAGCGTATCGACCAGGTCATAGCCGCTGACGGCGAGGGTCCCGGTGTTCGTCAGCGTGATCTCGTACGTGAGTTGCTCGCCGGCCTCGGCCAGGTTCGCCAGCGCGCCCGTCTCGCCGACCAGGGCCTTGGCGACCTCGATCCCGGCATCCACGTCTGTGGCGCTGTTGTTGGACAGATTGGTGTCGAGCGCCGTGTCCGGCGGCGTAACGGTGGCCGTGTTGGTGAGGTCGCCCGAATAGCCGGGCGGTATCTGCAGAGTCATCGTGAAGGTTACGGACGCTCCGACCGGCAGATCGACTGTTTGCCCAGAGATCGCGCCGCTGCCGTTGGGCCTGCCGCACGCGCCCCCGCCGGTAGCCGCGCCGCAGGTCCAGCTCGCCGAGCTGATTCCGCTCGGCAGAGGGTCATCGACCAGCGCGCCCTGAACGCCGAAGGGGCCGTTGTTGCTCACGACGATGCTGTAGGTCGTGCGCGACCCGGCGGTGTAGAAGTCGACGTTGTCGGTCTTGGTGATGGCCAGATCGGCGCCGAACTGCAGCGGCGTGCTGTAGCATTTCGCACCGTCGTTATTGCCGGTGACCGGCGAGGAAGAGATGAGGGTGGCTGCGCCCGTCTGGGTATTGAGCTGATAGAATCCGCCATTGTTGTTGATGCCGAACACCCCGTTCGACGCGCTGGCGAACGCTCCGAACTGGGCCGTCACATTGGCTGGACCGATGTCGTTCACGACGCCGCTGTCAGGGTCGATCGTGTATAGAACGCCGAGAGTCGCGTCGTGCGAATACAGCAGGCCGTTGTACCAGGCGAGATCGGTCGAACTCCGCGGAAGCGTCAGGTTGACGCGCGTCGCAGTCCTAGTCGCAAGGTTGACACGATAGAGCGCCTGATCTGCCGCAGCCTGAAACTTGAGGTAGAAGAAACCGTCCGACCCGATTTCGCCGGCGACAGGATAGCCGCTCGGCACGTTTATGCTGCCCCCCGTGATCGTCCCGACGGGCTGCACCGCGCCATTGCTCCCGATGCGCAGCAGACGAATGTTTGAGCCCGCCGGACGATCGATGCCGTAGATGTAGTTGTCGGCCGGATTGAAGGCGATGGCGTTGTAGGCCGCGGTGTGAGCGGGGCCCAGGGACGGATAGGTGAACGGGTTGGTCGACGTGTTGACGCTGAACAGCTGGGTCGGCTGATTCTGGGCGAGATAAACGTCCGATGTGCACCGAGGAAAGGCGGGCGGGGCCGACTGCGCGTAGACCGGCGTCGGGAGAGCGACGAACTGAAGCAGGACGACCGCGAGCGTCAGGGTAAAGCTCAGGAAGATCCTGGCGGTGTCTGCCAGACCCCTCAGAGAGCGGCCCCATCCGGACGCGGCTTTCTCCAAGGCCCCGTCTGCGGCGAGTCTTGCCATCGTCTTTCCCCCTTCAAGTCGCAGAACAACCTAGGGGCTACTCGCCGGTCGTGGGTATATAAAATATTAAAACTAGAGCGCGAGTCTGTGGGTAAGTAATATTGATGACGATAATGGCAGATAGGGACGTTGTTCTGCGTTATGGTTAACGTCTGCCGGGAAAGGATATTTGTTATGCTTAATATGCACTCTTTTATACTTAACTTTTCCTCTATACACAGACGAGTTGTGGCAGGAGGCTTTCCTGCTGGTTGGGAGGGCGCTGATTCGATTTTCAATTGTCGCCGCTGAACGGCGGATCTTCGGGCTAGCCGTCTGGGGCGTTCCTGTGATGCGCGCTTTCGGCGTGTCACAAGTTTGCTCTGCGCAGTTGCTTGTTCTGCTGAACGGTCGCGGACGGCACGCAGGGCCATTCCTGGATGGGCGGTCCCTCGTCGAACGGCCCGGATCGCGTCCGGCCTACGCCTTCATTGCGTGCCAGCCTTGGATCATGAAGGCCTGGAAGAAGGACACGGGCGTCGCAAACCCTGCTGCCCGCCAAAGGGCCTCGGTCTCTGCCGCCGGCAGAACCCCCAGCGCGTCGCGCAGCATGCTCTCCAGCCTGGCCGACGATTCGGGGGTCGCGCCCATCAGGGTCTGGACCTGCTTCCAGTCCTTCAACATGTCTGGAAACGCCGTACCCTCGAGATCGGCGCTGATTTCGGCGCTGACGAAGCGACCGCCCCGCTTCAGTCGATCATGAATGGCGCTGTAGAAGGCCGGCCGTTGTTCCCGTCTGATGAAATGGGCGACCAACAGGCTGACCGCGGCGTCGAATGGGCCGGGGGGCGCGTCCTCGGCGTAGCCCTGGATAAGCTCGCATCGCTCCAGAACGCCCGCTTCCTTTAACCGGTCCCGGCCGACATTCAGCATCTCGGCGGAGGGATCGACCCCGACGAAAAACCATCCTGGACGCGCTTGGGCCAAGGAGAGGATTTCAGCGCCCGTTCCCACGCCGACGCACAGCACTCGCGCCTCGCTCGGACATTCGGCCAGGACCAGGTCCGTCAGGAAGTGAAGGCAATTGGAGATCGGAGCGAGCGCGCGGTTCCGATGGTCGTAGGCGTCGGCCATCTCCTGGTTGAAGAAGGGCGGCGAGGCGGTCGATCGGGAAGAAGGCATTGTTAATCTGTAACACAACCGTCGTCCGAGACCATGCCAACCGTCATGTCCTGTTAGAGCAGCCGGCCGATCGCTCGAGGCCCACTTCGAGAATCCTAATCGAGCCTCACATTGACCGCGCAGATCTGGCGGCCGTCCTTCGTCTTCACTCTCACTTCGAAGGCGACGGATTCCCGGCTCAGGATCTCGCGCTCCTTGATCAGATCGCCGGCGAAGCGAAACCCTTGACGACGCGCCTCGGCGTCCGTCGAAGCCTCGGCTTCATGGACCTGATCCGCCTCCAGACCGGCGACGAGGAAATCGTAGAGGGCCATGACGGAAACCTATACGCCCGAGCCTGAACCTAGGATGACTCTGCTGATCGGCGTCTCTTGGCATGGCGCCAGGCGATCCGACCCATGCGAAGGGGACCCGTTAAAGCAACGTCTGGGCGTCGAGGACGTTATCGACGCCGCGTCGCATGAGCGGCGGCGATCGGTATGCACGAAGTGTGGAGCGGGAAGGCGAGGAGGGGATGTGGTCCGGCGACGAACTTCATGATCTGATCACGATCAAGCTGACGCGGCGCAGGAGCGTGTCTCCAGCAACCCTCCGCAAGCTCAGTGAAGCGTTCAATCCCCTGGCCCTCATCCCTGCGAGGGACGATCTCATCGTACAGGGCGTCAAGACCTCCTCCTGCCTCCTGCTTTTGAACGGGTTTGCGGCTCGCTACCGCTTGTTGCGGAATGGGCGGCGCCAATTCACCGAGATTTGTCTCCCAGGCGATTTCGTCAATCTCGGCTCTTTGTTGAAGAAGCGTCAGCCGCAGGGCGTCGTGGCCCTGACGGACTGTCGGGCCGCCTCAATTTCCCATGCTCGCCTTGATCGGTTGATCGACGCCGATCGCGACCTGGTTAGAAGCCTGTGGCTGGACACCCTGGTCGACGGCGCCGTGAGCCGCGAGTGGATTCTTGCGCTCGGCGCCCAGAGCGCAAAGGAGCGCCTGGCCTGGTTCCTGTGTGAACTCTACTGCCGACTGGAACTGGTGGGCCGCGCGAAAGACTGCTGCTTCCAGTTGCCTATGACCCAGGCGGAGATAGCGGATATCCTTGGGCTTTCGACCGTCCATGTGAACCGCGTCGTGGCGGAGCTTCGACGAGAAGGTCTCGTGGAGTGGAAGGGGGCTCTTGTTCATCTGAAGGATTGGGGCGGGCTGGCCGCCCTGGCCGAGTTCGACAAGGCCTACCTGGAGTCGCCTCCAGAGTAAGCGGGCGGTCGCGGTGGGAGGGCGGCGCGAGATCGGTCGCGTCAGTCCCTGTTCTCGCTACAGGCGCAAGCGTAGATGGCTTTTATCGACCCATCGACCCACCCCGGCGCAATCGGAATAGGCTCCGATCCATTAGGATCGTTGTCGGCGGCGCTGAGGCGATCGTCACTACATTGACCTCAGCGGCGAACATGCACCTTGGGAACAGCGTCGCTAACATGACGTTGGCCCATCATGACTGGCGATGTTGCAACCCTTATCGGCTCGGCTGCAGCAATCTGCTCGATTACGAGCTTTGCCCCGCAGGCGTACAAGATCTGGAAGGAGAGGGACGCCTCGGCGGTGAGCCTCAAAACCTATTCCCTGACCGTCAGTTGCTTCATCCTGTGGACGATCTACGGCGTAATGACCTCGGCCTGGCCTGTGACCGTCGCCAACGCCTCCGCCCTCGTGATGGCGTCGGCGGTCCTGGTTATGAAATGGCGCTTTCGCGACGCGGCGAAGAGCGCATCGGACGCGTGAACGCGGTCAGGCGGCGAGCGGAAAACGCAGGGTGAAACAACTGCCTCGACCGGGGCCGTCGCTGGCCAGTTCGACGGCTCCGTCATGCATCTCGACCAACTGCTTTACGAGAGCCAGGCCGATGCCGAGACCTTCGCGCGAGCGATCGTCAGGCCCCTTCGACTGAGTGAACAGATCGAAGATGCGGCCCTGCATGTCATGCGGCACGCCCACGCCGTTATCGGCGATGTCGATCCGCACCTCGTCCTGGACGACATCCGCGGAAACACGGATCTGTCCTTCGGACGGCGTGTATTTGGCGGCGTTGGTCAGCAGGTTGCTGACGACCTGCGACAGGCGGGTGAAATCGCCTTCGAGCCACAGGGGCTGGGAAGGCAGGGCGACCGTCAGGTCATGCGCGCCCGCCTCGATCTTGGGTCGGCTGGTGTCCACGGCGGACTCGATGACGCTCTGCAGACTCACACGCTCGCGCTGAAGGGAAATCTTGCCCTGATCGATCCGGGCGACGTCGAGCAGGTCTTCGATCAGCCGCGAGAGGTGGTGGGCCTGAACCTCCATCCGCGCCTGGATGTCGGCCTTGCGGTTCTTGTCCGACTGGCGCTCCAGAAGCTGAAGACCGGCGCGGAGCGCCATGATCGGGTTGCGCAACTCATGGCCCAGCATGGCGATGAAGTCGTTCTTGCGGCGGTCCGCCGCGCGCAGGGCGTTGGCGTAGGCCTCCAGTTCATCGCGCTGGGCGAGAATCTCCCTGCGTTGGCGATAGAGGTCGATGAAGACGTTCGCCTTGCTGCGCAGGATGTCGGTTTCGATCGGTTTCTGGATGAAGTCGACGGCCCCGGCCTCATAGCCCCTGAACCGTCGCTGCAGATCGGCGCTTCCCGCCGTGACGAAGATGATGGGGACGTGGCGCGCGTTCACATTGCCGCGCATGAACTCGGCCAACTGAAAACCGTCCATGCCTGGCATCTGCACGTCCACCAGGGCCAGGGCGACATCGTGGATCAGCAGCAGCTCCAGCGCCTCGTCGCCCGAGCGGGCCTTCAGGCAGACGACGTCCTCCCGCTTCAGCAGCGCCTCCAGCGCGAGCAGGTTCTCTTCAAGGTCGTCGACCAGCAGAAGGTGAATCGGCTGTTCCGGGCTGCTCATTCTGTTCCGAGACCTTTCAGATGTTCGGCGATGCCTTCGAGCGGCAGGGCGACGGCCGCCGTGCAGGCGTTGCGGGCGGCCTGGGGCATGGCCTGGGCGTAGGCGGCGGCGGGCTCCTCCACCAGGGCGACCCCGCCCGCGGCGGCGACGGCGCTCAGCCCGGCTGCGCCGTCCTCGTTGGCGCCGGTCAGGATCACTCCGGTCAGGCCGGCGCCGTAGGCGTCCGCCGCGCTTTCGAACAGCACGTCTATGGAGGGGCGGGAGTAGTTGACGGCTTCGTCGGAGGACAGGGCCATATCACCGTTGCTCTCGACCAGGAGGTGGTAGTCTGAGGGGGCGAAATAGACCACCCCGGGACGGGCGGTCTCCTTGTCTTCGGCCTCCTTGACCTCGACCCGGCATTTGGCCTCGAACAAGGGGGCCAGGACGTTGCTGCGATCGGCCGGGACGTGCAGGACGATGAAGATCGGCCAGGGGAAGTCCGCCGGCAGCGACGGGAGGAGGGCGAGCAGGGCCTGCACCCCCCCGGCGGAGGCGCCGATCACCACGGCCCGGTCGGGGGACGGACTCATGGTTCGCGTTTCCTGTAGATCTTCTCCGCCGGGACAAACTCGGAGAAGGCGGCCGCATGGCGTGAGAAGCGCAGGCTTTCCTTCGATCCGATCCCAAGAAAGCCGTTGCGCGCCAGGGAGTCCCTGAAAAGGCCCACGGCGCGATCCTGAAGGCCTCGGTCGAAATAGATCATGACGTTGCGGCAGGAGATGAGCTGCATCTCGGCGAAGACGGCGTCCGTGACCAGGCTGTGGTCCGAGAAGACGACATTGGCGCGCAGAGACTTGTCGAAGACCGCCCGGCCATAATCCGCCCTATAGTAGTCGGACAGGGACGAACGGCCGCCGGACTTCTGGTGATTTTCGGTGAATTTGCGGATTCGATCGAGGGGATAGATCCCCGCTTCCGCGGCGCGCAGGGCGTCGGGATTGATGTCGGTGGCGTAGAAGAGGGTGCGATCGATCAGGCCTTCCTCGCGGAACAGGATGGCCATGGAATACAGCTCCTCCCCGGCGCTGCACCCCGCGATCCACACCTTGAGCGACGGATAGGTGCGCAGATGGGGCAGGACCTGCTCGCGCAGGGCGCGAAAGTAGCCGGGATCGCGGAACATCTCGCTGACCTGAACCGTCAGGAAGGCGAGCAGACGGGGCAGCATTTCGGGATCGTGCAGGGCCCGCTCCTGCAGGGCCGTCAGGCTCGGCAGGCCGAAATGGCTGCGCGCCTGAATCAGACGGCGCTTGATCGACGCCCGCGCATACTGGCGAAAGTCGTAATGGTAGCGCTGGTATAGCGCCTCCAGCAGCAGACCGATCTCGATATCCTCGATCTCGTTCGTCATGGCGGGCTCAGCGAGGCATCCAGACGCGGACCAGGGACAGCAGCTTGTCCACGTCCAGCGGCTTGGCCATGTAGTCGTTCGCCCCGGCCGCCATACAGCGCTCCTGGTCGTCCGGCATGGCCTTGGCGGTGAGCATCAGCACCGGCAGCGTCTTCCAGCGCGGATCCTTTCTCATTTCACGCGTCGCCGTCAGGCCGTCCATGACCGGCATCATCACGTCCATCAGCACAAGGTCGACAGCCTTCGAAGGATCGGTCGAGGCCTGCTCCAGCGCCTCGAGCGCTTCCCTGCCGTTGCGGGCGATCTCCACCAGGGCGCCGCGCGGTTCAAGGACATTGGTCAGGGAGTAGACGTTGCGGACGTCGTCCTCGACGATCAGAATCCGGCGCCCTTCCAGCACGGCGTCGCGATTGCGCGCCTTGCGGATCATCTTCTGCTGCTCGGGCGGAAGCTCGGACACCACCTGATGGAGGAAGAGGGAGACCTCGTCGAGCAGCCGCTCCGGCGACTTGGCGCCCTTGATGATGATGGAGCTCGAATAGCGGCGCAGCTGCTGCTCGTGATCGGGCGACAGATCGCGCCCCGTATAGACGATCACGGGCGGGAAGCCATGGCCGCCCTCGCGGCTGAGGGTCTCCAGCAGGGAGAAGCCCGACGCGTCAGGCAGGGTGAGATCCAGCACCATGCAGTCGAAGGTCTGGGTTCTGAGTTGCTCCAGGCATTCGGCGGCCGTGCCCACGCCTACGGTTTCTACGTCGCCGGAGGCCAGCAGGCGGCTCACCGCGTCACGCTGGACCAGATCGTCCTCCACGATGAGCACGCGACGCACGGTGCGGGTCAGCGTGTCCTCGAGAGTGCGCAGAACCTCGGCGAGATCCTCGCGCTTCACCGGCTTGACCAGATAGCCGATGGCGCCCAGCGACAGGGCGGTCTGGCTGTGATCCTCGGCCGAGACGACGTGGATGGGGATGTGGCGGGTGTCATCGTCGCGCTTCAGCACGTCGAGAACGGTCAGCCCTGACTGATCGGGCAGGCCCACGTCCAGCACGACCGCGCTGGGACGATGGCGCTTGGCCAGCTTGAGAGCCTCCTGGGCCGTGCCCGCCACGATGCACTGGAAGCCCAGCTCGCGGGACAGGTCGCGGACGATGGCGGCGAAGCGGTCGTCGTCCTCGACAACCAGCAGCAGGCGGCGCGTTCCGGCCAGATGATCGCGGTCGTCCTCGACGCTCGCAGATATTGATTGACGCCGCTCGGGAGGCGGTTCCGACTGGGGTGAAACATGCGGGGCAGGGGCAGGCGTCTCGCGCGGAGCGACCTGCGCAGCGTCATAGGCGCGCGGCAGGGTCAGAGTGAAGACGCTCCCTTCGCCCACTCGGCTTTCCAGGGTGATCCGTCCGCCGAGCAGGCGCGCCAGTTCGCGCGAGATCGACAGGCCCAGGCCCGTGCCGCCGTATCTGCGGCTGATGGTTCCGTCGGCCTGCTGGAAGGCCTCGAAAATCCCCGTCTGCTGCTCGGGGGATATGCCGATGCCGGTATCCGACACGGCGAAGGCGATCCTGTCCCCGGGCTGGGCCGATATGCCCAGCTTCACACCCCCGATTTCCGTAAACTTGAAGGCGTTAGACAGCAGGTTCTTGAGAATCTGCTCCAGCCGCTGGCGATCCGTCTCCATCAGATCGGCTCCAGCGTCCAGTTCGATCTCGAAGGCCAGACCGCGATCGTCCGCCACCGGCTGGAAGAGTTGCCGGACGTCCTCCGTCAACCGTTGCATCGACACCGCCTCGGGACGCGCCTGAATGTGGCCTGCCTCGATCTTGGACAGGTCGAGGATGTCGTTGATCAAGGCCAGGAGATCATTGCCGGACGACTGAATCGTGCGGGCGTAGTTGACCTGTTCCTCCGACAGCGTTCCCTCTGGGTTGTCGGCCAGAAGTTTGGACAGGATCAGCAGGGAGTTGAGCGGGGTCCGCAGCTCATGGGACATATTGGCCAGGAAGTCGGACTTATACTGGCTGGCCTGTTCGAGTTCGCGCGCCTTCAGCGTCAGCGCCGAGGCGCCGCGCTCTAGATCGTCGCGCTGGGTTTCCAGCAACTGGGCCTGCTCCTCCAGTTGGCTGTTGGTCTGCTCCAGCTCCGCCTGCTGCTGCTCCAGTCGCGTCTGGGATTCCTTCAGCGCCCGACCCTGTTCCTCCAACTCTTCGTTGGAGACGCGCAACTCCTCGCTCTGGACCTGGAGCTCCTCGGCCTGGCGCTGGGTTTCCTCCAGCATGTTCTGCAGCTGGGCGCGGTAGCGGGCCGAGCGCAAGGCTGTGCCGATGGCGGGCCCGGTTTCTTCCAGCAGGGCCATAAGCCGTTCGTCCGGCGTGTGCAGAAAGCCGAGTTCCAGAACCGCATTGACCGCGCCGTCCGCCCGGGCGGGGGCGATCACCAGGTGCCTCGGCTTGTCGCGGCCGAGGGCCGAACCGATCGTCAGATAGCCCTCAGGCACGTCGGACAGGGTCAGAATCTGACCGTCCGCCGCCACCTGTCCGAGCAGCCCCTCGCGCGGGCCGAAGCGTTCAGCGACGGGCGCGTCCGACGGGACGCCGAGCGCGGCGATGCGTCGATAAAGGCCGCCTTCGCCTTTGAACAGGGCGGCCGCCTGGACGCCGGCGTACCGTCCCAGATAGGCGAGAATGCTGTCTCCCAGCTGTTCCAGCGACTGATCGCCCATCATGGCGACGCCGAGGCCCACCTGGCCTTCATGCAGCCATTCCTGGCGTGCGCGCGCCCTGGCGCTGCGACGGACCAGCATGAAGACCGTGATCGTCAGGACAGCACCGAGCACGCCCGAAAGCACGCCGCTAATCAGCGCCGTGCGATAGGCGGCGTTCATTTCCGTCAGTCGCTGCTGACGCACGCTCTGCTCTTCCTGACGCATGAGGGCGACCTGGGCCCGGATCGCGTCCATCTCCTGCTTGCCCTGATCCGTGGCCATCCGCGCCAGCGCGGCCTGCATGCCCTCGGTGCGGCGCGCCTGTAGGGCCGCGTCCAGCTCGGCCAGTTTGGCGTCGAGGCGAGCGCGCAGCTGATTCAGGTGACCTTGTTGGACAGGGTTGTCGCGGGTGAGCTCCGCGATATCGCCCAGCCGTCGGTTGAGATCCCGGGTCGCCGTCTCGTAGGGCTGCAGATAGGAGACGTTGCCCGTCAGCAGATAGCCGCGCTGGCCCGTCTCGGCGTCCTGAGCGGCGGACAACAGTTCATTAACCGCGACGATCACCTCGTGCGTATGGATGATCTGCTGGTTGTTGGCGCGCAGAACTTCGACATTCCTCCAGGCGACAAGCCCGGTGGCGAGGAAGAAGGAAAGAACCAGGGCCAACCCCAGAACCGCCCAGGCCTCCATCTTCGAGCCCGCAGACGGACGACGTGACGATTTCATCAAGTTGTGAACCCTGGACGAGGAGCGAGAGCGCCCTGCCTAAGGACGCGTGCAGACCTTGCAATAACCTATGCTGGATTCGCCGCACAGACTTGCTGATGAACGATGCGGCTGATCGCCCCGCGGCCCCGCTGCGGCTCTCACGAGAAAGGCGCGGCGAGCTCCAGAATCTGACGAAGCGGCGGAAAAGCCCGGCGTCGCAGCGCCTGCTGCAGCTTCATTCCGGATGAAGCACCACCTTCGTCCATTCGTTCTGGTTCTCTTTGAAGTTGCGGTAGGCCTCGGGGGCCTGCTCGAGCGGCAGGCGGTGGCTGATCAGATCAGTGGTGTCGATGCGGCCGTCCAGGATCATCTCGAGCAGGGCGGGGAGGTAGCGCTGCACATGTGTCTGGCCGGTTTTGAGGGTCAGGCCTTTCTGCATGAAGGCGCCGACCGGCACCTTGTCCGCGAAGCCGCCGTAGACGCCGGGCACCGACACCGTGCCGCCCTTGCGCACCGCCATGATGGTTTCGCGCAACACGTGGGCGCGGTCTGTCCCCATGCGGGTCGAGGTCTTTACGGCGTCGACGATGTTGTCGGGCGAGAAGCCGTGGCTTTCCATGCCCACGGCGTCGATGCAGCTGTCGGGCCCGAGGCCCGCCGTCATTTCCTGGAGCGTCTCGCGGACCCTGACCTCGTGGTAATTGAGGACCTCGGCGCCGTTGGCCCTGGCCAGGGCCAGGCGGTTGGGATGGTGATCGATGGCGATGACGCGGCCCGCGCCCTGAAGGAAGGCGCATTTGATCGCGAACAGACCCACCGGCCCACAGCCCCAGACGGCGACGGTGTCGCCGCGCTCGATCTGGCAGTTCTCGGCGGCCATCCAGCCCGTGGGGAAGATGTCGGACAGAAAGAGCACCTTCTCGTCCTCGACGCCGTCCGGGATCTTGATCGGCCCGTAGTCGGAATAGGGCACCCGCGCGTACTCGGCCTGTCCTCCGGCGTAGCCGCCGGTCAGGTGCGAATAGCCGAAGGCGCCGGTCATCACCTGGCCGAAGGCGATCTCCGATGCGTCGGCCTTATCCGCCGGATTGGAATTGTCGCAGGCGGCGGGAAGGGACTTCTGGCAGAAGAAACATTGGCCGCAGGCGATGACGAAGGGCACCACGACCCGGTCCCCCTTCTTCAGGTTGGTGTTTCCGCGCCCGACGTCCACGACTTCGCCCATGAATTCATGGCCGAGGATGTCGCCGTTCGACATTCCGGGGATGTAGCTGTCGTACAGATGCAGATCCGAGCCGCAGATGGCCGTCGCCGTGATCCTGATGATGGCGTCGCGAGGGTTGATGATCTCCGGGTCGGGAACAGTGTCCATCTGGACGTTATGCTTGCCGTGCCAGGTGAGGGCGCGCATGGGCGATCCTTTCTGCTGCGATCAGAGGCGGCGGGAGCCGCGCGGCGCTGCATCGGGCGCCCTTGAGGTCGAAATCTCGCCCGTCTCCATGAGCTGCTTGAAGCGCCGCAGTTCGCGCCGCGCCTGCAGGCGCGGCTCGCGCTGCATGACCTTGGCGATCGCCTTGCCCACGACCCCGCCGGGCGGATCGTAGCTGATGAAGAGCCGGACCTCCGTGCCGCGCCCGAAAGGATGGTCCCGGAACTCGATCCAACCCTCATGGTCGACGTCGGAGCCCTGGGTCGAGGTCCAGGCGATGCGACGGTCCGCCAGGTCCTCTGTGATCACGGAGGTCAGCGCGACGTCCTTTCCGCCCGGTCCTTCGACGACCCATCGGGAATGCGTCGCGTCCAGAACTTCGACAGACTTCACCGTCTCCGAGAAGACGGGCAGGTTCAAAAGATCGCGCCAATAGTTGTAGAGGGCCGATCGGGGCCGTCGGATCAGCATGGCGCGCAAGCTGTCGGCCGCGTGGCGCCCTTCGTGAAGGTCGCTGTCGCGGAAGGCCGAGGAATCCACATCGGCGTCAGTCGAAATCGGACGATCGGTCATGTCTGGCTCCGGTGCGTGAAGAGCCAATGGACCGACAGCGGGTTCGTTGCGGAGATCGATGAAGTGACGGGTATCCGACAGCCGGACCCCTCATCCGCTCCGCCGGTTTGCCAGAGACCCGCAAACCGAAGGAGATCGACATGATCAACAACGACGACGTCTGGCGCGACGTGTTCGTGACTGGCCTGAAGAACGCCCATGCCGTGGAGCATCAGGCCCTGGCCCTGATGGATCGGCAGATCGACCGCGCCAGAAATTTCATGGAGGTGGCGGAGAAGCTGAAGGCGCACCGGCTTGAAACCGAGCAGCAGATTTCACGGCTTGAGCAGATTCTCTCGGGCCTGGACGAGAGTCCGTCAGGTCTGAAGGACGCCGCCATGTCCATGAGCGGCAACATGGCAGCCCTGGGTCACACCTTCGCCGAGGACGAAATTCTCAAGAACGCCTTCGCCAACTTCGCCTTCGAGAACTATGAGGTCGCGGCCTACAAGGGACTGATCGTCCTGGCCGAGCACGGCGGCTACTCTGTCGCGCTGGATCCGCTGAACGCCTCGCTGGATGAAGAAGCGCGCATGGCGGCCTGG
>PJTY01000756.1_pt1 | contig 14537 bp, 10 predicted proteins | sample 1512121 | NCBI WGS metagenome assembly PJTY01 (sample SAMN08177680, study PRJNA422409) | Soil metagenome, whole genome shotgun sequencing project. | isolation source: Soil enriched (2) on filter paper: alkali lignin treatment | place: USA: Madison | collected 2015-01-15 | reverse complement strand
CGTCGCCCGGTCCTCCATAAGGCCCACGTCGTGGATGTCCGGCACCTTGGAGCAGCCCACGCCCTGATCCACCCAGCGCACGACGTAGCCGAGGATGCCCTGGGCGTTGTTGTCCAGTTCCTGCCGGATTTCGTCGGCGCCCGGCGTCGCGATCGCGAACGGCGGGGTCAGCAGGGGCGTCAGGCCGGTCGGCGCGCGCTTGGCGATCTCGGCCTGACGCGCCCAGACGTCGACCTCGTGATAATGCAGAGCGTGCAGGGTCGCCGCCGTCGGCGACGGAACCCACGCCGTCGAGGCGCCCGCGCGTGGATGGCCCGCCTTGGCCGCCAGCATGTCGCCCATGCGGTCCGGCGCGGCCCACATGCCCTTGCCGATCTGCGCCCGGCCCGATAAGCCCGCCTTCAGGCCGATATCGACGTTGCGGTCCTCATAGGCCTTGATCCAGCCCGTCTCGCGCACCGCCTCCTTGCGGACGACAGGACCGCCTTCCATCACCGTGTGGATCTCGTCGCCCGTGCGATCCAGGAAGCCGGTGTTGATGAAGACCACCCGGCCCTTCGCCGCCGCGATGCAGTTCATCAGGTTGACGCTGGTGCGACGCTCCTCGTCCATGATGCCCATCTTCAGCGTCAGGGCGGGAAGGCCCAACATGGCCTCGACCGCGCCGAACAGGTCGTCGGCGAAGGCCACCTCGTCCGAGCCGTGCATCTTGGGCCGCACCACATAGACCGAGCCCGCCGGGCTGTTGCGCGCCTCAGCCGGACGGCGCAGGTCGTGCAGGCCGATCAGGCCCGTCATGGCGATGTCCAGCAGATGCTCAGGCGTCTCGCGCCCGTGGGCGTCCAACACGGCGTCGGTCGTCAGGTGCAGGCCGACGTTGCGCACCAGCATCAGGCTGCGCCCCTTCAGCGCCAGCGTCGATCCGTCCGGCGCCGTATAGAGACGGTCCGGGTTCAGGCGCCGCTCGACCGTGCGGCCGTCCTTCTCGAAATCGGCCTGAAGATCGCCACGCATCAGACCCAGCCAGTTGGCGTAGACCAGCCGCTTGTCCGCCGCATCGACGGCGGCGACGCTGTCCTCGGCGTCGGCGATGGCCGACAGGGCCGCCTCGACCAGCACATCGGCGACGCCCGCCGGGTCGTCGCGGCCGATGCGGTGCGCGCGGTCGATGACGATCTCCAGATGCAGGCCGTTGTGGCGCAGCAGGACGCCCGACGGCGCCGCCGCCTCGCCCGCATGACCGGCGAAGACGGCCGGATCGGCCAGCCCTGTTTCACGCCCCCCGGACAGGGCGACGACCAACCGCCCGTCCTCGACGCGATAGCCGACCGCCTCGGCATGACCGCCCTCAGCCAGCGGCGCGACCAGATCCAGGAAGGCGCGGGCGCGGGCGATGACGCGAGCGCCGCGCTCGACGTCATAGCCGCCCGCCCTGGGCGCCTCGCCCAGCGCATCGGTGCCGTAAAGCGCATCATACAGGCTGCCCCAGCGCGCATTGGCCGCGTTCAGCAGATAGCGAGCGTTGGTCAGTGGAACGACCAACTGCGGCCCGGCCATGGTCGCGATCTCGGGATCGACGTTCGTCGTCTCGGCCTTCACGCCGTCGCGCTCGGTCTCGATGTAGCCGATCTCGCGCAGATAGGCCTGATAGGCCGCCTGATCCGGCTGGCCCGGATAGGCGCGGTGCCAGTCGTTCAGCTTGCGCTGCAGGTCATCGCGACGTTCCAGCAGGTCGCGGTTGCGGCGGCCGAAGCGGGCCAGCAGCCCCTCGACCCCGGCCCAGAAGGCCTCGGCGCTCACGCCCGTGTCCGGCGTCGCCTGATCGCGCACGAAAGCGTCAAGCTCAGCAGCGACCTTCAGGCTGCCGTGGCGGACATAGGCGTCGGCGGGAGTCGTGGGGGCGTCGAACATGGCGGTCTCCTTCAGCCTGAAGACTACGCCCTAATGGCCGCCGCTATCCACGGCGAAGAAAGCGGCTTATCTTTGCATAATCCGCAATGATGAGACTCCACCATGCTGGCCGAGTATGAAATCTTCGTCCGTGCGCTGGAGGAAGGCAGCCTGTCCGCCGCCGCGCGTCGGCTGGACCTGTCGCCCGCCGTGGCCTCGCGCAGGCTGGCGCGGTTGGAGGACCGTCTGGGGGTACGGCTGATCGAGCGCACCTCGCGCCGTCTGGCCCCGACGGAGGCCGGACGGCTGGTCTATGACCGCGCGGCGCAACTGCTGGAAGGGGTCGAGGATCTGGAGGCCGTGGTGTCGCGCCGCACGACGCAGGCGCGCGGCCTGCTGCGCGTCTCGGCGCCGACCTCATTCGGGCGGCGACGGCTGGCGCCGCTGCTGCTGCCCTTCCTGGCCGCGCAGCCCCGCCTGACGCTGGAGTTGAACCTGACCGACGCCTTCGTGGACCTGATGGCCGAGGACGTCGACGTGGCGGTGCGGATCGGCGGGTATGAGGCGGCTGACCCGCTGATGCACCGCCTCGCGCCGAACCGGCGGGTGCTGTGCGCGTCCCCCGCCTATCTGGCCGAGCACGGCGCGCCGGAGAGTCTGGACGACCTGCGCCGTCACGCCCAGCTGGCGGCCGAGAACCAGTCAACCTGGCGGCTGGAAGGTCCCGAAGGCGCGGTCGTCTTCCGCGCCCGCAGCCGGGGGCGGACGAACTGAAGCGAAGTGGCGCGCGAACTGGCGCTGGCGGGCGTCGGCGTCGCCCTGCGCTCGACGTGGGACGTCGGCGACGAACTGCGCGACGGGCGTCTGCAGGTCGTATTGCCGCAATATGCGGGGTCGTCGGACGTGGCGATCTTCGCCCTGACGGCCGGGCGGGCGCGGGCCGAAACCCGCGTCCGCGCCTTCATCGACTTCCTGTCCGGCCTGTATGGCGATGTGCCAGAATGGGACAGGTAGACCGCCTTACGGCTTCAGCCACCGATCCAGCCACGACGACATCTCATACAGGGCGTGCCCCACCGACTCCCGCGCGCGGTAACCGTGGGCTTCCAGCGGCAGGACGACATAACGCGCCGTCGCGCCATTGCCCTTCAGCGCCGCATAGAAGCGTTCGGTCTGCACCGGGAAGGTGCCCGAGTTGTCGTCCGCTTCACCGTGGATCAGCAGGATCGGCTCGTTCACCCTATTGGCGTAGGTGAAGGGCGACATCTCCGTATAGGTCTCGGTCGCCTCCCAATAGGAGCGCTGCTCCGCCTGGAAGCCGAAGGGCGTCAGGGTGCGGTTATAGGCGCCCGAACGCGCGATGCCGGTCTTGAACAGGTCGGTGTGGGCCAACAGGTTCGCCGTCATGAAGGCGCCGTAGGAGTGGCCGCCGACGGCGATCCGCTCACGGTCCGCCACGCCCAGGGCCACCACGGCGTCGACCGCCGCCTTGGCGCTGGCCGACAGCTGCTCGATGTAGGTGTCGTTCGGCTCGGCCCCGTCGCGGCCGATGATCGGCATCGTCGGGTTGTCCAGGATGGCGTAGCCCTGGGTCAGCAGGAACAAGTGGCTCGATCCCGACGGACGCACGAAGCGGTTGTCGGTGTCCACCACCTGGCCGGCGACGGCCGCGTCGGTGAACTCGGCCGGATAGGCCCACATCAGCAGCGGCAGCGGACCGTCGCGGTCCTTGTCGTAACCGGCGGGCAGATACAGCGTCCCCGACAACTCCACCCCGTCGTCGCGGGTATAGGTGATCAACTGGCGCGTGGCCTCAGCCAGTTGCGGCGCCGGATCGGGGAAGTTGGTCAGTTGGGTGACGCCGCCGTCCAGGTCGCGGATGCGCAGATTGGCCGGATCGACCCGGCTCTCGCGATAGGTGACCAGCTTGCGGCCCGCCTCGTCCAGAACGCCGACGACCGTCTCATATTCACCCTGGGCCGAGCGCCAGACGCGCTCGGTCTCGCCGTTCTCCAGGTCGAGAAGGTCGAGGAAGGGGTAGGCGCCTTCGCGTGTCGCCCCATTCCCCTCAACGAAGACCCTGGAGCCGTCGGCGCTGAAGCGCATGACCGAACGGCCGCGCGCGTTCGGCTCGGTCACCACCGAGCCCGGATCGTTGTAGCGGTCCTGATAGTTGCGATCGACCAGAACGCGGCCCGCGCCGGGGTTCGACGGATCGACCAGGGTGCGGGTCTCGTGCCGGGTGTTGAACCAGCGGCTGTTGACGATGGCGGCGTCGTCGCGGCCCCACGTCGTTCCCGCGTAGCGTTCCTTCAGGTCGGCCAGGGTCTGCACCCGGTCGTTGAAGGGCGCGCGCAGCATGAAGACGCGATCGCGCACCTCGGCGGCGTTGCGCGGATCTCCGCCGTCCTGAGCCTCGGCCCAGACCAGGGTGGCGTCTGCGTCGGCCCGCCACTGGACCGCGCGCGGACCGGGCGCCACGGCGTCGAACGGCGTCGGCACGTTATCGCGCAGCGGCAGGTCGGCCACGCGGTGCACCTCGCGGCCGTTCATGTCGGTGACGATGACGTCCGAGGGGAACAGGCTGGCCGGCACGACGTAGGAATAGGGCTTCTTCACCCGCGTCTGCAGGATGTAGCGCCCGTCCGGCGAGGTCGAAACCCCCAGAATGACGCCCGGCTGCCCCACGGAGCGGGCGCGGCCGTTCAGCGACACCACCGTCGGCTGGCTGGTGAAATAATAGTCGAACAAGGCCTCGTCGCCGACGTTGGACAGCAGGTCCTGATAGGTCCGCACCGGGGCGGCGCGCCCGCCCGTCTCGGTGATGATCGGGCCTTCCGGCGGATGATCCACGTTCGGGACCACGCCCCGCCCGGCCGGAACCGCCAGGACCAGCAGGCCCGAGGAGTCCGACAGCCAGGAGAAGCCCGACCCCGCCGCGGCGTTGACCATCGGCCCGTTCAGCTTGCGCGCCCTGGCCTGGGCCACGTCGGCCGTCCACAGCTCCAGCCCGTTGGGCGCATTGACCAGGAAGGCCACGGTCTGGCCGTTCGGCGCCCAGCTGACGTTGGTCAGGCGCGCATTGGCGGGCAGGCCCGTCACCGGGCGCGCCGCGCCGCCGTCGACCGCCTGGAAGCTGAGGCCCGTCAGCCAGGAGACGCGGCTGTTGGCCGGTCCGTTGTTCTTGGGATTGATGCGATAGCCCGCCAGCCGGAGCATCGGCTCGGCCAGTTCGGCGATGGCCGGCAGATTGGCGCGATCGGTCAGCAGCAGGGTCTTGCGGTCCGGGCTGATGCTGACGCCCGGATTGGGCTTGGCGTCCAGAATCTGGGCGATCGGCGCCGGCGGCTGCTGATAGATCGGCGCGGCGTCCTGGGCGACCGCGACGACCGGCATGGCCAGGGCCGGAACGGCGGCGGCGAGCACCAGGGCGGGCAAGGCCGCCCGCAACAGTCGATGGCGCATGGAGTTTCCCCACTGAGACGAGTCTTAAGCGACCCTAGGTGTGAAACCCCCTTCATCCGGGGTCAACCGTCAGGCTTGTCGCCCTGCCGCCGTCTGCGTCGCGCTTGCCGCTTGCCCCTCCTCCCCACCCGCTTTAAGGACGGAGGAGACCGCGATATTCATCAGACGGTGAAAAAGGGAGTCCGATGGGCAAGATTTACGCTGACGTGAAGTCCGCGCTGGAGGGGCTGACATTCGACGGCATGACCGTCATGTCCGGCGGCTTCGGCCTGTGCGGCATCCCCGAAAACCTGATCGCGGGTCTGCGCGACACGGGCGTGAAGGGCCTTACCGTCATCTCCAACAACGCGGGCGTGGACGGCTTCGGCCTGGGCCAGTTGCTGGAGACCAGGCAGATCGCCAAGATGATCTCGTCCTACGTCGGCGAGAACAAGGAGTTCGAGCGCCAGTATCTGGCCGGCGAACTGCAGCTGGAGTTCAACCCGCAGGGCACCCTGGCCGAGCGCATCCGTGCGGGCGGCGCCGGCATCCCGGCCTTCTTCACCGCCACCGGCGTCGGCACCCTGGTGGCCGAGGGCAAGGAAGAGCGCGCGTTCGACGGCCGCCGCTACATCATGGAGACCGGCCTGATCGCCGACCTGTCCATCGTCAAGGCGTGGAAGGCCGATGAGCGCGGCAACCTCGTCTTCCGCAAGACGGCCCGCAACTTCAACCCGATGATGGCGACCGCCGGCAAGGTGACGGTCGTCGAAGTGGAAGAGATCGTCCCCGTCGGTTCGCTGGACCCCGACCACATCCACACGCCGGGCGTCTATGTCGACCGCCTGATCCAGACCGTGTCCGAAAAGCGCATCGAACAGCGCACCGTTCGTCAAAGGAGCGCCGCATAATGGCCCGCACTCGCGAACAACTGGCCGAACGCGCCGCCAAGGAGCTGCAGGACGGCTTCTATGTGAACCTGGGCATCGGCATCCCGACCCTGGTGGCCAACTACATCCCCGACGGCATGGTCGTGACCCTGCAGTCGGAGAACGGCATGCTGGGCATGGGCCCCTTCCCCTATGAAGGCGAGGAAGATCCCGACCTGATCAACGCCGGCAAGCAGACGATCACCGAAATCCCCGAGAGCGCCTATTTCAGCTCCTCGGACAGCTTCGCCATGATCCGCGGCGGCCACATCAACCTGTCCATCCTGGGCGCCATGGAAGTGGCCCAGAACGGCGACATCGCCAACTGGATGATCCCCGGCAAGCTGGTGAAGGGCATGGGCGGCGCGATGGACCTGGTCGCGGGCGTCAAGCGCGTGGTCGTGGTCATGGAGCACGCCAACAAGCACGGCCAGTCCAAGGTTTTGAAGGAATGTAGTCTGCCGCTGACCGGTACGGGCGTGGTCAGCCGCATCATCACCGACCTGGCGACCTTCGACGTCAAGCCGGACGGCTCGGGCCTCGAACTGATCGAACTGGCCGACGGCGTCACGCTGGACGAGGTCGCGGCCAAGACCGAGGCCGACTACACGGTGGCGGCGAACCTGGGCTGAACCGCCCGCCCCGCCTGAAACGCAAAACCCCGGCGACCGCGAGGCCGCCGGGGTTTTTCATGTCGTCCTTCTCCTCTTGCGGGAGAAGGGTATTTAGTCCCGCATCGCCTGGAAGCCCTGTTGGTCCGTCCACAGGACGATCTGGCGGCTGGCCTCGGCGGTGGCGCGATCGAAGGCGGCGACGATGGCCGACTGGCGGTTCTCGCCCGCGCCCTCGCTGACCGAGATGCGATCCTCGGCCACGATCGAGCGGTCGCCCGGCCGGACCAGGCGCAGCAGCACCACGATGTTGACGTCCGGCACGGCGCCCGGCGCGGCGTAGGCCGCCTCGAACCGGCGCACGTCCACGCTCAGCAGCAGGCCGTCGCGCGTCAGAGGGCCGCTGCTCAGCACCGTGCAGGTTCCGCCGTCCAGGAAGGCGTTGCGCAGAGCTTCCTCGAACAGGGTCTCGGCCGGCGACACCCAGCGCGCGCCCTTGATGTAGGCCGCCTCCGCTCCGGTCACGGCCAGCAGGCGATCGCCGCGCGCCGCCTCGGGGAAGTCCACCCTGCGCATGGAGACATGGACGTCCGGGCAGGCCGAGGTCGCCCCCGTCCCGGCGAAGGCCGAGGCCCCGCCGAAGCGATACAGCTGGACCGGGTCCGGCGACGACAGCAGGGCGCAACCGGACAGGGCGCCGGACAGGGCGACCGACGCCGCCGCAATCATCAGTGTGGAACGGATCACGGCTGCACCTCGATTTCCTTGGACGGCGCCTTGGCGATGAAGTCGCGCGGGCTTTCGCGGACATTGTCGATCAGCGACTGCAGCGAGCGCGTCGCCCGATCCAGCTGGCGGATGGTGTCGTTCAACTGCGGCACCGTCTGCGTGCCGAAGTCGCCCAGCGGACCTTCCAGGCCGCTGGCCGAGCGGTTGATCGAGGCGATGGCCGCCTGGGCCTCCTCGGTCGCCTTGTTGATGTTGGCGATCGCCTGCCTGCCGTCGGTGTCGACCATCTGCCGGGCGCTGGCGCCCAGAGCCTGATATTCGCCGACAGCGGCGTTGGCCTTGGTGATCGTCTCTTCCAACTGCTGGAACATGCCCTTGCGGGCTTCCAGTTCGGCGGTCAGGGCCTCGACGTTCTTCACGCTGGTCGAGAAGCTGCGGATGTTGTCGTCCGACATGACGCGGTTGATGCGGTTCAGCGCGTCCACCGTCTGGGCCAACACCGTGCCCGACCCGCTCAGAAGCTCGGCGATGGGGCTGGGCTGGCTCTGGATCACCGGCACGACGTTTTCGGGATACTGCGTCTTCAGCAGAGCGCTATTGGGGTCGCCCGCCGTGATCTGGATGTAGTTCAGGCCCGTGATGCCCTGCGGCTCCAACTGCGCCCGCGACGTCACCCGCACCGGCGTCGTGCCGTTCAGGCGCACGCGGGCGATGACCTGATCCGCCTTCTTGGGATCCAGGTTCAGATCAGTGACCTCGCCGACGCGAATGCCGTTGAAATGGACTTCTCCGCCTTCGGACAGGCCGCGCACGGGTCCGTAGAAGACGATGTCATAGACATCGTAGTCCTTGTTGAACTGCAGCCGCGCCAGCCAGATCGTGAACACGGCCAGGGCCACCAGAAGGGCGACGGTGGCGATGCCGACGGCGGCGTAATGAGCGTCTCTTTCCATCGTTTCGCGCCCTCCTCAGGCCGCGGTCTTGTGGGCGGCGCGTCCGCGCGGCCCCAGGAAGTATTCCTTGATCCAGGGGTGGTCCGAGCGTTCCAGCTCAGCGACCGGCGCCTTGGCCACCACATGCTTGTCCGCCAGAACGGCCACTTCGTCACAGATGGCGTAAAGGCTGTCGAGGTCGTGGGTGATCATGAAGACGGTCAGCCCCAGGTCATCCGAAAGCTGACGGATCAGATCGTCGAACGCCGCCGCCCCGATGGGGTCCAGCCCCGCCGTCGGCTCATCCAGGAAAACCAGTTCGGGGTCCAGCGCCAGGGCGCGGGCCAGGCCGACGCGCTTGCGCATCCCGCCCGACAGCTCCGCAGGCTTCAGATAGAGGGCCTCTGGCTTCAGACCGACCATGGCCACCTTCATCTCCGCCAGTTCGCGGATCGTGCTCTTGGGCAGTTTCGTGTGCTCGACCAGGGGCGAGGCGACATTGTCCAGCACCGTCAGGGCGGAGAACAGGGCCCCCTGCTGGAACAGAACCCCGGTGCGGCGCTCGACGGCGGCCGCCTCTTCCTTGGTCATGGCGCTGCGGTCCTGGCCGAACAGGCGCACCTCCCCGCCCTCCGGCTCCTTCAGGCCGATGATGGAGTTCAACAGCACCGTCTTGCCGGTGCCGGAGCCGCCGACGACGCCCAGCACTTCGCCGCGCATCACGTCCAGGTCGAGGTCCTGATGGATGACCCGGTCGCCGAACTGGCTGAGCAGGCCCCGCACCTGGATCAGGGCCTCGCCGTCGTCGGGTTTGCGCGTCTCGCCCGTCATATGTTCAGCTCGATGAAGATCAGGGCGAAGACGGCGTCCAGCAGGATGATGGCGAAGATGGCCTGCACCACCGCCGCCGTCACCCGACGGCCCAGGCTCTCGACGTCGCCCGCCACGGCCATGCCCTGACGACAGCCGATGGCCGCGACCACCAGGGCGAAGACCGGCGCCTTGATCAGGCCCACCATCATGTGGGTCGGCATGTAGCCGTCTTCGACCAGCCGCTGGAAGAAGAAGACGGGGCCCAGGTTCAGCTGGCTCCACGACACCATGACCCCGCCCAGCAACCCGCCCACCATGGCTAGGAAGGTCAGCAGGGGCAGCATGACCAGAAGCGCCGCCAGACGCGGGATCACCAGGGCCTGGAACGGATCGACGCCCATCACCCGCATGGCGTCCACCTCCTGCGTCATGCGCATGGAGCCGATCTCGGCGGCGAAGGACGAGGCCGAGCGGCCCGCCAGCAGAACGGCGGTGATCACCACCGCGAACTCGCGGAAGACGGCGACGCCGATCAACTGCACGGAGAACACCCCCGCCCCGAACTGGGTCAGCAGGTCCACGCCGATGAAGGCCACCACGGCGCCGATGAAGAAGTTGGTCACCACCACGATCGGGATGGCGTCCAGGCCGGTGCGCTCGGCCTGGCTGAACCAGGCGGCCCAACGGATGCGGCCGGGGTTCCTCAGGGCCGTCACCACGGCGGCCATCAACCGGCCCAGGAAGGCCAGGGACAGCATGGCCTCGGCGCCGAAGTCATAGACCCCGCGCCCGACCTTGGCGAAGCCGCGCGTCATCGAGGCCGAACGGCGCGGCGGCTCGGCCGTCATGCAGTCGAGCTTGGCCACCATGCGGTAAAGACGCCCCGCCTCGGGCCGGGCCGACCAGGCGGTTTCGGGAATGGGACGACTCATCGCCTGAGCCACGGCCAGGGCGCCGGCGGTGTCGAAGCGGCCCAGGTCCTCCAGATCAAGCGCCGTCACCGGCCGGCCGTCCAACTCGGCCTTCAGCCGATCGCCCAGGCGGCCCACGGACACCGTCGACCAGTCGCCGGCCAGCCGCAGTCGCGCCTGGCCGTCCTGATGCTCGTCAATCTGGAAGTCCGCCCGATTCATGAGTCCGACACTGACACAGGCCCGCCTGCACGCATACGGCGGTTAAAGCTATGCTTTTCGCGCCGCGTCAACGACGGATGACAAACCTCGATCTCTTCCGGCTTTGCTGGGCGCAAGCCAAGCCCTCCCGTCACGGCGCAGCTTTGTGAACGTCGTCGGGCGATTTTCGTTCAGCGCCGCCGGAAGGCGAAAGACCTATCTCAGATAGTCCAGCAGGGAGACCTGCCGCAGTTGGCTGATCACCTGGGCCGACGCCTGCAGGGCGATCTGGGCCATCTCCAGTTCGACCACCGCCTCGGCCATGTTGGCGTCGGTCTTGCCGGCCAGGATGGTGTCCACGGAGATCTTCCGCGTCTCCTGGGATTCCAGCAGGCGATCCACGCGGTTTTGCATCCCGCCGTTGGCGGCCTGCAGCTCCACCATGCCCTTAGCCGCCGCTTCGAAGCGGCCCATCTGCGTGGTCAGGAAGGCCTTCTGGGCGTCCGTCATCTGCCCCTCCAGCGGCGCCGCCTCATGCGCCAGCTGGATGTCGCGGAAGATGGCGAACAGCTCCGTTCCCATGGCGTCCGCCAGGAAGCCCGTGTCCATCGATACGTTCTCGTCCAGCCAGGACGACTGCTTCAGCTGATCGTTGCGGAAGGCCGCCCCTTCGTCAGGCAGGGCCGCCAGCTTGGCCATCATGGTCGCGCCCGGCTGGCCGGGAATCTCGGGCAAGTCCACCGGCGCGCGGTCGATGACGCCGCCGCCGAACAGATATTTGCCCTGATGCTTCATGTTCAGCCCGTCCTGGGCCTCGGCGAACAGGCTTTCCAGCGAGCCCATCAGCGCATCCATCCGCCCGGCGGCGATGGCGTCGGCGATCGCCTGGCGCGCGGCGGTCGCGGCGTCGGCGACGCGCTCCATGGCCAGGTCCTGGGTCTCCAGCCGGGCGGCGACGGCCTTGTTGGTGTCGATGAAGGTCTGAATGCGGGTCTGGCTGGACTTCAGCGCGCTGACCGTCTCCGAACCGCGCCCGAAGCCCACCAGATCGGTGGCGTTCTTCTGCGTGTTGACCTTCTTCTGGGCGGCGTCGGCCCGCGACTGGGCCGACATCAGATCCAGCAGGGCCGACTGATAGTTTCCGTAGGTCGAAACGCGGGTCATCGCACCATTCCCAGCAGGATGTCGTACATGTCCTTGGCGGCCTGGACCATGCGGGCGGAAGCGTTAAAGGCTTGCTGATAGGTGGTCATCAGCACCAGCTCCTCGTCCAGGTTGACGCCTTCGACGGAGACGCGGCGCGCCGTCGCCTCCTTGGCCAGGGCCGTGGCGCTGGCGGCGTTATTCTTGGCCATGGCGGCCCGGCTGCCGATCTCGCCTGACATTTCCGACGCATAGCGCGACAGCGACATGGAGCCGCCCGCCGCCCCGCCGGCCGCCGAGAAGGAGGCCGCATTCTCGCCGGCGCTCGCCAACAGCCGCGCCCCGCGCGCGTCGTTCTTGCTGACCACGGCCGCGCCGACCCCGGCCGCAGAATCGGCCTGGGCGAAGGCCATGAGGGCCGGGTCGCGCGCGATATCGGCCCTGATCGAGAAGGCGTCCGCCCGCGAGGCGCGCGCGCCGCCCAGGCCGAACAGCTCGCTCATCGACACGCCCGACGGAACCTGGGTCGTACGATCCTGCAGCACCGACAGGGTCGCGCCCGATCCGGGGCGCGGCGTGAACGTCATCTCGCCCGCCGCACTGAGGCTGAACGTCCCCATCCGCCCGGCGCCCGTCATCGGATCGTTGAGCGCGGCCAGCAGGCTGGTCATGTCGCCGCCGGCCGGGACCGCCACCTCGATGTCCCGCAGCTTGGCGCCCGCCGCGTCGCTGAAGCGGAAGGTGATGGCGTCGCCCGGCGTGAAGCCGTGCTGGGACGCCCCCGTCATGCCGGTTTCATAGATCGTCGGCTGCTCGCTGGCGATCAGGTCGTTCAGCCCGAAGAAGTGCGAGAAGCCCCGTCCGCCCTTGTTCGAAGGCGCGGCCGGATCGTCGACCACCACCACGCCCGTGCCGGCCGCGCCTTCGATCTTCAGCCGTCCGTCGACGAAGCTGGCGCTGCCGTTCGCGCCCAACTGGGCGTTCAGATCGGCCAGGAAGGTCGCCGGGTTCAACGTCGCCAGATCCAGATCGACTTTCTGCACGACGACGCCCTGGCCGTCGGTGATCACGATGGAGGTCCGGCCGGTGAAGCCCTGCAAGGCGGTCTCCAGCGACTGCCCCACGTTGCGGCCGGTCAAACTGTTCGGCGGCGGCGCGGCTGAGGAGGCGTTGTGCGCCCGGTTCAGTTCGTCGGCCAGGCGCGACATCAATTCGGCCAGACGCTCCGCCGTCGCCGGGGCCTCGCCGTCGCGCAGCTCCAGCAGGCCCTTGATCTCGCCCGAGCTCAGCCCCTCGGCCAGGGAGCGCGCCTTTCCGGCGGGCGGTTCGATGACCATGACCTCATTGAACACCGTCTCGGCCGAGACGGCGCCGGCGCGCACATAGTCCAGCTTGGCCGCCCCCTGCCCCGCCAGCAGGATGCCGGCGCCAGTGCGGATCTCCACCCCGCCGACGGCCCGGCCGGTGATCCGCACATCCATCAGGGTGGACAACTGGTCGATCAGGGCCGCCTGGGCCGTCTGGGCGCCCGAGGAGTCGGCGTTGACCACCGTGGCCTTGGCGATCTCGACGTTCAGCTTCTCGATCTGCTCCAGCAGGCTGTTGGCCGTTTCCACCGCGCTCTTGATGCGGGCGTCGGCGTCTTCGCGCACAGACTGGATCTGGGCGTTGATGCGCGCGGCTTCGTCGAACAGGCCCTGCGTCTTCCAGATGGCCTCCTGGCGCGCAGGGCCGGAGGTCGCGTCCTGAGCCGAGGCCGCGAAGGCGGCGAAGACGCTGTCGATCTGCGAGAAGAAGCCGCTGTTCGCGCCGGGATCGCCGAACATCGACTGGATGCGGTCATACAGCTCATAGCGCACCGTCTGGCGCCCGGCGTCGGCGCTGGCGTTCAGGCTGGCGGCCTGCAGGAAGCGATCGGTGGCCAGGCGGATGCGGGCGATCTCCACCCCCGCCCCGACGCCCTGGCTGGCCCAGGACTGCTGATCCGCGATCTTGCGGACATAGCCGGGCGTGTTGACGTTGGAGACGTTGTCCGAGACCACCCGCAGCTGCGTCTGGGCCGCATTCATGCCCGAGGTGGCGATGTTCATGATCGAGTTGAGGGACATCAGACGCCTCCCACGCCCAGCCGCATGCGCCCGCTCGGCAAGCCTTGCAGGCGAGCGTGCAGATCTTGCCCGGCGAATTGAGCAGGTCTTCTGACCATCTCCTTGATTTTCCTCGACATCGGCGTTCAGCCCCTGTGCATTCGAAGACAGAGGAGGCAAGCGGCGGGCCAAATCCGCAGGCGCCGCCCGCGCCCGGCAAAAAGCGACAGGCGCGGCAAGAAGCGCCCGGCTTCACACGTCGGCGTCAACGGCGGGAAATCTATAAATATCTATATAATTCAATATTTTGAATTGAACACCTGCGCTTGGCCCGGCGTTTGCGGAGGCTCTGCCGAATGACCCAGGCGCAGCAGGCGCCGCCCTCACCGACCGAAAGCGCCTGCCGTCCGCATGTCCGCCGTCAGCCTCCTGTCCGTTCTGACGCCCGCCGCCCCCGCCGGCGCGAGCCTCGACGCCTCCGCCGTGGCGGCGACGGACAGCGCCGTCTTCGCAGGCCTGATGCTCAAGGAGGACGCGCCGACGGCCGCCCCGACCGCTCGAACGGCTGAAGGTCTCGAGATCATCGTCGCCGCCGAGCCCGCCAGGGACGACGCCGCCGTCGCCCCGGCCCCGCCCGTCTGGTTTGCGCCTCCGCCGACGCCGCAACCGGAGCCGCTCGAGCCCGCCGCCGCCCCCTCTTCGCCCGCGCCTGAGACGAACACCGCCCCGGCCACCGCCGAATGGGCGGCGGAGCCTCCCGCCGTCGGCGCGACGACGCCCGCCCCGCAGGCCGATCATGAGGTCGCAGAACCAGTCCCGACCTTCGAACGTCTCGCACAAGCCGGCG
>PJTY01000753.1_pt1 | contig 14657 bp, 14 predicted proteins | sample 1512121 | NCBI WGS metagenome assembly PJTY01 (sample SAMN08177680, study PRJNA422409) | Soil metagenome, whole genome shotgun sequencing project. | isolation source: Soil enriched (2) on filter paper: alkali lignin treatment | place: USA: Madison | collected 2015-01-15 | reverse complement strand
GCGATTTAGCTTGACTTACAAGCCATTTCACCCCTACGATTGACGGTGCAGGATTTCAAGTTCGTCGAAGTTTGTTCAATACGGTATTGTTTCTAATACTCATTGCCCTGATTTTTACATCTTGACAATCTTTTTTGAGCAGATTGCTCGTCATTTTTAGGGAATGCAGGAAATGCAAACAGAAACCGGTATTGTTAAATGGTTCAATAACGAAAAGGGCTACGGCTTTATCTCCCCCGACAACGGTGGCAAAGACCTTTTCGTGCACCATTCGGACATCCTGGGCACGGGCTTCAAATCTCTGGAAGAAAACCAGCGCGTTTCGTACGTGTCTGCTGAAGGCCAGAAAGGTCCACAAGCCAAGAGCATCCAGAAGCTGTAATACTTACAGTATCTGATCTCTGAAAAAAGCCCGCTTGCGCGGGCTTTTTTTCGTCTGCTCATTGCTTGCCTACAGGTAAATGTCAGAAAATTGCGACATCCAAAGCCGCCGCCTTGGATCGATTACTTATTTACTTATAGTCGCCTGAACGCTGGCCGCGTATCTCGGCCAGGCCCGAGAGCACCCGCAGCACCGCCCCTTCGTGCATCTGCACCCAATGCAGACCGGCATCCGACATTCTGTGATGCCTGGCGGGCTGATCCACCAGTTCTACCGCCTGCTGCAAAGCGGCCGACGGCGTCCCGGCGCGCAGGGCCGCGCCGGCATGCAAGGCATCCTGGACCGCTTGTTCGAAATTACGCGTATGCGGCCCTACGATGACCGGAACGCCGATGGCGCTGGCTTCGATGAAGTTCTGACCGCCCAGAGGCTGGAAACTGCCCGCCACAATCGCCACGCGAGCCAGGGCGTAATACCAGTACATCTCTCCCAGGGTATCGCCCAGCAACACATCCACATCCCGACACGCCTGCAGCGCCGAAGAACTGGCATCTCCTTGCTGCAGCAAAGCGCTGCGTCGCACATGTCTCAGGCCCAGCTTGTCCAGATAGGCCGCGGCATCCTCGAAACGCTGGGGATGACGCGGCACCAACACAAACAGAATAGGTGCGTGCAGCTCGCTGCCGTGCTCGCGTTCCCGGCGCAAATAATGGGCAATGGCGTCGGAGAAATCCATGTCCTCGGTTTCGCGCGTGCTGGCGATAACCACGATACGCCGATTCAGGTCGCTGGCGAAACGACGGCCCCGCGCAATTTTGTCTTGCGGCAAGTCCATGTCGAACTTCAGATTGCCCGACACGCGCACGCCATGCGCGCCCGCCTGCTCTAGCCGCTGCGCGTCGGCCAAGCTTTGCGCATAGACCAGCCTGAAGGAGCGATAGGCCTCCCGCATCACCGAGCCTGCACGAAGGCTGCCCACCAATGCCGATTCGGAAAAGCGGGCGCTGGCCAGCATCATCGGCACCCTTTGGCGACGAGCCGCCGCCAGTAGATTGGGCCAGACTTCACGTTCGATCAGGACGCCGGCGCTGGGCCGGTAATAGGCCAGAAAGCGACGCACAGAACCAGGAAAGTCGTAGGGCAGCCATTGCTGAACCAGACGCCCCTGCTCGATCTCGGCGGCGAAGGCGTCTGCGCCTTCTTTGCGCCCGGTCACGGTCATGTGGGTCAGCAACACCGTTTCGCCCTGATCCAGCAAGGCGCGAATCAAAGGCTGGGCGGCGCGGGTCTCGCCCAGGCTGACCGCATGCACCCACACAGGCGCCTGCACAGGAACGGCCTGTCCTTTGTAATAACCGAAGCGCGGACCGGACAATACCTGCCAGTCGCCGCCTGCGCGCCGCGCGCGCAGCCCCATCCAGGCCATCAAGGCCGGGGCCAGCACTCGTATGGAAGCAGTATAGAAAAAACGATTCACCAGCCTAGCCTCTGCCCAGGGTCAGCACACATTGTACGCACAAAGCCAGGCCGCCAAACGGCAGGCCTCTAAAGAGCAGGCAGGGCCAGGACCGACGTTTGCTCCCTGTCCTGGCTGTCGAGGGCCTGGTCGATGGCGCACAGCACCGTCTGAGCCGACGGCGCATGTCCGCGCTCCCCCAGACTGGCGGTATAGCCGGCCCCTTCCAAGGGCGTGCGCACCGGCGTCGATGCTTTGTAAATACCGATAGTCGGGCGTCCCAATCCGGCCGACAGATGCGTCAAGCCGCTATCCAGTCCCACCATGATGCGGGCGCCGGCCAGCTCAAGAGCGATAGGAGTCAAGCCCATGCGGGGCAATACACAGGCCTGCTCGCGTCCCGCGATCAGCGCCTGGGCGCGCTCTGTTTCTGCAGGGCTGCCAGCCAGCAGACGCAGGGCTAGACCATCGCCTTGCAGACGGTCAAAGACCTGTTGCCAATGAGCAGGCGCCCAGAGCTTATCGTCGCGGCTGGCGGAGGGCATGATGACGGCATACGGCGGCTGGCCGGCCGGCGCTCGGGCGACCAGGCCTTGCAAGCCGAAATCGGGCGGGCCATCAAACTGATAAGCGAATGCTGCTGCGGCCAGGCTGCGCTGGCGAAATACGGCAGGCTGCCAGAAGCCGACGCGATGACGTACGTCGTAGAACAAGGACGCCAGGGGTTCGCGCGCCGACTTCCAGTCCAGCCCGTGCCGCCGGCCATGGACCTGGCGCACCAGCCAGATGGATTTCATGAGCGCCTGCATGTCCAGAACCACGTCGTAGCGGCGCCCGTCCAGGTTGTCGCGCAGGGCCGCGCGCTCCCGGCGAGTCTGCGCCGACCACCACTGCTTGCGCCAGCGGCGATGCGCAACAGGAATAGCTTCGTGCACAGCCGGATGCCAACGGGGAATCTCGGCAAAGCCTTCTTCGACCAGCCAGTCGATCTGTGCACCGGGCACATGGCGTGCGATGTCCGAGATCGCCGGCAGCATATGCACCAGATCTCCCAGGGAGGACGTACGCACTATGAGTATCTTGCAAGTCATGGCGGGATTATAGTGGGGACAGGTGCAGATCAAGCACACGCCAGCAAAAAATTGCACTCTGGCGCAAAAGGAGATCCGGCTACGTAAGGCATAATAGAAAGAACTCTCCTGGACCGGAAACATGATTGATTTCAAACAGATCGAAGCCTTTGTATGGGTCGCTGAACTGGGCGGCTTTCGGGCTGCGGCGGAAAAGCTGAACACGACGCAGCCTTCCATCTCGCAGCGCATCGCCGGTCTGGAAGCCGCCCTGGAAGTGCGGGTGTTCGATCGCGGGGCACGCGGCATCAAGCTCACGGACAAAGGCCAGGAGCTGCTCTCCCACGCCCAGCGCATGCTGGATCTGCGCACCGACATGCTGCGCGCCGCCAAAGCTCAAAATGCCATCCGCGGCCTGCTGCGCCTGGGTGTGGCCGAAACCATCGTACAAACCTGGCTGCACAACCTGATCGATCACCTGCACCAGGAATACCCAGCCCTGGACATCGAAATCCATGTAGACACCACCAGCGTGCTACGCCAGCAACTGGCAGCCTTCCAGATCGACATGGCCATGATCGTGGGCGTGGGACAAGATCCGAAAGAACATTGTTTGCGACTGTGCGAATACCAATTGGGGTGGGTCGCCAGCCCCGCCCTGAAGCTGCATGGCCGAAAAATCAGCGTTTCCGACCTAGGGGTTTACCCTGTGATTACCTATCCGTCGGGCAGCGTTCCCTATCAGTCCACACGCGAAGCATTGCTGCGCGCGGGGGTCAAATCGCCGCGTCTTTTCGGCAGTGCATCGCTCAGCACCATCGTGCAGATGACGCGCCGCGCGATGGGCCCCAGCGTGCTCGCGCCAGCGGTCATAAAAGAAGAGCTGGCCGAGGGGAAACTGCGTCTTTTGAAGGTGGATCAGCCCTTGCCCGCGATCGAGTTTTTCGCCTGTTGGATGGATTCTCCGGACAGCCATATCGCCCGCGCGGTGGCCGATCAAGCGCAGCGCATCGCGCAACTATATGCACAGACTGATAAGTAAAATTTATAACCTTATATTTGAACTTACGATTGGACAGGCATTGCCCCATCGGTTGCAATTCGTTTCTGTGATCAACCCCCTGCGTGCGAGTGGTCATCGTGAACCTGGAACCCCTGCCAAGACTGGCGCCCGAGGCCGAACAGTGCCGCGAGCGCATCCGCAACGAACTCCATACTGGTCCCACTGCCGGACTGGCGGCAGGCCATGTCCAGGCCAATCTGATGATGCTTCCCAAGGACTGGGCCGACGAGTTCCTGCTGTTCTGCCAGCGCAACCCTAAACCCTGCCCCCTGCTGGCCGTAACTGAGCCTGGTCAGTATCAGGTGCCGTCCCTGGGTCGTTCCATCGATTTACGCACTGACTTCCCCCGCTATCGGGTCTGGCGCGACGGACAACTCAGCGCTGAACCTGTCGATATTCGCGATCTCTGGCGCGACGATCTGGTCTCTTTCCTGATCGGTTGCTCGTTTTCCTTCGAAGAGGCCTTGGTGGCGGACGGAATCGACGTGCGCCATATCAGCGCAGGCGTGAACGTACCCATGTACCGCAGCTCGATCCAGACGCACGCGACCCGGCGTCTGGCAGGTCCTCTGGTGGTTTCCATGCGTCCCATGCGCGCCGCCGATGCCATTCGGGCTGTTCAGATTACCTCTCGTTTTCCTTCGGTGCACGGCGCCCCGATTCATATCGGCGACCCTGCCCTGATCGGCATATCCAACATCAACCAGCCTGACTACGGCGACGCCGTCGAGATCAGGCCGGACGAGCTGCCCGTGTTCTGGGCCTGCGGCGTCACCCCGCAAGCCGTCGCGGCCCAGGCCCGACCGGAGTTCTGCATCACGCACGCCCCCGGGCACATGCTGATCACCGATCTCCTGAACACACGCCTGGCAGCGCTTTGATCTTAGTTTGACCGGCTGATCCCGGTTCCCTTCGTGGTTTTAAATTGCTGTTCTTCCCGTGTCCTACCGACACATTCCAAGCATTGCAGCTAGACAGCTATTCGGAGCACATTATGAAAAAAATCGTGTTGACCTCCCTGGCTCTGGGCACACTGGCCCTGGGCTCTGCCGCCCTGGCACAAACCAGCGCCCAAGACCTGCCCAAGACCCAGTTGAAGGTGGTCGGCGGCCTGAGCAACCTGACGGCTTACCAGAATACGGAACAGCCTTTCTGGACCAAGACCATTCCTGAGCTGTCCGGCGGCCAAGTCACGGCCGACATCAAGGGTTTCAACGACATGGGCCTGAAAGGTCCTGAAATCATGCGCCTGATCGGTCAGGGCGTGATCCCCTTCGGCACCGCCACCCTGGCTTACTTCGCCAGCGACAACTCGATCAACGAGGCCATCGACCTGGCCGGCTTGGCGCCGGACATCGCCGTGGCCAAGAAGCTGACCGATGCCTTCACGCCCGCTTACGAGCAGTTCTACGAAAAGAACAACGTGAAAGTGCTGGGTTTCTCGACCTATCCCGCCCAGGTGCTGTTCTGCAACGGCAACTTCAACGGCCTGGCCGATCTGAAGGGCAAGAAAGTGCGCACCAGCAGCCGCACTCAGGCTGAATTCGTCCAGGCCCTGGGCGGCAACAGCGTGACCATTCCGTTCGGCGAAGTGGTTCCTGCTTTGCAGAACGGCGTGGTGGACTGCGCCATCACCGGCTCCATGTCCGGCTACTCGGCCAAATGGTACGAAGTCAGCACCAAGCTGTACAAGATGCCCGTCAACTGGAACCAGCAGATCCATGCCGCCAACCTGAGCGCCTGGAAAAAACTGGATCCCAAGGTGCAGGAATTCCTGGCCAGCAACATCAAGGTCATGACCAACCAGATCTGGGATGCCGCTGCCAAGGAAACCCAGGAAGGCTACGACTGCAACACCGGCGCCGCCGCTTGCACGCAGCCTCTGAAAGGCAAGATGACCCTGGTCGAGCCGACCGACGCTGATCGCGAACTGCTCAAGAAGGTCATGAGCGAGACCGTGGTGCCCAAGTGGGCCGAGCGCAGCTCTGCCGACACCGTGGCCGCGTTCAACGCCAGCCTGAGCCCCATCCTGGGCTTTGAAGCCAAGAAGTAAATCTGTACCGTGACTGCCGGCCGCCGCCATCCGCGCGGCAGCCGGCGGCCTGCACCCCAGGCCCCTCCCTCTAGACCCTGTACGGGGTAGACACCATGGAAAATACCGAAAAATTCGCACTGCTGAACCGCATGCTGTCCGGTGCCACGACCCTATCGCGCATCGCCATCTGGTTCGCCGGCAGCCTGACGCTGATCAGCGCCCTCTACATCACCGCCGACGTGCTCATGCGCAAATTCACCGGCCGCTCGCTGGGCGGATCGGATGAACTGTCCGGCTACGCCTTTGCCATCAGCATCTCCTGGGCGCTGTCCTTCGCCACCCTGCAACGAGCCAACATCCGCATCGACGCCATCTACCAGCACCTGCCCGTGCGCCTGGCCGCGCTGCTGGACTGGATCGCCCTGGTGGCCCTGTCTGCTTTCATTGTCTACCTGACCATGTACGCCTCTGATGTCGCCGGCGTGTCCTGGGCCAACCAGTCCACCGCCAATACCGCCATGGGCACGCCTTTGTGGATTCCCCAGTTCCTGTGGGTGGCCGGCCTGATCTGGCTGTGCGTCGTGCTGGCTCTGATGCTGCTGCGCTCCAGCCTGGCGCTGATCACCGGCGATGTGGCCGCGATCCAGTCCCTGTGCGGCATCCGCAGCACCCAGGAAGAAGCCCTTGAAGAAGCCGAGGCCGGCCAACGCATGGTCCACGGAGACACCAAATGATTACCACTGCACTGACTCTGCTGCTCGTCCTGATCGGACTGAGCATCCCCGTGGGCGCCGCCCTGGGCGTACTGGGCCTGATTCTGGACCCACTGTATTCCATGTTGCCCTTGACCGGCGCGCTGGGCGAAATTTCCTGGGGCACCAGCAATGAATTCCTGCTGGTCGCCATTCCGCTGTTCATCATGCTGGGCGAAATCCTGCTGCGCTCGGGCATGGCCGAGCGCATGTACAACGCCATGAGCCTGTGGCTGTCCTGGTTGCCCGGCGGCCTGATGCACGCCAACATCGGCGCCAGCGCCCTGTTCGCCGCCACCTCCGGCTCCAGCGTGGCCACCGCCGCCACCGTGGGCACCGTGGCCCTGCCGCAGGTCAAGAAACAAGGCTATAACGAGCCTCTGTTCCTGGGCAGCCTGGCCGCCGGCGGCACCCTGGGCATTCTGATCCCGCCGTCGATCAATCTGGTCATCTACGGCGTCATCACCAACACCTCCGTGCCCAAGCTGTACTTGGCCGGCATCATCCCCGGCCTGGGGATGGCCTTGCTGTTCATGCTGGCCATCGCGGCCGCCTGCATCGTCAAGCCTCAATGGGGCGGCACCAAGATCACCGCCTCCTGGGGCCAGCGCTTCGCCAGCCTGGTCCATCTGGTCCCGCCCATGGGCATCTTCCTGCTGGTGGTGGGGTCCATCTACGCCGGCATCGCCACCCCCACGGAAGCCGCTGCGCTGGGCGTGGTGGGCGCGCTGATCCTGGCCGCCTTCGCAGGCCGCATGAACTGGACCATGATCAAGGAAGTGCTGGAAGGCACCATGAAAGCCACCGCCATGATCATGCTGATCGTGATCGGCTCGGCCTTCCTGAACTTCGTCATGGCCGCCACCGGCCTCACCAATGCCCTGACCGAATCCATCACAGGCCTGGGTGTCTCGCCCATGACCATGCTGCTGATCATCGTGGTGTTCTATCTGGTGCTGGGCTGCTTCATGGAAACGCTGTCCATGATGATCACCACCATCCCGATTGTGGCGCCCATCATGATCGCCCTGGGCTTTGACCCGGTGTGGCTGGGCATTGCCATCATCATCCTGGTGGAAGTGGCCCTGATCACACCGCCCGTGGGCCTGAACCTGTTTGTGGTGCAGAGCCTGCGCAAGAGCGGCAGCATGAACGACGTCATGATCGGCAGCCTGCCCTTCGTGATCATGCTGCTGGCCATGGTGGCCCTGCTGGCCATCTTCCCGGATCTGGCCCTGTGGCTGCCCCGCCTGTTCGGCTGATCCTGTCTTGACCCTTGAATAAACGAGTATTGCTATGCGTCTGACCTTTGAGCTGGCCCAGGCCACCCACACTGAAATCATCGAAGCCGACCTGCAGCATTGCATCGTGGCCGGCTGGGCCGGTCGCGACCTGGCCGCCATCGAGCACCACATCGAAGAACTGGCCGAGCTGGGCGTGCCCCGCCCCAGCTCCGTGCCCCTGTACTACCGCATCGCCGCCAACCAGATGGTGCAAGACGACACCATCCAGGTGGTGGGTGCCGGTTCGTCGGGCGAAACCGAAGTCTTCGTGTTCAGCCATCAGGACCGCCTGATCGTCAGCCTGGCCTCGGACCATACCGACCGCGTGCTGGAAGCGCACAGCGTGGCCCTGTCCAAGCAGATCTGCGCCAAGCCCGTCGCCCGTGAAGCCTGGCTGTTCAGCGATGTGGCGGACTACTGGGACGAACTGGTGGTGCGCGCCTACATCCAGGAAGACGGCAAGGAAGTGCTGTATCAGGAAGGCACGCTGGCCAGCCTGAAGAACCCGCTGGAACTGATCGAAGGCTGCTTCCAGTCCGCGACCATGCCCGCCGGCTACGGCATGACCTGCGGCACAGTGGCGGCCATCGGCGGCATCCGTCCCGCGACCAGCTTCACCATGGAACTGTTCGACCCCCGCCGCCAGCGCAGCATCCGCCACACCTACGTGACGGAAATCCTGCCCGAAGTGGCCTAAACTGCCACTGAGTTCAGCCTTTCTTTTTTGAGAGTCATTATGCTAGCGACGATTACCGAACTGCAACGCGCCCTGGATCGCGGTGAAACCACCTCGGTCGCCTTGACCCGACTCGCCCTGGACCGCATCCAGGACGAAAACGGCGAGGGCGCAGCCACTTTCATCGAGGTCTTTGCCGAGCAAGCCCTGCAGGCTGCCCAGGCATCGGACATCCTGCGCGCCGCCGGCTTGCGCCGTTCGCTGGTCGAAGGCCTGCCCATGTCGGTCAAGAACCTGTTCGACATCGCCGGCTACATCACTCTGGGAGGTTCGGCCGTCCTGAAGGACGCCGAGCCGGCTGAACACAATGCCGCCATCGTGGACCGCCTGCTCAAGGCCGGCGCCATTCTGGTCGGCTCGACCAATATGACCGAATTCGCGTTCTCGGGACTGGGTATCAACCCCCATCACGGAACGCCCCGTTCGCCCTGGGATCGCGACAACGCGCGCATCCCCGGCGGCTCGTCCTCGGGCGCCGGCGTCGCCGTGGCCGAAGGCATGTCGGTGTTTTCCATCGGCACCGACACCGGCGGCTCGATCCGTATTCCTTCGGCCTTCAATGGCCTGACCGGCTTCAAGCCCACTGCCGAGCGCGTGCCCGGCGAGGGCACCATGCCCCTGTCGCGCAGCCTGGACTCCAACGGCCCTCTGGCGGCCTCAGTGGAATGCTGCGCCATCGTCGACGCCATCCTGACCGATCAGCCCTACGTGCCTGTTGTGGCCCCCGCTCTGAACACCCTGCGCCTGGCCGTACCTACGTCCTTTGTGTTCGACGGCATCGACGACACCGTGCGCGCTGCCATTGATCGCGCCATCGCCCTGTTGCGCGAACAAGGCGCGCAGGTCGAAGAGATCGACATTCCCGAATTCGACCAACTGCCCCACATCAACCGCAAGGGCGGCTTTGTCTGCGCCGAAGCATGGTCCGTGCATCGCGACCTGATCGAAGCCAAAGGCGAGCAATACGACCCCCGCGTGGCCTCGCGCATCATGCGCGGCCAGGGCATAGACTGCGCCGACTACATCGAACTGCTGGACACGCGCCAGGCCTGGATCGCCGCAGTTGAAAGCCGCCTGGAGCGCTATGACGCCGTGCTGCTGCCCACCGTGCCTGTAGTTGCTCCCCGCATCCAGGATCTGGTCGAATCCGAAGACCTGTATTTCGCCAACAACGGCCTGATCCTGCGCAATCCCACCCTGATCAACTTCCTGGACGGCTGCGCCCTGTCGCTGCCCTGCCATGCCCAGGGCGAAGCGCCCGTGGGCCTGATGGTGGCCGCGCCCGCCTACCACGACGAGCATCTGCTGGGGGTAGGCGCAGCTATCGAAAGGGTATTGCCGCAGCGCGGCCGCTGATCTCGTAAGATCGTTTCAACCCCAGGACGGCCCCCCGGCCGTCCTTGTGCTTTGCGCCAGGAGTCCGTCATGAGCACGCCCGAACCCACTTCCCGCCGCAACCGGACGGCACTGTCGCCCAGCGCCTTTCCGCTGGCCGGCGTGCTGATCCTGGTGCTGTCATCCTGGGCCCTGTCCGGGCTGGACGCCAGCGGCAAATGGGTTATGGGCTTTGGCGTGCCCCTGCTGGTGATGTGCTGGTTCCGCTATGTGGTGCACTTGGGGCTGGTGCTGGCCCTGGTCCTGCCCGTCAAGGGACGGCGCGTGCTGCGCAGCACGCGTCCCAAGGCGCAGATCCTGCGCGGCACCGTCATGATGCTGGCCACGTTTTCTTTTTTCTCGGCCCTGCGCTACCTGCCCCAGGCCGAGGCCACCGCCATCAACTTCCTGGCCCCGCTGCTGGTGCTGTCCGTCGCGCCATGGCTGCTCAAGGAGCCGCCGCGCATGAGCCGCTGGATCGCGGCAGGCGTCGGTTTCCTGGGTGTGCTGATCATCATCCGGCCCACGGGCGGCCTGCACCCTATGGGCGTGATGTTCGGCTTGATTACGGCGTGTATGTTCGCCACCCAGTTCATCGCCACGCGTCGCGTGGCCGTGGACGATGCCATGACCACCCTGATCTGGAGCGGCGCGGTCGGCAGTATCTGCCTGACCATCGCCCTGCCTTTCATCCTGCCGAGCGCCCTGCCTGCGCTTAAGGAACTGACGCTCTTCCAGTGGCTGATTTTGATTTCCACCGGCTTCTGGGGCTGCCTGGGCCATTTGCTGCAGATACAAGCCTACCAGCGTGCCTCAGCGTCGCTGCTGGCGCCTTTTGTGTACCTGCAGATCGTGGCGGCGGCCGCGCTGGGCTGGATGATCTGGGGCCAGTTCCCCGATATGTTCACCTGGATCGGCATTGCCGTGGTCTGTGCCAGCGGCATCGTGATCGGCGCTCTGGAATGGCGGCGCCAGGCTAGGCCCGGCGCCTGAACACGCTTAATCGGCCCGAGCCTGCCAGCCCTGGACAAAAGCACTGACGGGCTGGCGCTTGCCGCCGGCCTTTTGAACTTCCAGCAGGCGCAGCACGCCCTGGCCGCACGCGATGTCGATGCCCTGCGCGCTTGAATTGAGCACCTGACCAGGCTGCACCTGATGCTCCTGCGACAAGGCCTGTGCCCGCCATACCTTGATGGGCTGCTCCAGACCGGGCAAGGTCAATGTTGATCCGGGCACCGGATCAAAGGCGCGGATGCGGCGCTCCAGCACCTGAGCCGACAAAGTCAGATCCAGGGCGGACTCCGCCTTGGACAGCTTGGCAGCGTAGGTCACACCCTGTTCGGGCTGGGGCGTGGCCGCCAGGTTGCCGTCTCTCAATTGCCGTAAGGATTCCAATAAAGCCTGGGCTCCCAGCTCCGCCAATTCGTCGTGCAGAGTGGCGGCGCTGTGATCCGCCCGGATGGGCAGTTCGCGACGCACCAGCATATCGCCCGTATCCAACCCTTCGTCCATCTGCATGATGGTGATGCCCGTGGCCGCATCGCCGGCCTCGATGGCGCGCTGGATGGGCGCCGCTCCGCGCCAGCGCGGCAGCAGACTGGCATGGATATTGAAGCAGCCGTAGCGAGGCAACTGCAAAGTCCAGGCAGGAAGGATCAAACCATAGGCGGCCACGACCATCAGGTCCGGCTGCACATCCAGCAGAGCCTGGCGCGCCTGCGCCGAGTCGTCGGGGTACTTGCCGTCCAGGCGCAGGCTGAGCGGCTGCAGAACCGGAACACCCGCCTGCACAGCAGCTTGCTTGACCGGACTGGGTGTGAGCTTCAGACCGCGCCCCGAGGGGCGGTCGGGCTGGGTCAGGACTAGCGGGACATCAAAGCCCTGCGCCAGCAGGGCGTCCAGCGCGATGCGAGCAAATTCGGGGGTTCCGGCAAAGACGATACGCATGGGATCAACTGCCTGCCTTCAGAGCTTCGCGCTGCTGCTTGCGCAGGCGGCTGCGAATGCGTTCGCGCTTGAGCACGGACAGGTATTCCACAAAGACTTTGCCGTCCAGATGATCGAGCTCGTGCTGTACGCAGACCGCCAGCAGACCATCGGCTTCTTTCTCGTATTCCTCGCCCTTTTCGTTCAGGGCCTTGAAACGGATACGCGCCGAGCGTTCGACCTTGTCGTAGATGCCGGGCACCGACAGGCAGCCTTCTTCGTAGACTTGCAGCTCGTCGCTTTTCCAGGTGATGACTGGATTGATCAGCACCAGCAATTCGTTGCCTTCTTCGGACACATCGATGACCACGATGCGCTCGTGCACGTCCACCTGCGTGGCGGCCAGGCCTACGCCGGGCGCATCGTACATGGTCTGCGCCATGTCCTTGACCAGCGTGCGCACGCGTTCGTCCACTTCCTGCACCGGTTTTGCTACCGTATGCAGACGCGGGTCAGGGAATTGAAGGATGGGAAGCAAAGCCATGGTGCAAGTCCGAAGAAAACCGATAAGTCTATATAATAAAACACGATTCAGGTCAGGAAAGACCTGTCGCGCCGCAACGTCCAGCTGGACACGCAGGTCCTGCCGGCAATCGGCAAGGCTGCTTTTTCGTGCCACACTGCCGCATGCCTCATCATTTTACATCGGAAGAACGCCAGGCCTGGCTGCGTCTGTCACTGGAACCCGACCTGGGACCGGCCCAGGCGCGTCAATTGCTGGCCGCCTTGGGCCTGCCGCACCATATTTACCACAGCTCCGCCTCCACGCTGGCGCACCATGTGCCGCCGGCCCTGGCCGCCCAAATGAGCCAGGATCCATCCGACGAACTGCTCGCCGCGATCGCCCAGGCGCAAGCCTGGCTGGCCGAACCGCGGCATCATCTGCTGACCCTGGCCGACCCCAGCTACCCGGCAAGCCTGCTGGATCTGCACGACCCTCCCCTGGTGCTCTATGCCAACGGCGACCAGGCTTTGCTGCGCACGCCCGGACTGGCTATGGTGGGTGCACGCAGCGCCACTCTGTCCGGCCAGGAAACAGCACGTGATTTTGCCGGCGCGCTGGCCGCACAAGGGTGGTGCATCATCAGCGGACTGGCCGCCGGCATAGACCAGGCGGCCCACCAGGGCGCGTTGCGCGCCGGCCCCCAAGGCGGCGGCACCATCGCTGTCATGGGAACAGGCATGGACCTGGTCTATCCTGCTGCGCACCGGGATCTGGCCCACCAGATTGCCGAACACGGCCTGTTGCTCAGCGAGCTGCCGCTGGGCACCCGTGCCCTGCCCCATCACTTTCCGCGCCGCAACCGCCTGGTTGCCGCGCTGTCCAAAGGCGTGCTGGTCGTGGAGGCGGCCCGTCAGAGCGGATCGCTCATCACCGCCCGGCTGGGCGGCGAGCTGGGGCGCGAGGTCTTCGCCATTCCGGGATCCATCCATTCGCCGCTGTCTCGCGGCTGCCATGCGCTGATCCGGCAGGGCGCCAAGCTGGTGGAAAGCGCCCAGGATATTCTGGACGAACTGGGGGCCGCCCGCCCCGAACCGGCGGCCTCGCCTGCTCTGGGCTCAACCGCCTCTTTATTCGCCTATCCCGACAACGTGCCCGACGAGTTGCGCCCCATTCTGGAGCGCATCGATTTTGCGCCGCTGTCGCCTGACCAGTTGCTGCGCCGCACCGGTCTGCTGGCAACCGAATTGCCCGCCATCCTGGCCGAGCTGGAGCTGGCCGGCTGCATCGAAGCCCTGCCCGACGGCCGCTACCAACGCTTGAAACCTTAATCACTGCGGCGCGAACGGTTATCATGATGTCATCATGAGCGGCCGCGGGGCCGCGCGCCCTTTCCGGAAATCACCATGTCATACCCATCGCGCGTCAAGATCGTCGAGGTCGGTCCCCGAGACGGCCTGCAGAACGAAAAAGAATTCATCCCCACCGCCATCAAGATCGAACTGGTTGACCGGCTGACGCAGGCGGGCTTTGCCAATGTGGAAGCCGCCTCCTTCGTGTCGCCCAAGTGGGTGCCGCAAATGGCCGACGGCACACAGGTCATGGAGTCCATCGCCCGCGGATCAGGAACGATCTATTCCGTGCTGACCCCCAATATGCGCGGCTTTGAAGGCGCGCTGGCCGCCAAGGCCGACGAGGTCGTGATCTTTGCCGCCGCCAGCGAATCGTTTTCGCAACGCAACATCAACTGCAGCGTGGACGAGTCGCTGGAACGCTTCGCCCCGGTCGCCCAGGCGGCCAAGCAGGCCGGCCTGCGCCTGCGCGGCTCCATCAGCTGTGCGTTGGGCTGTCCCTATGAAGGCGAAGTGCCTCCCGCCAAGGTGCTGCGCGTCGCGCGCAGCCTGATCGCCTTGGGCTGCGACGAAATCGATGTGGCCGACACCATAGGCGTGGGCAATGCGCGTCAGGTCTACGAGCTGATGCGCCAGGTCACCGAACAAGTCGACCCCAGCCGCGTATCGGGTCATTTCCATGACACCTACGGCCAGGCCATCGCCAACATCGTGGCTTCTCTGCAG
>PJTY01000751.1_pt1 | contig 14718 bp, 9 predicted proteins | sample 1512121 | NCBI WGS metagenome assembly PJTY01 (sample SAMN08177680, study PRJNA422409) | Soil metagenome, whole genome shotgun sequencing project. | isolation source: Soil enriched (2) on filter paper: alkali lignin treatment | place: USA: Madison | collected 2015-01-15 | reverse complement strand
TCGAAGTTCCCTATTACCTTTCGCGCGATGCCGTGATTGCCTCGGACTTCTACGGCAAGCGCACGCGTCCTTCGGTCAATGCTGCGCTTCAGTGGGCGCCCAACGATCGCTCGGTCTACACCGCCGAAGTGTTCTACAGCGGCTTCCGCGGCAAGACCTTCAACAGCCTGAACTTCAGCTTCGTGGACTGGTGGGGCAATCTCCCGGCCGACGCTGCGAACAGCTTCGAGCTGTACGACGGCACCAATATCGTCAAGTCGCGTCAGGTCGGCGCGGTCTCGGGCTTCAACAGCGGCGACTATTCGACCAACAAGACCGACAGCTACGTCTACGCCTTCAATGCGAAGTGGGATGTAGCCGATCGCGGCAAGATCACCGCCGATGTCACCTATCAGGACAGCAAGAACGAGACCTCGTTCTTCGCCATGCGCACCGATCGCGCTCCGCAGGACATTTCGGTGGACTTCAATGCTGGCGGCGGCCTGCCTTCGTACCACTTTGCCAACGAGGCGTTCCTGACCGACGCGTCGCAGTGGACCGTCGGCAACCTGTTCGACAGCGGTACGAAGAACACCGGTAACGCGTTCACCGCGATGCTCGACGGCGAGTACGAGTGGGACAGCGGCTTCCTGCGTCGCATCAAGGCGGGCTTCCGCTACGACAACCGCAAGGCCGACAGCTACGTTCGTGACCAGGGCGCTCGTGGTCTGGGCATTACCCTCGACCAGCTTGGCGAGGGCACGCCGTTCACGAACAGCGGCTTCTTCGACGGCAAGGCCGATATCCCGACCAGCTGGGTCCTCGCCGATCCGCGTACCATGGACAAGGATGCGATCCGCAAGCTCTACCAGGTTGCCGATCCAGCCGCGAACCTTCTGCTGTCGAACCAGCTGAGCTTCGGCCACGTCTTCGGCATCAACGAGATCAACACCGCCGCGTACATCATGGCGGATGGCGAGATCGAGCTGTTCGGTCGTCCGCTCCAGGTTCAGGGCGGTGTTCGCTTCGTGGCGATCGATACCGACTACGACTACTTCGATCGCGGTGCCAACTTCGCCCGTACCTCGGTTTCGACCGGTTCGTCGAAGTTCCTGCCTTCGTTCACCCTGCGCTACGGCATCACCGACAAGCTGCGCGTCCGCTTCAACTACGGCGAGACGCTGCGTCGTCCGGCCTTCGGCGATCTCAACCCGAACGTCACGCTGACGGGCGATCTCTCGCGGATCGGCTTCGGCACCGGCAGCGCGGGCAATGCCAATCTCGGCGCTACGCACTCGAAGAACTTCGACCTCGCGCTGGAATGGTATTTCGAGCGCAACAGCGCGATCTATGCGACGGCCTTCCGCCGCGAGATCAACGGCCTGGTGGTTCCGCTCGTCGCCCGCGAAATCATCCCGAACAACTACCTGCCGCGCAACGAGCAGTACACCGAGACGTTCAACATCACGCGTCCCGTCAATGCCTCGAACGGCGTTCTCAAGGGCATCGAACTGGGTCTGACCTACTTCCCGACGTACCTGCCCGGTCCGCTCAACGGCCTTGGCTTCACCGGCAGCGCCACGATCCTCGACTCCTCGCAGACCATTCCGGTCGTGAACACCGAGGGCGAGATCACCGGCAGCACCAAGTCGGCGTTCTTCGGCGTGTCGAAGCTCTCGTACAACGCCACGCTGGCTTACGACAACGGCCCGATCGGCGCCCGTCTGTCGTACATCTGGCGCAAGGGCTTCCTCCAGAGCAACGAGGGTCGCTCCTTCGCGAACCCGATCGGCTTCTGGCGCGCTCCTGAAAAGAGCCTCGACCTCCAGCTGACCTGGAACGTAAACGACGATATCGGCGTGACCTTCGATGCGGTGAACCTCACCAAGGCGAAGCAGCAGAACTACTACAAGTTCGGCGATGTCGGTAACCCGACCCAGTTCAACTCGAGCACGCTGCTGATCGACCGTACTTTCGCAGTCGGCGTTCGCTTCAAGTTCGACTGACACCTGACAAGACAGGCCGCGACACACGCCATTCCGTGTCGCGGCCTGTCACGGGCGGCCGTTTCTCCGGGTTCCTCTCCCAACAAAGGCCCGGAGGACGGCCGCCTCTTTATTTCTACATCTGCTGACGCTCGCCAGACCATAGAAGGGGTAACGATGCGCGGAAACATCCGGACGATCCTCGCCACCGCGGCACTTCTTGCGAGCGGGGCCAGCCTGCCGCTTGCCGCATCTTCCCAGAAGGCCCCGTCTTCCAGGACCTCTGTCGCTCCGGCATCCCCGAGGCTCGACGCCGCTGCCATCGCCAAGGCCCGCTTCGGCAACGATGCCGCCTGGTACGAACAGCGCATCCCCTTCTTCGAGAGCGCCGATCCGAAGATCGATGCGGTCTACTATTACCGCTGGGGCCTGTTCCGCGCGCACCAGCGCGATCTCGGCGCGCAGGGCTACGTCACCACCGAATTCGCCGACGACGTGGACTGGCAGCGCGAGCCTTTCGCCAGCCTCAACGACGCCAGCGGGTTCCATATCGCCGAGGGACGCTGGCTGAACGATCGCCGCTTCACCGACGACTACATCAATTTCATGTACGAAGGCGGCAACGACCGTCACTTCACCGATCACATGGCGGACTCTGTCTGGGGCCGCTATCTCGTCGACGGCGACCGCGAGGCGGTGCTCGCGCATCTGGGGACGATGCGGCACATCTACCGCCTGTGGGACGAGAAGTTCGACTTCACCAAGGGACTCTACTTCGTCGAACCGCTGCTCGATGCCACCGAGTACACGGTGTCTTCGATAGATGCCTCGGGCGGCAAGGACGGGTTCCGGGGCGGCGATTCCTTCCGGCCCTCGGTCAACAGCTACATGTTCGCCAATGCCCGTGCACTCTCGCGCATGGCGCAGATGGCCGGCGACACCGCCATGGCCAAGGAATACGCAGACCGCGCCGAGGCGCTGCGCACGCGCGTGCTGGAAGACCTGTGGAGCCCGAAGCTCGGCCACTTCGTCGATCGCTACCAGGTCAATAACGAGCATGTGAAATACTGGGACCAGATCCGTAACCGCGAACTCGTCGGCTATCTGCCGTGGATGTTCGATCTCGTCCCGGACGATGCGAAGTATTCCGGCGCCTGGTCCCATCTGCTCGATCCGAATTCGCTCGCGGGCAAGGCGGGCATGCGGACAGTAGAACAGGGCTACGAATACTACATGCGGCAGTACCGTTATCTCGGCACCGCGCCTGAGTGCCAGTGGAACGGCCCGATCTGGCCTTACCAGACCACGCAGGTCCTGACCGGCATGGCCAACCTGCTCGATCACTACGATCGCAAGGGGCCGGTGACGCGCAGCGACTACATGCGCCTGCTGCGTCAGTATACGACGATGCATTATCAGGGTGAGGGCAAGAATGCGCGCCTCGACCTGGAAGAGGACTATCATCCCGAGACCGGCAAGCCGATCGTCGGACTGGACCGCAGCCATCACTACTTCCACTCGGGCTATCTCGACCTGATCCTGACCGGACTCGTCGGCATCCGCCCGCGCGCGGACGACGTGCTGGAAGTGAACCCGCTGCTCCCGGCGGCGGGCGATCCGCAGGCGCTGGGCTGGTTCCACATCGAGCGCGTGCCCTATCACGGCCACGAGGTCTCGGTGACCTGGGATGCGGACGGCAAGCGCTACGGCCGCAAGGGGCTGACGATCGCCGTGGACGGCAGCGAAGTCGCGCACCGCGACGACCTCGGCCGGATCGAGGTGCCGCTGGCCCGCAAGGCCAATGCGCCGGTTGCGCGGGAGACCAACCTTGCCGTGCAACTCGTGCGCGGCAATTTCCCCAAGGCCAGCGCCTCGTCAGGCACCGAGGCGGAAAATCTCCACGACGGCATCGACGGCCGCGCGTGGTTCTATCCCGAACTGCCCAACGGCTGGGACTCGGCACCCGGCGGGGCTGAGCAGTGGTACGCCGTGGACTTCGGCAAGACCGTCACTCTTGGTGCGACAGAACTCGCGTTCTTCGCCGATGGTGGCAAGTTCGCCGCTCCGCGCAAGGTTCGTATCGAGGCATGGCGCGATGGCGGCTGGCAAGTGGTGGCAAGGCCTGCCGCCGCGCCGCTCGCCAATGGCGTTACCCGCCTGAGCTGGACGCCGGTTCAGGCCGAGCGCATTCGCGTGGTCATGACGCCTGCGGGCAAGAAGGCGATCCGGCTGGCCGAACTCAAGGCTTTTGCGCGTTGAGCGTTGCGGGGGTGGCTTCAGCCACCCTCACAATGACGAAATAGTGCGCGGAGAGGGTCCCCTCAGCCTCCAGCCTTACCCGCCAGCAATTCGGGCGTGAGAACTTGCGGCAATTGCTCGGGCTTTCCTGATCCGCCTGCATACCACACGTAGAGCGGCACTCCGGCTGCCCCTTGGGCGGTGAGGTAACGGGTGATCTCGGGATCGCGCCGCGTCCAGTCGCCGCGCAGCACCACGACGCCTGCCTTCTCGAAAGCGGCGCGGGTGTCTTCACGCTCGATGGCGACTTGTTCGTTGACCTTGCAGGTCAGGCACCAGTCGGCGGTCATCCACACGAAAACCGGCTTGCCCGAGGCGCGGGCCTCGGCGAGCGCCTTCTCGCTGAAGGGCTTGGCGGCCAGCAGGGAATCGGTGCTGGCGGCGGGAGGCGCCGGTTCCGGCAGCAGGGGGAGCGCCAGCACCGCAACCGCAGCGGCGATCAGGGCGGCAGGTCTGGTGGATCGGCCCCGGCGCTGCGCCCGGCCAGCCGCGAAGAGTGCCGCAAAAACGAGAAGCAGCCCGACCAGAGCCGCCAGCGCGAAGCCGGTCCCGCCGACCTTCCACGTCAGCCATGCGAGGGCGAGAACGGTGAGACCCATGGGCAGGGCCATCCAGTGCCGGAACGTGACCATCCAGCGGCCTGGCTTGGGCAGGCGCTTGCGCAGTGCCGGAATGAAGGCGACCGCCAGGAAGGGCAGGGCGATGCCGAGGCCGAGTGCCGCGAACAGGCTCATGGCAGGGAGCACCGGCAGCAGCAGCGCCGCTCCCATGGCGCTCGCCATGAACGGGCCGGTGCAGGGCGTCGCCACGAAGGCGGCCAGCAGTCCGGTGGCGAAAGCGCCACGGGTGAAGCTGGAAGGCGAACCGCCCGAGGCGAAGCCCGGCACGGTGAATTCGAACAGGCCCAGCAGGTTGGCGGTGATCGCCGCCGCCAGGAACAGCAGACCGACGACGACCAGCGGCTCCTGCAACTGGAAGGCCCAGCCGACCTGCTCGCCGCCCGCGCGCAGAACGAGCAGCAGGGCACCGAGGCCGAGGCAGGCCAGGATGACACCTGCCGCATAGGCCAGTCCCTCGATCCGGGCATGGGCCTCGCTCTCGCCCGCACGGGCGAGGCTCAGCGCCTTGAGGCTCAGGATCGGGAAGACGCAGGGCATCACGTTCAGCAGCAGTCCGCCCGCCAGTGCGGCCAGCAGCAGCAGAGGCAATGCGGGTAATTCGGGCGCGGCAGCGTCGCTCGCTATCGGCGTTCCTCCCGCCGGAACCGTGCCGGGGCGGGCCGTGAAGGCGATGCCGTCACCGGCGCCGTTCAGGCGCAGCACGCCGGTCAGGGTGTCCGATCCGCGCGGGTCCAGTTTGACGCGGGGCAGGGTGACGATCAGTCTGTCGCCTTGCCAGGCGAATTGCTGGGCACCGGCGTAGTCGATCAGCTTGTCCTCGCCCACGAAGACATGGGGTGCTTCGAGCGGCGTCGAGGCGGGTAGGGGAATGGCCAGACGCACGGCGTTGCCGTCGAGGCTGAAGGTGCCTGCCGCGTCGAGCGGGGCGGGCAGGCGGCGCTGCCATTCCGCGAAGCGCGGGTCGCGATCGGGCGAGGCCGTCGCGGCGATCGGCACTTCTACGGCGAGGTCGGCCTGTTCCGGCACGCAGATCTGCTCGGTGCAGGCCAGCCACTGGGCGCGGAGATGGACCGGGATCCGGCTGCCCGGCACTGCATTCGCCGGAGCCGTGAACGGCACCAGGACGGCGTAGTCGCTTTCGTAGACATGGTTCATGAGCCCGGAGACGACCAGCGTCTGCGGCACCGGGTAGCGTGGGCTTCCGGCCTTGGCGCCGTCCGGCAGGGTCCAGTCGAGCTGCATGCCCAGGCCGGCGTCGCCCGGATTGGACCAGTAGCCGTGCCAGCCCTTCTCGGGCGTCATGTGGATGGCGATGGTCGTCTCGCCGCCCGGCGTCGTCGCGGGACCGGCCACCAGTTCGGCAGCGATATGCGCGGGCGCGGCCTGCGCCGCGAGGGGCATCAGCAGGAGCGCCAGCAATTGACACATGAGTGCCATAAACAGGCGGTAGCGGCGCTTTTCCATGAGACTCCCGTGCGTTGGGTGGCGCTTGCGTCACAGGCGCATTCCAGACATCGCTGCATCTGCGCCGATTGTACCCAGATTTCAAGGAAGACCCCCGATGCGCCTTCGCTCCCTGTCGCTTGCTCCGCTGGCTCTTGTCGCCGCACTCGCTGCTGCGGCCCCTGCCATGGCGCAGGAAGCCCCCGCCGCAGCGGCGCCTGCAACCGCACCTCAGGGCGAACCCAAGCTGATCGTGGCGATCTCGGTAGACCAGTTCTCCGCCGACCTCTTCGCGCAGTATCGCCAGCACTTCACCAAGGGCTTCCCGCGGCTGCTGCAAGGCGCGGTCTTCGCTTCGGGCTTCCAGTCGCACGCCGCGACCGAAACTTGCCCCGGCCACTCGACGCTGCTGACCGGCGTGCACCCCTCGCGCACCGGCATCACTGCGAACTCGTGGTATCAGCCCGGCATCGCCCGTGCCGAAAAGGAAGTCTACTGCGTCGAGGACGAGACCAACCCGAAGTCCACGCCGGACAATCCGGTGGTCAGCCCCGCGCACCTCAAGGCGCCGACGCTGGGCGACCTGATGAAGAAGAAGAACCCCAAGACCATCAACGCCGCCGTCTCCGCCAAGGACCGCGCCGCCGTGATGATGAGCGGGCACGATACCGATGCCGTCTACTGGATCGGCGCCAAGGGCTTCACGACTTTCGAGAACCGCAGGATCAGCAAGGCGGTCGAGGCCGAGAACGCGGTGATGGCGAAGCGCGTTGCCGCCGGTGACGGCGCCCTGACGGTGCCGGGCTGGTGCGGCAACGTGGACCGCGCGACGCCGATCAAGGACTTCACGATCGGCACCTATCGCTTCCCGTTGGCCGCCGGTGACTTCAAGTCCTATTCGAACGGCCCGCGCATCGACACGGCCACCGCCGAGATGGCGGTGCGCATGGTCGACGAACTGGGCATGGGCAAGGACGCCGTGCCCGATATCCTGTCAGTCAGCTTCTCTGCCACCGACAAGGTCGGGCACGCCTTCGGCAATGAGGGCGTGGAAATGTGCATCCAGATGAACGTGCTGGACGAGGCGATCGGCACTCTGCTCGACGGCCTCGACGCGCGCGGGATCGACTATGAAGTCGTGCTCAGCGCCGACCACGGCGGCTTCGATGCGCCCGAGCGCCAGAAGCTGCGCGGCAACCCCGATGCCACCCGCATCGATCCTGCGCTGGAGGCCAAGGCGCTTGCCGCTGCCGTTTCGCAGGAGACCGGCGTGACCGTGAAGGACGGCCCGCTGTTCTACGGCGCGGGCGAATCGGGCAGTGTCTGGTTCTCGTCCGAACTGACCGCCGAGCAGAAGCAGAAGGTCATGGCCGCACTCGTCGCGCGCCTGAAGGCCAACCCGCAGATCGCCGCCGTCTATACGCAGGACCAGATCATGCAGTGGCCCGCGCCCAAGGGTAACCCGCAGGACTGGACCATGGAACAGAAGGTCCGCGCTTCCTTCGTGCCGGGCCGTTCGGGCGAAGTGCAGATGCTGACCGTGCGCGGTGTGGTGCCCGGCGAGGCCAAGCCGTTCAAGGTCGCCTCGCACGGCAGCCCCTGGGACTACGACCGCCGCGTGCCGATGCTGTTCTGGCGCAAGGGCATGGTCGGCTTCGAGCAGCCGACCCCGGTGGAGACGGTGGATATCGCCCCGACCCTCGCCGCGACGGTCGGCCTGACCGCGCCTGTCGGCACCTGGGACGGAAGGTGTCTCGACATCGACGCCGGAGAGGCCGATAGCTGCGGTTGATGAACGACTCTGTAGCGAAGCAAGACCAAAAGGCGGAATACCGCGACCTGATCATCCTGGGCGGCGGCCTCGTCGGCATGACGCTGGCGCTTGCCGCTGCCCGGGCGGGTATTACCAGCCATGTCATCGATCGCGCCGATCCGGCCGATCTCACGGCCGAGGGCGCGGACGGCCGCGCCTCGGCCATCTCGACGGCGAGCTGGAACCTCTTCACCAATATCGGCCTCGCGCCCGCGCTGAAGGATCTGGGCTGCCCGATCGATTCGATCGCCGTCACCGATTCGATGAAGCCGGGCCGGATCGACTTCACGCCCAAGCCGGAGGAAGGCTCGCTCGGCCGCATGTTCGCCAACCGCGACTTGCGCCTCGCCCTCTTCGCCGCCGCGCGGGAAGAGCAGAACATCGCCTGGCATGTCCGCACCGAAGCGGTCCGCCGGGATCGCGGCCCGCACGGCGTCGAGGTGGAGCTTTCCGACGGGCGCGTGCTCAAGGCGAGCCTGCTGGTTGCAGCCGAGGGCCGGCAGTCGCCCACCCGTGACGAGGCCCGCTTCGCCCTCGCCAAGTGGGACTACAAGCACCGGGCCATGGTGACCGGGTTGTTCCACGAGAAACCGCACGACAACACCGCCTGGGAAATCTTCTATCCGGCGGGGCCTTTCGCGCTGCTGCCGCTGCTCGACGATGCTCAGGGCCGTCACCGCAGCGCGCTTGTCTGGACCGTGGCGGAAAAGGATGCCGCGGGCATCATCGCCATGCCCGACGCGATGTTCCTGCACGAGGTCGAGAGCCGGATGCACGGCGTGCTCGGCAAGATCACGCTTTCCGCGCCGCGCATGAGCTATCCGCTGCGCTTCCACCATGCCGGGCATGTGATCGACGAACGCCTCGCGGTGATCGGCGATGCGGCCCACGGCATGCACCCGATCGCCGGGCAAGGCCTCAACCTGGGCCTGCGCGATGTGGGGGCGCTGGTGGACGTGCTGACCGAAGGCATGCGGCTCGGCCTCGAACCGGGCGATGCGCAGCTTCTGGCGCGCTACGAGAAGTGGCGCAGCCTCGATACGTTCATGGTCATGTCGGTGACGGACGGGCTGACCCGCCTGTTCGGCATTCCCGGCCGTTTGCCCAGCGCGGCGCGCCGTCTCGGCATGGGCGCGGTGCAGCGCCTGCCCAGCCTCAAGCGCTTCTTCATGGACGAAGCGCGCGGGATGTCGGGGAAGTTGCCCGAGCTTTTGCAGGGGTAAGGGGCTTCACGCCTGCTGGACGACCTCTCCCTTTCGTCATTGCGAGCGTAGCGAAGTAATCCAGAGCGGTGTGAGACCGACTCTGGATTACTTCGCTACGCTCGCAATGACGGGGGTTGTAACGAGAGGGTGGGGCTGAAAATCCACGTGAATGACGACGGCGTATGCTCACAGCGTGGGCGCGCACGGCACGCCGCCCGACAGTTCTGGGAGCGCGAGGGTGTTAACCCTCGCATTCACCCTTAACCTTACTCGGAAGGAACCGCTTCCGAAGCATCTGCCGACGGAACGTCGGTCGGCAGCACGCCGGGCGTCGCCAGCGGGCTCGGCTGGTCGACGACATGCCCTTCGGCATCCGTCAGCTTGCGCGGTTCCAGCATGGCGGTGGTTTCGAGCAGGTTGAGCGAATCCTGCACGTCCTGAAAGCGGCGGGCGTCGGCGATCCAGGTCTGTGCGGCCTGGGCGTTGGGCAGGCGCTCGACTTCGCTGATGGCATTGCCGATACGGCGCGCGGTCAGCATCAGGCGGGCGCGGTCGATGCGCGCGATGGGGGTCAGTAGCGTCGAGGATTCGCGGCGCACCACGAAGAGGTTGGAGAGTTCGCGGCGAGCTTTCTGCCACAGGCTCTCATTGCTCTGGTTCCCGCTGAGTTCGGGCGAGAGCGCTTCGAGGCGGGCGGAAAGTTCGTCGATGGTGACGGGATTCTTCGAGAATTCGATCACCGTCTGCACCGCGCGCGGCTGGGCATTGGTGAAGCGCAGGCGCAGCTGGTCGGCGACGTAGCTGAGCGGCTCGCCGCGATCGACCATGCGGCGCGCGGCGAAGGCGATCAGCAGGCCTTCGGCGCGGGCGGCATTGCCCGAGGCCGCGTCGGTCTGGAAATCGATCCGCGAGAGACGGTCCTCCAGCAGCGCAAGCCGTCCCTCGACCGAGCTGAGCGAGGAAAGCTGCTCCGGAGAGGCCGGGGCAGTGGCGGCGGGAAGTACCGGCTGGGGCGTGGGAGCCTGTTCGGCTTCCGGCTGCTCCTCGCTGGAGGCCTGTTCGTCCGCGCGCGGGGGCAGGAGCTTGGCGAGCAGCCCGTCCTGCGCCGCCCAGACGACGAGAGCGCCGCCGAGCAGGAAGGCGATGAAGGCGACGAAGAACACCCCCCCGCGTGAACGAGAGCCGGTAGCCGAAATGGAGGCCGAAGGATTTTGCGGCGAGGTGAAGTCCTGCATCAAGTTTGGTTCTGTCAGTTTACGATCCCGAGGGGAAGTCTTTGCACATCTCGGCGGCCAAGGCCAGCAGCGCGGCATCGTCCGGCGTCTGGGCGCTGCGCGTGGAAATCCAATGGCTTCCGGCCTTCTGCACCACGCGCGGGCCGATGCAGGCGAGGGCGATCCGGCGCCGGTCGACCGAGAGCCGCGTGCATTCGGCGGCGAAATGGGCGGCAGCCTCGCCGGAATGGAGCAGCACGACCGCCGGTTCCTTCAGCAGCGCAGTCAGTTCGGCGGGCATGGCAAGCGAAGTGCTGGCGTAGATCTCGCGGGTCGTCATCTCGTGGCCGCTGGGCAGTGCAAGTTCGATCCGTTCACGCCCGGCAAGGCGCAGCAGGCGCCGGTGTTCGGGCGCGAGGTACGCCATGACCGCTTGCAGGCCTCCGTGGGCGATCCTCACGACTTCCAGCCCCGCCTCGCGCGCGGCCTCGGCGGTCTTCGTGCCGACGGCATAGGCCGGAAGGCTGCGATAGCGGGCGAGTTCCGCGCCGCCATGACGCAGGGCATTGGCGCTGCCCAGCAGCACTGCGTCCACCTCTTCGCGCGGAACCGGTTCCCATGGCAGCGGCGCCACTGCGAACAGCGGAAAGCCGTAAGCTCGTATCCCCAGCTTTTCCGCTGAAGCCACCGTTGCCGAAGTTCCCGGTTCGGGGCGGATGACGATGACCGGCGGCATGACGGGCTTCAGGCGGCGCCGGTGAAGTGCACCGCGATGGCCGGAACCGCACGGGCAAGCAGGTCGGCGGCGAGGCGGGCCGGGCCTGCGGGATCGTTCGCGGCGAAGCGGGCCTTGCCCTCGACCTTTTCCGCGCCGTCCGGGCTGTAGAGCGCCGCGTGCATGGTCAGCGCCTCGCCCTCGTGGGATGTGAAGACGGCGATCGGGCTGTGGCAATTGCCGCCCAGCCCCGCCAGCAGCGCGCGTTCGGCGAGGACCGAGGCGCGGCTCTCGGCGTGATCGACCGCCTTCAGGAAGGAGAGCGTGCGTTCGTCATCGGCGCGGCATTCGACCATGATCGCGGCCTGCGCAGGGGCGGGAAGCCAGTCCTGTGCATCCAGCGGATGGCCGGTTCCGGTCTCGCCGAGGCGTTTGAGTCCGGCGGCGGCGAGGAAGGTCGCATCGGCTTCCCCGGCGGCCAGCTTGGCGAGGCGGGTGGCGACATTGCCCCGGAAGGTCACGACCTTGCAGTCCGGACGGGCGTGGAGAAGCTGCGCGGCGCGGCGCGGGGCGCTGGTGCCGACCACGGCGCCCTGCGGCAGGGCGCGGATGCTCTCGGCCCCGATCAGCACGTCGCGCACGTCCTCGCGCGGGAGAATCGCGCCGATGGCAAAGGCTTCGGGGCGAATCGTCTCGACATCCTTCGCCGAATGGACGGCGAAATCGATTTCACCCGCCGCCAGCCAGGCGTCGAGTTCCTTCGTCCACAGCGCCTTTCCACCGATTTCCGCCAATGCGCGGTCCTGAATGCGATCGCCGCTGGCGGTCACGGCCACGATCTCTATATGCGCGGAATCGATTCCGTGTGCGGCGGCCAGCCGGTCGCGCGTTTCCTCGGCCTGGGCCATCGCCAGCGGCGAACGGCGGGTGCCGAGGCGGAACCTTTGTTTTTGCGTGTCTGTTTGCGTCGTCATCGGCGGGTTGTGCTACCCGCCATTGTCGTCCAGTGGAAGGGTCGTTCAGGGAAAGTTGGAATGCGGACGGTACTGGGCATCGAAAGCTCGTGCGACGAGACGGCAGCGGCGTTGGTCACCAGCGACCGCACGATTCTCGCCCAGCGCATCGCTTCGCAGGACGAGGCGCATCGCCCCTATGGCGGCGTCGTGCCCGAAATCGCCGCGCGCGCGCATTCCGAGAAGATCGCGCCGCTGATCGAGGCGACCCTGGCCGACGCCGGGATGACGCTCGACGATGTCGACGCGATCGCCGCCACCGCCGGTCCCGGCCTGATCGGCGGGGTCATGGTCGGCCTCGTCACCGCCAAGGCGCTGGCCATGGCGACCGGCAAGCCGCTGATCGCGGTGAATCACCTCGAAGGTCACGCGCTGTCGCCGCGCCTTGCCGATGGCGATCTGCAATATCCCTATCTTCTGCTGCTGGTTTCCGGCGGGCACTGCCAGATCCTGCTGGTGGAGGGCGTCGGCAAGTTCCGCCGTCTCGCCACGACCATCGACGATGCGCTGGGCGAGGCTTTCGACAAGTCCGCCAAGCTGCTGGGCCTCGGCTATCCGGGCGGTCCGGCGATGGAGCGGCTGGCGCTGGAGGGCAATCCCAAGGCCGTGCCGCTGCCCCGCCCGCTGAAGGGTTCCGAAGAGCCGCATTTCTCCTTCGCAGGGCTCAAGAGCGCGGTCATGCGCGCCAAGCAGTCGGGCCAGTACGCCGATGCCGATATCGCGGCGTCGTTCCAGCAGGCGGCGATCGATTGCCTGATCGACCGTGCGCGGCGCGCGCTTGATTCGGTGGGTAAGGTCAACGCGCTTGTCGTTGCCGGGGGCGTCGCGGCCAACAAGGCGATTCGCGGCGCGCTCGAAGCGCTGGCGGCCGATCATGACCTTGATTTCGTGGCGCCGCCGCTGGGGCTCTGCACCGACAACGCGGCGATGATCGCCTGGGCGGGCGTGGAGCGCTTCGCCATGGGCCAGTCCGACCTGCTCGACGTCGCCGCACGTCCGCGCTGGCCGCTCGATCCCGAAGCAGAGACCGTGCGCGGCGCGGGGGTGAAGGCATGAACGCTCAGATTGGCGTGATCGGCGCCGGTGCCTGGGGCACCGCGCTGGCGCAGTCGCTTGCGGGCGACGGCAGCGAAGTCCTGCTCTGGGCGCGCGAGCCGGAGCTTGTGGAGCGGATCAACGCCGATCGCCGCAATGCGACTTATCTGCCGAGCGCCGCACTGGCCGAGACGGTGCGGGCGACGACCGACCTTGCCGAACTGGCGGCGCTGCCGGTGCTGCTGGCGGTGGTCCCCGCGCAGTTCCTCGGCGGCGTGCTGGCGCAGCTTCCGGCACTCGGCTTTGCGGGCGATCTGGTGCTCTGCGCCAAGGGGATCGAGGCCGGTAGCGGCCGCCTCATGGCCGAAGTCGCGACCGGCGCCGTGCCGGGCGCCGAGATCGCGGTACTCTCCGGCCCGACTTTCGCCCATGAAGTGGCGGCAGGGCTGCCCACGGCGGTGACGCTGGCCTGCTCGGGCGGCAAGACGCAGTGGCAGCGGCTCTCGCCGGTCATCGCGCGGCCTGCGCTGCGCCCTTATTATTCCGACGACGTGATCGGGGCCGAGATCGGCGGCGCGGTGAAGAACGTGCTGGCCATCGCCTGCGGCGTCGTCGACGGCCTGAAGCTCGGCCAGAACGCCCGCGCGGCGCTGATCGCGCGCGGCTATGCCGAGATGCTGCGTTTCGGCCTTGCGCGCGGCGCCCGCGCGGAAACGCTGTCGGGCCTCTGCGGCCTTGGAGACCTCGTGCTGACCTGTTCCTCTACGTCGAGCCGCAATTTCTCGCTCGGCCTCGCGCTCGGGCAGGGCTTGACCGCCGCCGAAGCGCTTTCGGGCAAGAATTCCGTGGCCGAAGGCGCCGCGACCGCGCCGGTCCTGGCCGAGATCGCCCGCCGCGATGCCATCGAGATGCCGATCGCCGAAGCGGTCTGCCGCCTACTGGAAGGCAAGGCCCCGGCCGGAGACGTCGTCGCCCAGATTCTCGCCCGACCGCTGCGTGCCGAGCAGGAGCCGCTTTCTTGACCGATGCCATCGTAAGCCGCACCGCAGCGGAGCAGGCCAAGAAGGAACACGACGATATCGCGGCGCTCGCCAAGGGCGGCCGCACCAATCTCTTCGGGTTCTTCCTGCGGCTTGCCGCGCGTATCCCGTTCCTGTTCATCGCCGGTCGCGCCTCGGTCTACGGCCCGGCGGCGCTCGGGCGCTTCGCCTCGGCGCTGGTGGTGATCGAACTGACCTCGATGATCTGCACGATGGGCGAAAAGCGCGGCCTCGCGCAGCGCCTGTCGGACAGCGAGGGGCAGGTGCATCCGGCCAACGTGATCGCCGACGGCATGATCATCGCCCTGATCGCTTCGAGCGTGGCGGCGCTGTTCTTCTGGTGCGTGCCCGCGCCGAT
>PJTY01000743.1_pt1 | contig 14894 bp, 15 predicted proteins | sample 1512121 | NCBI WGS metagenome assembly PJTY01 (sample SAMN08177680, study PRJNA422409) | Soil metagenome, whole genome shotgun sequencing project. | isolation source: Soil enriched (2) on filter paper: alkali lignin treatment | place: USA: Madison | collected 2015-01-15 | reverse complement strand
CATTGTCCGGCGTCATCACCCATGGCACAGATTAGGGGTTGAGATTTAAGGAGGGTTTGGGCTTCGTCGTAGTGACGAAGGAACGCAGATGAAGCCCAAACCCTCCTTGCGAAAATCGCCGACGAAGGCCTCTGCCGAAGCCGTGGTGAAAGACATTCGCCGACAGACGCGGCGGCATTTCTCAGCCGAAGACAAGATCCGCATCGTGCTCGACGGACTGCGCGGCGAGGACAGCATCGCCGAGTTGTGCCGGCGTGAAGGCATCGCCCAGAGCCTTTACTACACTTGGTCGAAGGAGTTCATGGAAGCCGGCAAGCGCCGTCTTGCCGGTGACACCGCCCGCAGTGCAACCACGGGCGAGGTCCAGGACCTGCGCCGCGAAGCCCGTGCCCTGAAGGAATGCGTGGCCGACCTGACGCTGGAAAACCGCCTTCTCAAAAAAAGCATGATCGCGGATGGGGGCGACGACGAATGAGGTACCCCGCCTCAGAAAAGCTTGAGATCATCAGAATCGTCGAGCAGTCGCACCTGCCCGCCAAGCACACTCTGGACAAGCTGGGCATTCCTCGCCGGACGTTCTACTGAACCGCCCCGAGATTGCCGGAGGCCCTAACTCCTGAGAGAATAGGGTCCACGATGAGCAAGACGACGAACAAGTTTGCCCCTGAGGTTCGGCAGCGAGCGATCCGGATGGTTCTGGATCACGAGGGCGATTACCCCTCTCGCTGGGCTGCGATCACATCGGTTGCCGAGAAGATCGGGTGTTCCGGGCACACGCTGTTGGAATGGGTGAAGAAATCGGAGGTGGACAGCGGCAAACGCGGTGGCGTGCCGACGGAGACCGCCGAGAAACTCAAGGCCTTGGAGCGTGAAGTCCGCGAACTGCGGCAAGCCAATGAGATCCTTCGCAAGGCGTCGGCATATTTTGCCCAGGCGGAGCTCGACCGCCCGTTCAAACGATGATCGCCTTTATCGACGAGCATCGTGATGCCTATGGGGTCGAGCCGATCTGCCGGGTTCTGCCGATCGCCCCATCCACCTATCACGAGCGCCTTGCCAAGCGGCGAGACCCGGCTTTGCAATCCGCTCGTGTCCGCCGAGATGAAGAGCTAAAGCCCGAAGTTCTCCGGGTCTTTGCCGAGAACTTCGGCGTCTACGGTGTTCGCAAGGTATGGCGGCAGATGAAACGCGAGGGCTTCGATGTTGCACGCTGCACCGTGCAGCGGTTGATGCGAGATCTTGGTCTGCAAGGGGTGATCCGGGGCAAGCCGGTGCGTACCACGATCGCGGACAAGACCGCGCCATGCCCGCTCGATCAGGTCAATCGCCAGTTCCATGCTCCGGCGCCGAACATGCTCTGGGTTTCCGACTTCACGTATGTCGCTACCTGGGCGGGGTTCGTCTACGTTGCCTTCGTGATCGACGTCTACGCCCGTTACATTGTGGGCTGGCGCGTCAGCAGGACTGCACACGCCAGCTTTGTGCTGGATGCGCTGGAGCAGGCTATCCACGATCGACGTCCCGCTCATCGGGGCGGCTTGGTCCATCACAGCGATCGCGGATCGCAATACGTGTCCATCAAGTACACCGAACGCCTCGCTGAAGCGGGCATCGAGCCATCCGTCGGTAGCGTCGGCGACAGCTACGACAACGCTTTGGCCGAAACGATCAACGGTCTCTACAAAGCCGAAGTAATCCACCGTCGAGGGCCTTGGCGCTCGTTCGAAGCCGTCGAATATGCCACGCTGGAATGGGTCGACTGGTTCAACAATAGGCGACTTCTCGAGCCCATCGGAAACATTCCGCCCGTCGAAGCCGAGCAACGTTACTACGCTATGCTGGACGACGTCCCACTGGCTGCCTAATTTAACAAAACTGGCCTCCGGCAATCTCGGGGCGGTTCATACCGCTGGTATGACCGCTTCCTCGAGGGCGGTCCTGAAGCCCTCGAGGATCGCCCCTCGGCGCCGAACCGGGTGTGGAACCGCATCACCGAGGATATTCGCGCGCAGATCGTCGAGATGGCGCTTGATGCGACCGATCTTTCCCCTCGCGAACTGGCGGTGCGCTTCACCGACGAGAAGCGCTACTTCGTGTCGGAAGCCACGGTTTACCGCATCTTGAAGGCGCACGACCTGACCACCAGTCCGGCCTACACCGTGATCAAGGCTGCTGACCAGTTCCACACGAAGACCACCCGGCCGAACGAGATGTGGCAGACAGACTTCACCTATTTCAAGATCATCGGATGGGGCTGGATGTACCTCTCGACCGTGCTCGACGATTACTCGCGCTACATCATTGCCTGGAAGCTGTGCACCAACATGCGGGCCGAAGACGTGACGGACACGCTGGACCTGGCCCTCAGGGCATCGGGCTGCGACAGTGCCACGGTCCTGCACAAGCCCCGGCTACTATCCGACAACGGCCCCAGCTACATCGCGGGCGAACTCGCCGAGTACATCGAGGCCCAGCAGATGAGCCACGTGCGCGGAGCCCCGTTGCATCCGCAAACCCAGGGCAAGATCGAGCGTTGGCATCAGACCTTGAAGAACCGCATCCTGCTGGAAAATTACTTCCTGCCCGGCGATCTCGAGGCTCAGATCGAGGCGTTCGTGGAGCACTATAATCACCAGCGCTATCACGAGAGCCTGAGCAACGTGACGCCGGCAGACGCCTACTTCGGCAGGGCTCCCGCCATCATCAAGCGCCGCGAAACCATCAAGCGAAAAACCATCGAACATCGCCGCTTGCTTCACCGCAAGCTCGCCGCCTAACATACACCCCCAGACAAGGCCCGCTCTCCGCTAATCCACGCCCCAATCTGTGCCAAATGTTTCGACGACGGACAAGGGCGGCGACCTCTGCCGGGTGCGACACCATCACAGAATGCGACGCGCCCGGAACGACAACTGTCTTTCGGGACTGGGAGCGTTCGGCCATAAACTTCAGCGCAGCCGGAGGAATGTTCCGGTCGCCACTTCCGTAGATCGCATAATTCGGGATCGTCTTCCATGTGGCTGCCGCGGCAGGCTCCCCGAGAGCGGACTTTGCGACAGGGCGCTGGGTGGCGGCCATCGTCGCGGCAGTTGCGGACGTGACATCGCCTGCGAACTGCTGATGGAACTTGGCGCTATCCACGTAGAGGTCCTCGCCGCCGTCAGGAAGCGAAACGCTGGTCAGCGTGTCGCCGAGCGTACTGCCCGGGAACTTGCCGCTGAGCCCGATCGCGGTCTCTCCGGCCTCCGGTGCGAAAGCAGCGACATAGACCAGCGCCTTCACGTTGGCGTTCCCTTCGGCGGCCGCAGTAATGACGGGGCCACCATAGGAATGACCAACGAGCACTACCGGCCCCTGGATGGAATGGACCAGCGCGCCTATCGGTGCCGCGTCCTCCTTGACGCCGCGCAGGCCATTAGCAGCCGCGATCACTCGGTAGCCCGATTTCTCCAGACGGGCGATTACGCTGGTCCAGCTCGATGATCCGGCGAAGGCGCCGTGGACAAGAACGATAACCGGGCGGGTGTCCGACTGCGCCGATGCCGGCATGGCTCCGGCCAGTCCGATCAGCGCGATAAGCGCGAGCAGCATCTTTCTCATGGAGAAGGTCCTTTCTGTCCACGCCCGCGTTCGCGCAGCCGAGAAGTGAAACTGGATTTAGAGAAAGGATGGTGGTCGGTGCCATCACGCGAAAGTCGGGTATCGGCAATACGAATGTCGCGTGGGACACGGATTTCCGAGCGAATCGAATTTGCGGGCAGGCGCATCGGCGTCGTGCTTCGGTCGGACGCAGTCGTATGACCATTGGCCCTAACATTCTAGACCATCGTATGGGCGCTGTGGTGGTCGGGCGTCTCAGGTTCAGCTTCTGCTTCGTCAGCCGGAGGTATCGCGAATGACGCGAGATGAGATTCTGAGAGCACCGTCCATGCGGGCTTTCGCGCCGAGCTATCCACGAGGCCCTTATCGCTTCTTCCAGCGCGAATATCTGATCGTCACTTACGAAACCGATCCGGAGGCGCTGCGTGCCGCTCTTCCCGAGCCCCTCGAGGCCGCCCCAGGAAATCTCGCCTTCTACGAATGGATGAAGATGCCCGACTCCTCTGGGTTCGGCGACTATGAGGAAAGTGGATCGGGCATTCATGCGCTCTGGTATGGAGAGCCCTGCAACTTCTCGGTGCAGATGTATCTGGACGACGAGCCTCCGATCACCGGTGGCCGGGAAATCTGGGGCTTTCCCAAGAAGTTCGGCGTCCCGCGCCTCAAGGTCGAGAAGGACACGCTGACGGGGACCTTGCACTATGGCGAGGAACGCGTCGCAATGGGCACGATGCAATATAAGGTGCGTGACCTCGGGGATCGGATCGACGAAATCGCCGCAAGGATCAGCGGGCTAAACGTCAACCTGAAGCTGATTCCTGACGTGGACGGCTCGCCGAAGGTAGCCCAACTCGTCGGCTACAATTTGGAGAACGTGAAGGTGCATGGCGCCTGGGAAGGGGATGCCCGGCTGCACCTCATCCCGCACGTCAACTGCCGGGTAGCGGACCTGCCGGTCAAAAGGATCATTGGCGGTCGTCACCAGCTTGTCGATTTCGTGCTGCCCTACGGCCGCGTGCTCCATGATTACCTTACCTGAACGAGGAAGACCCATGACACTCAAGACCCGTAACGCTGTCGTCACCGGTTCCACCAGCGGCATAGGCTTGGCCTGTGCCCGGGCGCTGGCGGCCGAGGGCGCGAACGTCGTCATCAACGGCTTTGGGAAGGCGGATGACATCGAGCGGGAGCGTGCCGCGATAGAGAGTGAGTTCGGCGTGACCGCACTCTATTCTTCGGCCGACATGACGAAGCCGGAAGAGCTTGGCGGCGTCGATATCCTGATCAACAACGCGGGCATTCAGTTCGTGTCGCCGATCGAGGAATTTCCGGTCGAGAAGTGGGACCAGATCATCGCGATAAACCTGTCCGCCACCTTCGATGCCATCCGGGCGGTCATACCAGTGATGAAGAAAGGAGGCTGGGGCCGAATTAACTCAACAGCCTCGGCGCACTCGTTGATCGCAAGCCCGTTCAAGGCTGCCTACGTGGCGGCGAAACACGGAATCGTTGGTCTCACTAAGACGGCTGCGCTGGAACTTGCGACCCATAAGATCACCGTGAATTGCATCAGTCCCGGCTATGTTTGGACACCGCTTGTAGAGCACCAGATCCCTGACACGATGACGGCGCGAAATCTGACCCGGGACCAGGTAATCAGCGACGTACTGCTTGCATCCCAGCCTACCAAGGAATTCGTGACTCCGGAGCAGGCGGCAGCCATCGCCATCTTCCTGTGTTCGGAGAGTGCCGCGCAAATCACTGGCACAAATGTGTCGGTCGATGGCGGCTGGGTGGCGCATTGAAACGCTGGCGCGACGTGGAAGTTCGAATACAGCGGACTGCCTGTTGAAAGCTTTTGTGAGTCGGACTTGTTGATTATCTCGACGTCCACGCCGACGCCGCTCGGCGGGGCCGGCTCATCCTCAGTGAATGGAGTGCGGTGCCGCTGAAGCTTTGACCGTTCATGACTGGTCGTTCTTAGCCTTAAACGCTGACCGAGCAGGCGCCCGATTAGATCGAGAGATGTGCTCGCACCAACTGCTCCGGGATATCTTTACCCTTTCGGGGATTGCCTCGCTCCTCCCGTGCAATCAGATTGTGGCCAAGGAGGCCGTTTGGACTCCTGGCTTGGCCTGCCTTCGTCGGGCTTTACGTCAGCCGTCCTCCGGGCGGCCGCAATCTTGGGGATCGCGCGAAGCGGGATCGATCAGCGGATGGAACTGTCCGGCAGCGTCGTTCGGCATCGCCCACCGGTCGGGGAGTCGAGTGATGAGTAGCCTGATGCCAGAGGCGCAAGCCACCGCTCGCTCGCTTGCCGATGTGTTCGAATGCGATCTCGATGAGGCGGGCATCAACCTTACCTTCTCGCGCCTCCTGAAAAACATGCCCATCGCCCTGTGGGTGGTAGATTCGCGAAGTGCGGCGGGTGCCTTCGAGCAGCTGAGGTCAGATGGTGTAGAGGATATCGAGGGGTTTCTCCTCGAAAATCCAGAGCTTGTCGAGTACGCCTGCGATACTGTGATGGTAACCCGCGCAAATGATGCGGCGCTGGCGATGATCGGCCAGTCTGACGAGACCTATTATCCGAGGTGCGTTCGACACATCTTCGAGGCGACACCCATGGCAGCTGTTCGCGTCATGACGGCGCACTTCAACGGCAAGCGGACGCATGTTGAGGAGTTGAGGATCAAGGTCGCCGGCGGCCGCGTCCTGGACGTGCTGTTTCTCGTCACCTACCCCAGGCCGCCTGAGCGGCTCGACGTCACGTTCATCATCATGTTGGAGATCACCGAGCGCCTAACGGCGGAAACGCAGCTCCGCCAGTTGCAGGCGGATCTTGCGCATGCATCGCGCGTCTCGACGCTGGGCGAACTCGCGACGTCGATCGCCCACGAGGTCAGGCAACCGCTCGGTGCCATCATCTTGAATGGTAACACCAGCATGCGCTGGCTCGACAGGGACGAGCCCAATCTCCCCAAGGTGCGTCAACTCGTGGAGAAGATGATCGAGAACGCAGCGCAGGCAACCGAAATCATCGACCGAATACAGGCGATGGCGTCGAAGCGCGTGCCGGTCCGGACGAAGGTGATGCTCAACGACATCGTGGAAATAGCGCTCCGCTTCATACATCACGAGAGCATTGAGCGGCGGGTCGCAATCCGCGTGAACCTCCAGCCGGATCTGGCGATGGTCCGGGGCGACAGAATCCAGCTGCAGCAGGTGGTCGTGAACCTCCTGGTCAACGCGATGTATGCGATTGATCACCGCGAGACGTCAGGTCCGCGGCAGATTCAAGTTTCCACGGAGATGATGGCAGATGGGGCGGTCAGCCTGGTTGTTGCTGATACCGGTCCGGGCATAGCGGAGGAGCATCTCGACAGTCTGTTCGATGGCTTCTTTTCAACCAAAGACGACGGGATGGGGATGGGACTGACCATCTGCAGCAGCATCATGCGCGCTCATGACGGCGTTATCGCCGCTGCAAACAAGGCTGAGGGCGGGGCTGTATTCAGCTGTCGCTTGCCCGCATCGCTGGACGAGGACGATGATTAGGGTCTGCGCCCCTCCTGCTTCACGGGTGGGTGTCCAACGGCAGAGCGACGCCTGATCCGAGCGCGGTCTCGAGCGCGGACATCAGATCTTCGTCGGTCACCGGTTTGCGCAGCACTCGGATGGCGCCCCCTGACATGGCGCGGGCGTGCGCCCGCTCGCAGTTTGACGAAGTGACAAACACGATAGGGACTGTCGCACCCCTAGCCTTTAAATGCTTCTGGAGTTCGATGCCGTCGATACCAGGCATCATCACGTCGGAGATGATGCAATCGTGCCTTCCGGGTTGGTAGGTAGTGAGGAACTCGACCGCGCTGCGAAAACCTTCGCAATCGACGTCGTGGAGCTCAAGCAATGCGCTGATCGCATCTCGCATTCCGTCGTCGTCGTCGATTACGCTGATGAGTGGGGGGAGGGTCACGCTGGCGCCTAGTTTCATGATGTAGCCTCACTGTCATATAGAGGGGCTTCATCTGATAGGCAGCCATACGACAGTCTAGGCCGACACGTCGGTGCGTGATGGTGGGGAGGCAGGTTGCGGACACCCTGTCCGGCCCTCTTGGGTTCGACGAAATTCGCACGCGCCGTGTCGTGGCGCTGGAGAATGTCGCTCTGCATTCGGAGTTCCCGCGCTTGAGCCTCCGCGACATGATCAGCCGTTCGAAGTGAGAGAGCAGCTATCGTGAGGGTCGGATTGGCCCAGCCCGAAGTCGGGAAAAGGGATGACCCGACAATATAAAGGTTGCTGACGCCGTGCACCTGCCCGGTATGATCCACAACCGCGCTTTCAGGCGAGTGTGACATCCTGGTAGTGCCGATGTGATGGTATCCTCCGATCGGATGCGCTGAAACGCGCTCATCTGTGCGCCACGCGGCAGCCCTGTCGCTCAACCACGGTGCTGGCGATACCCTGCCGATGTCGAGACGTTCGAACTCCTGGCCAACCGTTTCAACCAACACGGCGACACAGCGCTTGTCGATTTCGGACAGCCGCCAGTCCTGCTTCATCCGCGGTACACCAAGGGCATCGGTCTCTCGGTCGAGCATCACGCGGCTATCGGGATTGGGGGCCTGCTCGGCCCGGACGGAAAGCGCTAGTTCGACCTTACCCATTTTGTGCATCAGCCAGGGGCGCAACGGGTCCGAGGTGCTCTGCAACGCCGTCGCTGCTGCCTTCGTCTTGAGCCAGAGTTCGCGGTTGCGGCGAGCCGGCGCGAGCTTATGTTTTGCATGACTGTAGGCCCGCATTCCGACGAATTGAGGATCGCGCTCCGGCTGGCGCGCTGAGATGGTCAGGGACGTATTCAGAATTTCTCGCTTTGACTGGGTTCGCTCGCTGGCTGTGATGAGGGCTGCAACGTCCTGACCATCCAGGTCGTGACGCTTGCCGAAAGTGCGGAGGAGCGACCAAGACTGCTTGGTCTCTACATGCCCACCCCGTGTGTGCGGGTGCTCCATGAAGAAGCGCCCGACAAGACCATGCTCATTGCCCAGGCCATCGTCGCTCAAGGAGCGGGAAGCGAGCAGAATTCGGGCGTTCTCGATGCCTCCTGTTGCCAAAATGACCGCTCTGGGGTGGACCATCAACTGGCGCCCGGTTAGCGACTTCGCCACCACGCAATCGATCGATTGTCCGTGGGAGTGTGGACGAATATCGGTCACGGTGGCGTGGGTGACGACGTTGCATTTGGGATGGTCTATGACATCGCGGCAGTTGCGGATTGCAAAGCGATCCTGACGCGGGTCGAACGACCAGATCGGTATCTTTAGCGCCTCGGGATCGAACTTCGGCACCGGCAGTCCGATGGCTTCCAGATCGTCGCTGTTGGGCGACCAGGGCGTTAGACCCAGTGAGACACGTGCCTGCTCGTAATAGTGCTCCAGATCTGCCCAACTTATAGGCCAGCCCGAATGCGGAACCCAGCTCCGCTTTTCGAGATCGATCGGAGATAGCTCTGCGCAACGACGCCCCCAGATTGCGGTCGTGCCCCCGAAGAAGCGTATGCGCGCGTCCCGTAAGGGGTAATAATCGCGCCCAGCAGACCGGCCCTCATTGAGTTCTGCGGTATCCTCTTCGTGATCTGCCCCGCCGCTTTCGAGCAATGTGACTTCGCAGCCAGCGGAGAGAAGTCGGCTTGTTGCGGTGATACCTGCAATACCTGTCCCAATCACACAGATCTGGGTTTGCTAGACGGTCAGGAGGCTGCTTGTTGTTGAGAGGTCGAGCACGGTTCTCTCCAGCCGGTTGGCGCTTTGGCGTCAGGGCAGAAGATCAGCTGCGCCGGTTCGCCGAAATCAGGTCGTGGAAGAGCTTCGCACATACGGAAGGTCAGTCATTAGTGTCCAAGGTCGCGGTCAACGGTGGATTGGCCGACGCGGATTAGGGGATTTCGAATTTGGCGGACAGCCAATTACGATTTCCCAACCGACAGCGTTATCGAAGGTCGACCTGCGTATAGTGGCCGTAGTCGAATGACACGGCGACGTTGGGAGGAGCCAATTCTACCGGAGAGCTTCTGATGACTGACGCCGCAAAGATCTCGCTTTCAGGGCAGGACCGTGACTATGCCGTGCTTGCGGGCACGGTGGGTCCTGACGTCGTCGACATTCGGAAGTTCTATGCGCAAACGGGGGCGTTCACCTACGATCCAGGGTTCACCTCCACTGCGTCGTGCCGGTCAGCCCTGACGTTCATTGATGGGGATGAGGGAGTATTGCTGCATCGCGGTTATCCGATCGGAGAACTTGCCGAGCGCGCGAGCTTCATGGAAGTCGCCTACCTTCTGCTCAACGGGGATTTGCCCGGCCCGGCCGATCTCGCCGGCTTCGTCTCGACGATTACCAATCACACGATGGTCCACGAGCAACTCTCTAGCTTTTACCGGGGCTTTCGCCGTGATGCGCATCCGATGGCGGTCATGTGCGGGATCGTTGGAGCGCTGTCGGCGTTCTACCCCGATTCGACCAATGTCCATGATGGCGCACAGCGCCTTGTTGCGAGCCATCGCCTCATCGCAAAGATGCCCACGATCGCGGCGATGGCGTACAAGTACAGCGTCGGGCAGCCCTTTGTATACCCGGATAACTCGCTCTCCTATGCTGGCAACTTCCTGCGGATGACCTTCGGCGTCCCGGCGGAGCCCTATGAGGTCAACCCGATCGTCGAGAAGGCGATGGACCGCATCTTCATCCTCCATGCCGATCACGAACAGAACGCATCGACATCGACGGTCAGGCTGGCGGGGTCGTCGGGTGCAAATCCCTTCGCGTGCATGGCGGCTGGCATTGCATGCTTATGGGGGCCGGCGCACGGAGGTGCCAACGAGGCAGCGCTCAATATGTTGCGCGAGATCGGGACCCCGGAGCGGATCCCGCATTATATCAAGCGGGCGAAGGACAAGGACGATCCGTTCCGGCTTATGGGATTCGGCCACCGGGTCTACAAGAACTACGATCCCCGCGCGACGGTGATGCAGAAGACTGTCCGAGAGGTGTTCGCGAGCCTGAAGGTCAGCGATCCGGTCTTCGACACCGCCCTTCGGCTGGAGGAGATCGCTCTCAGTGATCCATATTTCATCGAGAAGAAGCTGTTCCCGAACGTAGACTTCTACTCTGGAATCATCCTCTCTGCGATCGGCTTCCCGACGTCCATGTTTACGGCGCTGTTCGCTTTGGCCCGGACTGTTGGGTGGGTAGCCCAGTGGAACGAGATGATCACCGATCCGGATCAGAAGATCGGCCGGCCCCGCCAGCTATACTCGGGGTCGGCGCAGCGTGTTTTTGTCGGCATTGGGGATCGGTGAACGGTCGCTCGTGAATACTAATCGAGCTGTAAGTCAAAGGGGGGGCGTCGAAAATGGCTGAACGACCAGTGCTATCGCGGACATCAGAAGGCATCGTTGCGTCGCTGCTGCAACATTTCGACTCCATGGATGTCGATGTGATGTGTCGCTTTTACGAGCCCGAAGCGATTCTTGTCAGTGCGAATGGCGAGCCTCAGCGCGGTATCTCCGCCATTCGGACCGAACTGTTGAGATACTACAGCGTGCAGTTGCCGATGGCGATAGTGGCCCGTCACATTTTCGTGGCGGACACGCTCGCGTCGCTGGTGCTCGACTGGAACATCGTCGGCAGGACCCCGACAGGCGAGAATTTTCATATGGCGGCGACGTCGAGCGACATCGCTCGCCGCGGAGACGATGGCTACTGGCGTTACATCATCGACAACCCTTTCGGGACGCAGGTCCGCCAGATCGGCTGACCACTAAGGCGCGCGGGGCGGTGCCAGAATGCCTTCGGCGTGATGCGTGAACGTCGCGCGCTCGCTTCGTACCCGCGACTTCGAACCGGCCAATGTCGACCTCCGTATAGTGGTCGTCGGATCTTTCAGCGGCGACCATGCAGTGACGAGGGCGCGAGCCATCACTGCTGGAGATGCTTCACATGACCGATATCGCCACGATGCCGCCTGCGGTCCAGGAGGAAGGGGGCTCAGCTCCGACCCGTAACGTCGGACTGGACACCCTGCACACTCGTGAGACCCTCGATGTCGCAGGCCGGTCATACACATATTATTCGCTGCCGAAGCTTGCCGATAAGCTGGGCGACGTGTCGCGCCTGCCTTTCTCCATGAAGGTGTTGCTGGAGAACCTGCTGCGCTTCGAGGACGGTACGACCGTCACCGTCGAGGATATCCAGGCGATCGTCGACTGGCAGAAGGAACGACGCTCCGATCGCGAGATCCAGTATCGTCCGGCCCGCGTTCTTATGCAGGACTTCACGGGCGTGCCGTGCGTGGTTGATCTCGCCGCGATGCGCGACGCCATGGGTGCGCTCGGCGGTGACGCGCAGAAGATCAATCCGCTCGTTCCCGTTCACCTCGTTATCGATCACTCGGTGATGGTCGACAGTTTCGGGTCACCCAAGGCGTTCGAGCAGAATGTCGAGCACGAATATGCCCGCAACGGCGAGCGCTACGAGTTCCTGCGCTGGGGGTCGAAGGCCCTGGCCAACTTCCAGGTCGTGCCGCCGGGTACAGGGATCTGCCATCAGGTGAACCTCGAGCATATCGCGCGTACGGTCTGGAGCTCGCCGGATGGATCGGGGGCTGAGGTGGCCTACCCGGACACTTGCGTCGGGACTGACAGCCATACCACGATGGTCAACGGCCTGGGCGTTCTGGGCTGGGGCGTGGGAGGGATCGAGGCGGAGGCCGCGATGCTCGGCCAGCCCGTGTCGATGCTGATCCCCGAGGTTGTGGGATTCAAGCTGACGGGGGAATTGCTGGAGGGTATCACCGCCACCGATCTGGTGTTGACCGTCACGCAGATGCTGCGTGCCAAGGGCGTGATCGGTCGTTTTGTAGAGTTCTACGGTCCGGGTCTCGATGCGCTGAGCCTCGCCGACCGAGCCACCATCGGGAATATGGCGCCCGAATATGGTGCGACCTGCGGGTTCTTCCCCGTGGATGACGCCACGCTGGTCTACATGCGACTGACAGGTCGCAGCGACGATACGATCGCACTCGTAGAGGCTTATTCTAAGGCGCAGGGCCTCTGGCGCGATGCGACGTCACCCGATCCCGTCTTCACCGACACGCTCCAGCTAGACATGTCGACGGTGCTGCCGTCGCTCGCCGGCCCGAGGCGTCCGCAGGACCGGGTGCTGCTTGATGCTGTGGATGAAGGGTTCAACGCGGAGCTTGCCAGCGGATATGGGAAGGGCGACGAGGCCGACCGGCGCGTTGCCGTCGAGGGTACTGACTTCGACATCGGGCATGGCGACGTCGTGATTGCGGCGATTACCAGCTGCACGAATACATCCAACCCTTCCGTTCTGGTCGCCGCCGGTCTCGTCGCCCGCAAGGCGAACGCGCTTGGCCTGAAGGCGAAGCCGTGGGTGAAGACCTCGCTGGCGCCAGGTTCGCAGGTGGTGACCGACTATCTCGCGCGAGCAGATCTTCAGAAGGATCTCGACGCTCTCGGCTTCAACCTCGTCGGATACGGCTGCACCACTTGCATCGGTAATTCGGGCCCTCTTCCGGAGCCGATCAGCAAGGCAATCAATGGCAACGATCTTGTCGCCTCGGCGGTGCTATCGGGCAATCGCAACTTTGAGGGTCGCGTCTCGCCGGACGTTCGGGCCAATTACCTGGCCTCACCGCCGCTGGTCGTCGCCTATTCGATCTTCGGCACGACGGCGAGGGACATCACCGAGGAGCCGCTCGGAATCTCCACGGGCGGGCAGCCGATCTATCTGAAGGATGTCTGGCCGACTGCTGCCGAGATATCGGGCACCATCGCCGCCGCCATTGACCCGTCAATGTATGCGTCGCGCTACGCCCACGTCTTCCGGGGCGATCGGCACTGGCAGGCGATCGACGTCGACGGTTCGGACACCTACGCCTGGCGGGCAGGGTCGACCTACGTTGCCAATCCTCCTTATTTCGACGGCATCTCGATGACGCCAGCACCGGTTATCGACATCATCGGCGCGCGTCCGCTCGCGATCTTTGCGGATTCGATCACCACCGATCACATCTCACCTGCCGGCTCGATCAAGACGGATAGTCCTGCCGGACGCTATCTGCAGGAGCATCAGGTTAGCAAGGCGGACTTCAACAGCTGTGGCTCGCGCCGGGGAAATCACGAGGTGATGATGCGTGGCACATTCGCCAACATCCGCATCAAGAACCAGATGCTTCCTGGCGTCGAGGGCGGCATGACCAAGCATGTACCTTCTGGCGAGACCATGGCGATTTACGACGCGGCAATGCGATACAAGGCTAAGGGAACGCCGCTTGTGGTCATCGCCGGCAAGGAATATGGTACTGGATCATCCCGCGACTGGGCTGCAAAGGGCACGAATTTGCTCGGCGTCCGCGCAGTCATCACCGAGAGTTTCGAGCGGATCCACCGCTCCAACCTGGTCGGGATGGGGGTGCTGCCGCTCCAGTTCGTGGAAGGCGTCGATCGCAAGACGCTCGGGTTGGATGGTACCGAGACCTTCACGATCGAGGGTGTCGCCGGTCTGCGGCCCCGTCAGGAGGTTATCGTGCAACTGATGCGCGCCGACGGGACTGCAGAGACGTTCGCGACACGGTGCCGCATCGATACGGAGAACGAACTCGATTACTTCCTGAGCGGTGGCATACTCCAGTTCGTCCTGCGCCGGCTGGCCGCTTAGACGCGCACCCTGATCGAGGCTGGGAAGGTTCGGACGGCTGCATAAGGGGAAAGTGCGGTCTAAGGATTCGCGTGCGTCGCCGGGCCGACCTAGCCAACCGGTTGATTGGCGCGCAATTTCGGCGCGCCTAGGCAAGCGCCTTTTAATAGATGGAGAGGCCGCCCCATGAGTGAAGTATCGCGCATTGCGCACACCCCATTTCGTGGACGGGTGATGCCGGCCGAACAGGCAGCCGGACTTATCAACTCCGGCGATGCGGTCGGTATGAGCGGGTTCACGGGATCCGGTTATCCGAAGGCTGTGCCGCTTGCGCTAGCGGCGCGCGTCGAGGCCGAGCATGCAGCTGGACGACCCTTCAGAATCAAGGTTTGGACGGGTGCCTCGACCGGCCCTGAGTTGGACGGGGCGCTCGCGAAGGCCGACGGTATCGAGTTCCGGCTTCCGTATAACTCTGACCCGGTCGCGCGTGAGAAGATCAATCGCGGGCAGATGAACTATTTCGACATGCACCTCAGCCAGGTCGCACCGATGTCGTGGCAGGGATTCCTTGGTGACCT
>PJTY01000742.1_pt1 | contig 14903 bp, 10 predicted proteins | sample 1512121 | NCBI WGS metagenome assembly PJTY01 (sample SAMN08177680, study PRJNA422409) | Soil metagenome, whole genome shotgun sequencing project. | isolation source: Soil enriched (2) on filter paper: alkali lignin treatment | place: USA: Madison | collected 2015-01-15 | reverse complement strand
GCGGGAATGGCTTACACGCGTAGCCCAGCTGAGCTTGGTTCTACTATGTTGCAAGTTTTAAAAGAGAAAGGTTTAGCGTAATACGTTAGATTTTAATCTTTAAAAAACCCCAATGGCGACATTGGGGTTTTTTATTGCCTGAAAAAGTTAGGTGGGAGCTATAAATATAAGTCGGTTTGACCATAAAAATTGATCCTCAATAAAACTTAAAATTCAGCATTGCAGTCGGAATATACACCTAAAATATTAAATGACTGTCTATTTTTTATGCATTTTAAAAAATTGAATGAGCTGCTTAAATTTCAATAACTTGTACCAAAGTGACAAAAATATTCACCTTCTGACCAAAAAGGAAAAGCTTAAAAAACATGGATTTTAATCTCCGGTATTTTTAAGTTGATGTTTTAAATCATGAAAAAATCAAAACTGGAATTGTTGTGTATTAATCGGTAAAAGTGTGACATGGTTTGCTAATTTTTATTGAAAATGTTGTTTTTGTGTATATTATTGTTTCTGAATTGCATAGCTTTTTTACAAAGATTTTAAACAATTTGGGGTGAAGCTAAGTAATGAAAAATCAATCAAATTTTTATGGATACTCTCAAATGAAAAAATTAAGTTTAGGGCTTGCTCTCCTGGCTGTATGTACAACATCGACAACTTTTGCTGCAACTGGTGTGATCACTTTTACGGGTCAGCTGGTTGCTGGAACCTGTAGTGCCAACGTTGCGGGAAGTGGTAATGCATCTGCTTCTGTAACTTTACCAACAGTTAATACCGCTGCTTTAGGTGCGGCAAATGCGACTGCGGGTACCACTGCATTTAAAATCAATTTAACTGGTACAGGTTGTACTTCAAGCAGCTTAAATGCAACGCCTTACTTCGAATCAGAAGTGGCTAAAGTGAATGCAGCGGGTCGTTTAATTAACACCGGCGCAGCGACAGGTGTTGATGTGCAACTGTTAACCAACAACCAGACCGTGATTGACGTAAATGCACCAGCACTAACCCAGTCAAGCAGTGTAGGGGTGTCTGCTGGTACAAACAGCAATGACTTCAACTATTTCGCACGTTATTTCGCGACAGCTGCAACCACTGCCGGTGCAGTAACGTCATCAGTAAGCTACAGCATTATTTATAAATAATTGTTGTTTCATTTTGGTTGGTTCAGGGGAAATATAACAATATGCGTATCTCATCGATTGCCTTTGGCATTGCAATGCTCAGTTCGATCTCTACAGCAACATGTGCAGGAGTGACAATTACCGGGACACGTATTATTTTTCCTTCCAACCAGAATACGGTCACGGTTCAATTGAGCAATCCTGATGATCGTCCTGCATTGATTCAGGCCTGGTTAGACAATGGTGACCCGCATCAGATCCCGGAGGCGGATAAGATCCCGTTTATCTTAACGCCTCCATTAACGCAAATTGCCGCAAATAAAGGACAAATGCTGCGCTTAATTGCGAAAGATACTACGGCTTTGCCTCAGGATAGAGAAAGCTTATATTGGTTTAATATTTTGGATATTCCAGCTGCTGAACAGGTAGAAAGCGCAGAAAAGAATAAATTACAGGTGTCGATTCGTTCACGGATCAAACTGTTTTATCGTCCTGTTAATTTAAAAATCTCACAAGACAAAGCATTTGCAAATATCACCTTTAAATATAATGAAATTAATAAAAGCATCACGGTAAATAATCCATCACCTTATTATATAAATTTTTATAATGTGAGCTTGAATCCGGATAAAGAAAATATTGTTTATGCTGATCCATTAATGGTTGCACCTTATTCTACTGAAAGTTTTAAACCTGGAATTCAATTTAAGCCTCAGCATATTAGCTATTTGCTGATTAATGATTATGGTGGAAATCAGGCTTATCAAACCGTCATCAATGGCGCAGAATAAATGAAGCATGCATTCGGATATAGCGTTATTATTTTATGCATGCAAGCTACTTATGCAGCAGAAAATGAAAATATCAATCAGAAATTGCAAGCGAGAGATGGCTCAAATAACCGGATTTATACCTTTGATGCACGTGCATTATTCAGCGGACGCAATCAGGATATTGATCTAACATCATTTCGGCAGACCAATGGTGTTGCTGCGGGTGTGTACTCACTCAATACCAGTATTAATCATCATCGCTCATTGGGGCAACTTACACTTAAATTCGATCATTTGAATGCCGAGCTGACGGCGGTGCTATGTATTGATGAGCAATTGTTGAAACGACTGGATCTACGTCCAGAAGTCTTGGAAAAACTACCTAAAAAGCCATGCTTGACCATTAAAGAGCTGAATCCGGATGCCTACTATGATCTGGATATGTCGGCATTAAGTCTGGATATTTCTTTACCTTTAGCCATCATTAATCAGCGACCAGAAGGCTATATTGCACCTGAACGATTTGAGCAGGGGGTGACTGCTGCTTATCTCGGTTACGATTTTAATCGTTACACCAGTAAATTAAACCAGCAAGAACAAGTCAGCAGCAATTATCTGAATTTAACCGGTGGATTCAATTTTAGTCGCTTTAACTTTCGTCATGCGGGAAGTTTTGACTCAAATGGAACACAGCTCGGCGGGTATCAATCTTATCTGAATGTCTTGTCTACAGATATTCCTGCGCTGAAAGCACGGCTAGAGATGGGTGACTTTAATACCCAGACTTATGCAATTGATTCGGCGCAAATACGCGGCTTACAGCTTGCTTCCGATATTAGTATGCTGCCGATGTCGCAGCGCAGCTATGCACCTTTGATCCGCGGTTTGGCCAACACCAATGCCTTGGTTTCTGTGTTTCAGAATGGCCGGAAAATTTACGAACGTACCGTACCTGCAGGTGAGTTTGAGTTTAATGATCTCACAGCGGTCAATAATAATGGTGATTTAACTGTTCAGGTCACTGAAAATGGTGGGGAAAAACATAGCTTTATTGTGCCGATGCAAGGAAATATGAACCTTGTTCGAATAGGGCAGTTAAATTACAACCTTGCCTCAGGTCAATACAAAATCAACAATAAAACATCGGATGATTATATTGGTCAGCTCAGTGCCGAATATGGCCTAAGCAATTATTCCAGCTTATACCTTGGCAGCAATCTTAGTCATGATTTTCAAAGCTATTTATTCGGTTTTGGCCAAAATACAAGGCTGGGTGGACTAAGATTTGATGCGGAAAAAACAAATGCGAGCTTAGCAAAAAATGATTATGCGGGTTGGAGGTATAAAGCTGCTTATCAATATACCTATAGTCCGCTGAATACTTTTGTGAACGTTTCAGCACAATATCAAGATCGTGAATATATGACATTAAGTAATACTATGTCTTTACGAAATTTTAATGATTTGAATCAAGCCGAAATTGATAGTCTTTTTCTTACCTATTTATTAAAACAGCAATTTAATATTTCGCTTTATCAAAACTTTAAAGAGGGTTTAGGCTCTGTTTATCTCAATGCAACCCAAAATAAATACTGGAATACCAATAAAGACTATGTGCAATATAGTATTAACTATAGTAATCGATGGAATAGATTGAGCTATTCTATCGGTTATAGTCAAAATAATAATCAGTTAAATGATGCTGGAAAAGAAAATAAGGTTTATCTGAGCTTGTCTTTACCTTTAGAGTGGCGTAAAAAGCAGGCCAATCTGTATTCTAATATTCAATATGCAGATAACGTCGGCCATCCAACCACAGCGAATGTGGGTTTCACTGGAACATTAGGGGAAAACAATCAATTTAATTATGGCTTAACCACGACCCAGAACTGGAACAATGGAAAAAATAATTCTGCTGTTTCAGCCAATATGAATTACAGCTTAGCTCAAGTACAACTAGGCGTGGTAACAGGCTGGAGTGATGACCAGACCCAATATGGCTTCAGTGCCAAAGGTGCGGTTGTCGCTCATCCTTATGGAATTACCGCAACCAATAATTTATCGGACACGTTTACCATTGTTCATGCAAAGGGTGCGCATGGCGCTGATGTGATGAATGCCTGGGGCAGTAAAGTTGACTATTGGGGCAATGCAATTTATGCCAATGTTTCTCCTTATGAAGCCAACACCATCCGTTTAGATACCAAGCATTTACCTCTGGATGTGAATTTAACTGCGAATCAGGCGGAAGTCATTCCACGCCGTTATAGTTCAACCTTGATCAAATTTGATGTCGAGCAAAGCTCAAACATTTTATTAAATGTACAGGTTAAAGGTGAACATCAGCAGATCCCGATCGGGGTACAGGCAGTGAATCAGGCGGGGCAAGTTGCAGGCATGTTTGGTCAGTCAAATCAGCTATTTATAGAAAAAGCGCAATTATTAAAACAAGATCTCTATGTGCAATGGGGCATGAATGAATCCTATGCTTGCCGTATTGCCGCACCAGAGAAAATGATTCCGCAGAATAAGCAAACGAAACGGATACAGATGATTGATGTGGAGTGTAAATAACATGCAGACCAGATATGCAATTACGCTCTTATTTACTGTTTTAGGTATTGCTCAGGGGCAACATGCTTTTGCTACGGATAACGGCGTGTGTACTTCTAATCCAACTCAGCCTTTGGCGATGAATACCAGTAGTATTACAAATTCAACTTCAAACTGGACACTTGTTACCAACTTTGCCACATCGATTGCGGCTTATTCTTTGGTGAATTGTTCAAACAAAGTCGCAGACAATGTGCCTGACCGAAAAACTACATCTTTTACTACAGTGGGAAGTAACGTCAACTTTGATCAAACGATCAGTTATGCAGGTTCGACTTATTACAAAATCGTCAACAGCAGTAGTCCTTACTTTAATCAATATGCGTATGTCACCTTTCAAATACAGGATACCAAGTCTGGAAAGCCCGTTGTTGATTTAGCCAAGACCGTGAGCTTGTATAACAATGCGACAGGGGAGTCTGCGACCCAAGGCGTCAATATTGTTAATTTGAAGTTTTATTTTACTTCTGGATTGACCGCAAGTACGCCAGCAGTACAGCTTGATTTAGGCAAGGTGGTGGTGGACCTGACCGAAGGCACAAACCGTTATCAGGATAGTCAATCGGGCTTTGTGCAACTGACACTGAATCCAGAAAATACCAAGACCTGTAGCTTAAACAATCCGATTGTGACCTTGCCGACCATTGCCACCAATGCCTTGCCCACTACCGGAACCGAAGCAGGGGGGAAAACCCCTTTTTCAATCACGGCGACTTGTAGCAATGGCTTAGCCAATACCCAGTTGTACTTTACGATGAGTGATAATGCCAATGTCGCGAATATCACTAACGTATTGAGCAATAGTAATGCTGCAACCAGTAATGTCGGCATTCGAGTGTATGATGTATCTAATAATTCAGCGATTACCTATAGCACAGAATATTCGTTTGGTCGGTTGGGCGCAGGATCAAATCCAGCTTTAACTAAAAATTTCTATGCAAAATATTATAAGAAAGATAATGTTGCCGCCGTCGCGGGAAGCGTCAACGCACAAGCCACAGTGACGGTGGTATATAAGTAATCAATTCCATAAAAAAAAGAGCCTGCTGCAGGCTCTTTTTTTATTTCATATCAAACTTATTCTGCTTTAGGTTTATTTAGACCTTGGGTCAAACCATTGATGTCGCCCCCTTGCAGGCCCAGTTCATTCATCAGGCTATCAATTAAGGGTGCTTGTGAACGGTAGCGTAAGGCACTATTCACCACCTGATCAGATAATGAGGTTGAACCGTTTTCAACCGCTTCACCGGAAGTTGCAGAAGCGCCTGCAAAGCCATTTAAACCATTGACTTGCAAGATCTTGATGTCATCAATATTTTCCATCGGTTTCACGCTTTCACGGATAATCTCTGGTAAATGCTTCAATAAGGCCAGACGCACCTGCATTTCAACCTGTTCAGCAGAAAGGGTGTTGGCTGCTTCATTGACTGCACGCGCACCTTCTGCATCGACTTGATATTGTTTCTCTAGGGCTTGAGCCAGCAACACTTTCGCATCTGCTTCACCTTTAGCTTTTAAGCGGATTTTCTCAGCATCCGCCTCTGCGGCAATACGCACGGCTTCTGCTTCATCGGCAGCGGCTTTTTTACCCGCATCCGCTGCAACGGTAATGGCAATCGCTTCTTTCTCGGCAGTCTGTTTGGCTGCAACCAGTTCAACCGCCTTTTGACGTTCAGCGCGTTGGGTTTCACGGACAGTGACAACTTCTTCTTCTGCTTTTACCGCTTCAGCACGGGCTTTATCCGCCTGTGCCTTAGCTTCTGATTCGGCACGGGATTTTTCAGCAATGGCAATGGCACGATCCTGTTCAGCCAGCTCAATGGTTTTCTTCTGTTCAACCTGCGCTTTCTGGATTAATTGCGCTTTTTGAATATTCTCGTTTTCGACATCACGTGCAGAAGCAATCCGTTTAATTTCGACTTCACGTTCAGCAGCAATACGTGCCTCTTCAGCTTCACGTTTTTTACCCGCTTCCTGAGAGGCAATCTCAGCCAATTGTTCGGCTTTACGGATGGAAATTTCACGTTCCTGTTCTAGCTTGGCATATTCTTCCTCACGTGAAATGCCAAGACGGGCACGTTCAGCTTCAAGATTTTTGGCACGGATCGCCAAGTCAGCATCTTGCTCAATGTCATTACGCTTTTTACGGCGGTCTTCAATGGTTTCAGTCAGCTTGGTTAAACCTTCTGCATCGAAGGCATTTTGCGGATTAAAAAATTTAAAGCTGGTTTGATCGAGACCTGTTAAAGACACGGTTTCAAGTTCCAGACCATTCTTGGATAAATCTTCCGAAACCACTTGCTGAACTTTTTGCACAAAGTCGACACGCTTCTCATGCAACTCTTCCATGGCCATTTCAGCGGCCACCGCACGTAGTGAATCGACAAATTTACCTTCAACCAGATCTTTTAACTCTGGTGGAGACATGGTTTTACGACCTAAGGTCTGGGCTGCCGTTGCAATGGATTCTGCAATCGGTTTAACACGCACATAAAATTCCGCCATGACATCGACACGCATACGGTCACGGGTAATCAATGCCTGATCCGCGGCACGTTTTACTTCTAAGCGTAAGGTGTTCATGTTGACCGGGATAATTTCATGTAAAACAGGAAGCACGATAGCGCCTCCATTTAAAATGACTTTTTCGCCCCCAAAACCGGTACGCACGAAAGAGACTTCTTTGCTGGAACGGGTATAAAGACGCGCGATGACAATACCAATAAAAATTAGTGCGGCAAAAATAACACCTGTAATAATTAGAATTTCAGTCAATGCTGAACTCAACATTTAAACACCCTCATGTAATAAATATAAAAACTAAGCAATAATCGCTTGGAAGCCAACTTTGGTTCTTTGCGTTAAAATAACGTCCTGACCTTGATGGAAAACCATATCAAATTCGGGTTCAACCAAGACGTAATGCGTCTGGCCAAACTGGTCTTTTACTTTGGCCTGTGCAGGGGAGTTTGGTCTGGCTTCCCCTAAAATAATGTGTGCGGTACGACCAATCAGGTCATCATGCCGAATGGCGGTGGTTTCATCTTTGGGAATAATCTTGGCAATCAGTGCTGCGCTATAACGTACCAGTGGCATTGCCAAAAACAGGCAGGCAGGGGCAATGATCCATGCCGATACATATTGTTCTGTAAACTGGAAAAAAACATCCTGAATAATCAAGCCTGTTAATGCATACAGAGTTAAGAAAATAATTAGCCAGATCAGTAACGGGACTTTGCCTAGATAAAGCCATTCTAAAAGCTGGGTAAACAGATTTCCTGACTGTTCCAGTGAAACATCGGCATGGTCAATATCAGTCAGGCTATCAGGAAGAAACTGTTCCAGAAAGCTGGAACTACCGCCAAATAACAGCAAGATGAATTCGAGTACACCGATAAATAGACATAGCATTAAGGCAATGCTAAAAATAAGATTAGAAGGATGTGTTAATAAATCCCAGATCATCAGCGTTTCTCTTATTTCTTTTAGAGATAATTAATAAATTTTTTATAAAAATAAAACAGTTATAAGAATAAAACTAATACAGTTGAATTTCAACTTAAATTGTTCAGATTATGACAGGCGAAAAAAAACGCAATGATTGGGGTTGTCATTGCGTTGAACAACGAATCTGTTTAAAACAGTTTCGGTTGAAAGGAGAAATGTCATGAGATTAGTGTTTGCTAATCTACAACGCAATCTTATTTAAAATCCCGACCAAGTTCATCGGTATTCATGTTAATAACTGTTAATACATGTTAATAAGTGACAAAAAGTGTTAGTTTTATATTTTATCGGGAAGTTCTAAAATCAAACTTAAATCAAATGCTTATATTAAAAAAAGCCCGAAATCGGGCTTTTTATGTGAATAAGAACATAAATTAGAATTTAAATAATCCTAAGCCATCTTTGACTTCATCAAGCGTCTGTTGAGTGATAATCCGGCATTTTTCAGTGCCTTGTTTAAGAACATCCATAATGTAATCCGGATCTTTTTCTAACTCGGCACGACGTTCACGGATTGGTGTAATCAGTTCTTTCAACACACCTTCCAGACGTTTTTTCACTGTACCGTCACCGAGACCACCACGACGATAATGCGCTTTTAATTCTTCCACTTCTTCTTTATTTGGATCAAAAGCATCTAAATAAGTGAATACGATGTTGCCTTCAACCTGACCTGGATCTTCAATCCGTAAGTGATTTGGATCGGTATACATGGCATTAACCGCTTTCTTGATGTCTTTGTCAGAAGCATTCAGCACAATGGTATTGCCTAATGATTTAGACATTTTTGCTTTACCGTCAAAACCAGGTAAACGTGCCATATTGGATAACAACGCTTTACATTCTGGTAACAGGTCATGACCGATTTGACGGTTAACACGACGAACCACTTCGTTGGTTTGCTCGATCATTGGAATCTGGTCTTCGCCGACAGGAACAACGGTGGCTTTAAAAGCAGTGATGTCTGCTGCTTGCGCAATCGGGTAGCACAGGAAGCCCGCTGGAATATCACGCTCAAACCCACGCATCTGGATCTCAGATTTAATGGTCGGGTTACGCTCTAAACGTGCAACAGTCACGTAGTTGAGGTACAGCATGGTCAATTCATTCAGTGCAGGTAAGCAAGATTGCACACAAATTGTGGTTTTGCTTGGATCAATGCCGACTGCCAAATAATCTAGTGCCACTTGAAGAATGTTATTGCGAACTTTATCCGGGTTATCGGCATTGTCTGTCATGGCCTGAGCATCAGCCAATAACAGATGTTGATGATGACTGTCTTGTAGACCTACACGAGAACGTAATGAACCGACAAAGTGTCCAAGATGAAGTTGTCCAGTCGGACGGTCGCCTGTCAAAATGATTGGACGTTGATCAATATTACTCATGATATGTTCCAAGATTCAGTGATTTAATAAATATAAGATTGATATTATTGTACGGGAAATAATTTTTTTTCGTCAGCGATTGCTGAAACTTTTTCTGAAAAATAATATTGTGAATATATTGAGGGAATCTACAATAGCGACATAAATACAAATGAGGAATTAAAAATGGCGAGTGGTTTATTATTATTACTGGATGATATTGCGACGATTCTGGATGATGTTGCTGTAATGAGCAAAATGGCAGCCAAAAAAACTGCGGGTGTATTGGGCGACGATCTGGCGCTGAATGCACAACAGGTCAGTGGCGTACGTGCAGATCGAGAACTGCCTGTGGTGTGGAGTGTTGCAAAAGGATCATTTATTAATAAGTTAATCCTCGTACCATTGGCATTGCTTATCAGTGTGGTTGCGCCGTGGCTGATTAATCCCTTGTTGATGATTGGTGGCTTGTTTCTCTGTTATGAAGGTGTGGAAAAAGTCGTTCATATCTTGCAGCATAAAAAAGCCAAAACCAAAGAAGAGGCGAGTGAAGATTTACAGCATGTCGAAGTTGATCTGGCCAAATTCGAAAAAGAAAAAGTCAAAGGAGCAATTCGTACCGACTTCATCTTATCGGCTGAAATTGTGGTGATTTCGTTAGGTACAGTTGCAACCGCACCATTTATGTCTAAAGTGACAGTATTAAGTATTATTGCAGTTGTCATGACGGCCGGTGTCTACGGTCTGGTTGCAATGATCGTTAAAATTGACGATTTAGGTTTATTTTTAACCCAACAGGCTTCTGAATTTAAAAATAAAATAGGACGTGGTTTACTTGCTTTTGCTCCAGTTTTGATGAAAACACTGTCAATTGTCGGGACAATTGCCATGTTTTTAGTCGGTGGCGGTATTATTTCGCATACCATTCCTTTACTGCATCATTTTACCGAAGAAACCGTTGACCATTTAGAGCTGATTCCCAATGTGGGTTCAATCATTGGCGCATTGACGCCGACTTTGATTAATCTTGGAATTGGTCTGGTGGCGGGCGCAATTGTATTGCTTATTATCAGTATGATTCAGAAAGTTTGGCCAAAGGCATCAACTTAAGCCTGAATCGTCATCATCAGAATTATGTGAGGTAGTTATGCGTTGGAAAGGTCGTCGAGTCAGTACCAATGTTGAAGACCGTCGTGGTGGTGGCGGTGCAAAAGCAGGTGGTATCAGTATATTGGGTCTGGTGGTGGCTTTTGTGGCCTGGAAGTTCTTTGGTGTCGATCCACAACAAGCCTATCAGGCCACGCAAGCCGTCACGGCACAATCGTCTCAACAGGGCAGTGCACCGCAAAGTTTGACCGCTGAACAAAAAGAAGCCAGTGATTTTGTCGGTACGGTACTGGCAGATACAGAAGATACCTGGACACCAATTTTCCAGCAATTGGGAATGACTTATAAGCCACCTCGTCTGGTGCTGTTTAGTGGTGTGGTCCGATCAGGTTGCGGGACTGCGCAAGCCGCGATGGGACCGTTCTATTGTCCGGCAGATCAAAAGGTCTATATTGATACCTCTTTCTTTAAAGATATGCGTCAACAGATGGGCATCTCTGGTGAGCAGAACCAGACCGAGCTTTCCCGTCAGGATCAGGCCGGGGATTTTGCACAAGCTTATGTAATTGCACATGAGGTGGGACATCATATCCAGAATCTGTTGGGAATTTCAGATCAGGTACAGCAAGCACGTGCTCAGGCGAGCCAGGCACAGGGCAATCAACTCTCTGTACGCCTGGAATTACAGGCCGACTGTTTTGCCGGTATCTGGGCGCATCAAAATCAGCAGCGCACCCAATTCCTTGAGCAAGGGGATATTGAAGAAGCGATGGATGCCGCTGAAAAAATTGGTGATGACTATCTGCAGCGTCGCGCCACAGGACAGGTTGTGCCTGATAGTTTTACCCATGGCACCAGTGAACAGCGTATGCAGTGGTTTCAGACCGGTTTGAAATCGGGTGATGTCAACCAGTGTAATACTTTTAAGTGATCAGCCCCGGCGGTTTTTTGTCCTTGATTTTTATACGGAAGATATACGAAGCTTAAGCAGAATTAACGTAAAATAACATGTCTATGCTGAATTGAGGATGATAGGTTTATTACTGTACTAAATCATTTGTAAATAAAATTAAATAATTAGTGAGCCAAACTGCAGCATAGACCTTCATTCTTTATTCAATCATAAAAAACAATAGACTTTTGAATTGCACTTTATGGTGAGTTGTAAAGTTTAAATAAATTGTATGTGTCGAAGTTGAAATAAATAAAGAGGTCATATGGGTAATTTTTTTCTTTTACAAGCATTAACGGTAATTTTTGCATTATCCATTGCCACCACCATTTTTAATAAACGAATACTGGGTTTTCCTCAGGCGATTGGGGTTCCGATTGTTTCTGCGATTTTTGTCTTTATTTTACAGTGGGGCGCAAGCCTGTTAAATGGCAACCAGTTCATTACCATTAATATTCATAATATTGAAGCTGCTGTAAGAAATATTGATTTTTATGATTTTTTAATTAATGGTGTGATTTGTTTTATTTTAACCTCTTCAGCACTTAAGTTTAAAATTTCAGATTTAAAAAACTATTGGAAACCTATCGGTATTTTAGCCACGATTGCATTGGTGCTATGCGCAGGATTTTATGCAGGTTTATTGTATTTATTTCAATGGCTGGTTGGTTATCCGGTCCCGATTGGCGTTTTATTGTTATTAGGCGCAGCGCTTGGGGCGACAGATCCTATTGGTGTTAAAGGTGTACTCAGTTCAATTCGTGCGCCACATCATCTCATGGTAAAGCTGGAAGGTGAGTCTTTATTTAATGATGCCATGTGTATTGCCTTATTTATGACTTTATTAAAAGTGCTGCAAGGTGAGCATTTTTCATTATTGGCAACCGTTGAAACCTTACTTTATGAAATCTTTGTCGCGGTGATTATTGGTTTTGGATTCGGTTTTGCAATCTTGCGTTTATTACGCGGTAAACACGAGATGGAGTCATTAATCTTAACCACAGCCTTGCTGGCCAGTGGTTCTTATCTGGTCGCATTATTTGCTCATGCATCAGCGCCGATCGCTTGTGTCATTGGGGGTCTCATTGTCGGCAACAAATGGCAAGAGATTCGTGAACAGCGTGAAATACGTGAAGTGAATCACTTCTGGCATACGGTTGAAGGCATTATCAACTCCTTCTTATTTACCCTGATTGGTCTGGAGCTCTTTATTCTTGATCTGAGTGCTAACCTGATTATTGGCGGGATTATTGCGTTTATTATCCTGCATCTGTCCCGTTTTGCGGCCAACTTTGCTTCTTTTGCCTTATTTCCCTCTTTCCGTAAAAAAAGCTATAACGGCAGTTTAGCGATTCTATCCTGGGGAGGGGTACGTGGTGGTATTTCACTGGCCTTGATTCTGGCTGTGGCCAACATTCCTCAGCTTAGCCCATACAGCAGTATCCTGATTGGTTATACCTTTATCAGTGTGTTGCTGTCCGGGGTGGTATGTGGTCTTGGTTTGCCTGCGGTGATGAATGCGTTCTACTACAATCCAAATGAAGAGAAAGAAGGCTTAAAAGGCTTCTATCAACGCATGTGTAACAAGATGAACCGCCGTGGTTTTAAATATATTATTGGTGAGGATGCTTTAGGGCGAGAGACGATTACTATCTATAACCCTGAAATTTTACTGGATCAGAAAACCGAGGACGGGGTCGCCACCATGCATCACCCAAGTAAACGGGAAGAGGTCAAACGCTTGGAAAATCCTGATAATTTTTAATCGTATATTTTTTTCTTTTGTTAAAAAAAGCCTTTTTATAATGAAAAGGCTTTTTTGTTTTTAGTTAACAAAATCATTAAATGGTGTGTTTAGTTTAATTAAAGTGTGGGAGCGGCTTTTATTTTAATTTAAATAATATATTTAAAAAGTTTGTTTAATTTAATTAAAATACTTTTTAGGAACTTATTATTTCTTTGTAAATTTATTTGTTTAAAAGTGTAAATTTTTTATTTTTTAAAGTAATTTTTATTTTTTTTGTTGTTGTAAAACATATATTTGTGTAAGTGTTGTAATTTATTTCAATGTAAGTTTATTTTCTTTGTTTTGTGAGCTATTTAACATTTATTCGGTTTAATTTAAAGTAGTGTCGTGAACTCTATCACTTGAAAAAATAATTTTAACTTCAGTAATAACGTCATTAGAAATTGATTTGAAATTAATAATATATAATTGAGGAATATAATCATGTCTGAAATACAAATTATTTCCAAGGAAAGTCATAAAACCCTTGCAAATACGACGGAAAAAACAACGACTTTACCATCTGAGGCCACGGTGGTTCTGGTTAAGATCCCTGTCAACGATATCTCAACAGTAAAAAGAGATGGTTCTAATGCCGTTATTTTACTGAAAAACGGAGAAACAATTGTTATTCAAAACTTCTTTAATGAAGGGGCGAATCTGGATAACAGTCTGGTTTTTCAAGGCGAAGATGGTCAACTCATTTGGGCACGTTTTAAAGATGCCGAAAATGATGCGGATGCAGATAGTGACGCAGATGCAGATGCAGATGCAGACACGGAAGGGGCAGTATACTTAGAAGAAACGCCAGCGGTTGTGCCAGAGGCTGCTCCAGAGGTTCCTGTTTCAGATGTGGTCTATCAACCGATTCAGTCTGTAGAACCTTTGCTTTACCATGATGGTGGTATGAATCCATGGTTGTGGGCTGTGCCTTTAGTGGCTGGCGGTATTATTGCAGCCGCAAGTGGCGGCAGCGATGGTCATGGGCGCGATAATAATAATGGTAATAATCCAGACACTACACCGCCAGACACTGGCGCAGTTAAATTTAATGTAGATCCGGTGACTGCGGATAATGTCCTGAATGCGGCAGAATCAGCATCGACCGTCAAGGTGACTGGTACCTTAACCGGTATCCCTGCTGATGCAGCAAACACAGTGGTGACACTCGTCATTAATGGTAAGACTTATACGGCAACGGTAGATCCAGCAACCGGTAAATGGACTGCTGATGTGGCAGGTAGTGACTTACTGGCTGATAGTGACAAAACCATTGATGCAAAAGTGACTTTCACCGATGCCGCAGGCAATAGCAGTAACGTTACGGATACACAAACTTATAACGTAGATGTGACTGCACCAGCGGTACCAGAAATTGATCCAATTAATGGCAAAGATCCGATCACGGGGACAGCAGAACCTGGTTCAACCGTGACTGTGACCTTCCCTGATGGCAGTACCGTTCAGGTTCCTACTGATCCAACTACAGGTGAATGGACCGTACCCAACCCGGGCGGTTTAAAAGATGGCGATACGATTAAAGTTATTGCGACTGACCCGGCAGGTAACCCATCTGCACCGGGCTCAGAAACCGTGGTTATTGATAGCACACCACCAGATACAGATGGTGTTCAATTTAATGTAGATCCAGTGACCGCAGACAACGTTTTGAAT
>PJTY01000741.1_pt1 | contig 14916 bp, 14 predicted proteins | sample 1512121 | NCBI WGS metagenome assembly PJTY01 (sample SAMN08177680, study PRJNA422409) | Soil metagenome, whole genome shotgun sequencing project. | isolation source: Soil enriched (2) on filter paper: alkali lignin treatment | place: USA: Madison | collected 2015-01-15 | reverse complement strand
GAATTCGAACCAACCGAATTGTCGCAGGGCGATCTGTTCGCGACCGTCTTCTATCACCGCACGCTGGCCGTTCCGGCACGGCGCGATGTGGACGACCGCCAGGTCCTGCGCGGCGAGCAGCTGTTCGCCCAGGCACGCTGCACGAGCTGCCACATTCCGGAGCTGCGCACGCGCAAGGATGCGGTACTGCCGTCGCTGTCCAACCAGTTGATCCGTCCCTACACCGACCTGCTGCTGCACGATATGGGCGAGGAACTGGCCGACGGCCGCCCCGACTATCGTGCCAGCGGCCGCGAATGGCGCACGCCGCCGCTGTGGGGCATCGGACTCGCGCAGAAGGTCAACCCGGACGTCGGCTTCCTGCACGACGGTCGTGCCCGCACGCTGCTGGAGGCCGTGGTGTGGCATGGCGGCGAAGCAGCCGTCTCGCGCGAGGCGGTGCGCGCCATGTCGGCCGAGGACCGGGCGGCGCTGGTGCGGTTTCTGGAATCGCTGTGATGCATAGTCTGTAAGACAGACACCGTGCTAGATGCGCGGTGGCTCGGCACATGGAACTTCTGCAACGGACATGATCGAAGCTGTTCGACGTCCGTTTTCCGGAGCGCTTCCATGCAATGGCCGTCCCTCGCCATCGTCTTCACGCAAATCCTGCTGCCCCTCTATTTCCTGTGGGCGCCATGGTCGCGGGCGTCCGCCGACCGGCTGAGCTGGTGGCTGACCGTTTTCTACGGTGCGGCCTATCTGATCTTCATCCATGTCTGCGGCCAGTGGAGCTGGGTCGGCATGGCGTTGCGCAACATCATTCCGCTGCTTTACCTTCTTTCCGTCGCGCTTTCCTGGCGTCGGCATCGCCACAAGCCATGGCGGCTGCCCGCGCCGCGCCTGCGTTATGCCGGGCATCTGGCTTCGGTCGGATTCGGGATGTTCTTCCTGGTGCTGGCAGGACTGGCCCTGTCCGGCAAGCGGCTCGCCGCGGAGGCGGTGGATGTCGCCTTTCCGCTGCAGAGCGGCCGCTTTGCCGTGGCGCATGGCGGTGATCATGTTCTGCTCAACTATCACAATCCGCACCCGGCGCAGCGCTATGCGCTCGATCTGGTAGCGTTGAACGACCATGGCATTCGCGCGCGTGGCCTGATGCCGAAGCAACTGGCTGACTATGCGATTCAGGACGCCATCGTCACCAGTCCCTGCAACGGACAGGTGCTGGCGATACAGGACGGGCTGCGCAACAATCCGCCACCCGCCACCGATCTTGCGCATGCTGCCGGCAACTACGTGATCGTCGGCTGCCACGGCATCCAGATCCTGCTCGCGCATCTGTCGCCGGGCTCGATACAGCTTGCCCAGGGTCAGCGGGTCACAACCGGCACGCCGCTGGCACGCGTGGGCAATTCCGGCAATTCCACCGAACCGCATCTGCACATCCACGCCGTACGCATGACGGGTACCGGCACATCGGCCGAGGCGGTGGGCGTGCCGCTGACCTTTGGCGGACGCTTTCCGATTCGCAACGACGTCATCGTCCGCTGAATTCGCTTTCGTTTGCCGCGCACGCATGCAACACTGTGACTTATTGCTGACAAGGAAAACGCATCATGGCCAAGAAGGAAGAACTCGACCCGGAAACCAAGGCCATTCTCGACTGGTGCATCGAAGTCGAACACTGTCTGGTAAAAGCCGGCGCCACGCGGGCGGAGGCACAGGACCATATCGAGGAGCAGATCGAATGGTTCACGGACCTGTTCTATGAGGGCCTGACGCCCGAGGAAGCGGCCAAGGAAGCGTTGGCCTGAGAACGGCACCGCCGCGATCAGAGAGCTGGACGTTCGCCCGGATGCTGCAATGCCGAACGCAGATGCTCGCCCGAGCGGCGGATGGCGTCATCAATGGCGAACTTCACCACACGCAGCGCCTTCCTTTCCGCCTCATATGCGGAAGGCGCGCTGCCTTCGACCACGCCTTGGATCGGCTCCGGATTGTCCGTCTGCCAGATGCGATAGGCGCCGTTCCACTCGCCAAAGGCAAAGCCCCAGGTCTGTTCCAGCGCGGATACTGAAATCCGGTATCCCTTGTATTCGATCAAGGACACGATTCCTCCCTCAAGTGTTCTGCTTGATGCCTCAACAATGCACGTGGCGCCGACGCGCCATCGTTATTCACTCAAAGATATAACGATGGCGCAAAGGAGGCAAGAAAAACCCGCGTCTGGCGCAGGCTTTTTTGTTTTGCGTTGTTGCAGAAACGAGCGTCAGGCTTTGGGCGGCTTGTCCGTCTTTTCCCCGGTTTCGGCGTCGCCCCTGTCGGCCAGCAATTTGCTGAAGATGGAAAAGTCGCTGACGATGGCCTCCGCCGCCTTGCGTTCCATGGCACGGTAATGCTCGACCACGCCGCGGCCGAAATCGGTGACGATCGCCCCGCCGCCGCCGGCACCGCCAGTGGCCGTCACCACCAGCGGCTCGATGAAGGCGGCGTTGGTCGATTCGATCAGCAGCCATGCACGCCGGTAGGACATCTTCATTTCGCGGCCGGCGGCCGAGATCGAACCGGTGCGCGCGATCGCGTCGATCAGATCGGCGCGGCCCGGCCCCATGGCGGTCATCTCGCCCATTAGGATGCGGACGCGGGGAACGCGGCGGACGGGCGGGCGAGGCGGTTTCTTGGGCATGACGATCCTTCGGGAAGCAAGGCGCCTATTTTCGCCTACTTCCCGTCCGGAAAAAAGCCGTGCGCGATTCCGCCCGCGCGTCTGCCAGTCACCCGTGTCGAACTCGGCGCGTCTCGCGCAGCAGCCGCACCGGCACCGACTTGTAGGCCGGCACCTGGCTTTCCTTAGCGTGATGCCAGAGCGGCACCAGCGGATTGAGTTCGGGGAAATAGCCGACCATGCATCCGAGCGGAATGTCGAACGGTTGCACGCGCAGCCTACCGACACGGCGGTCCACGTCGTCGCGGCTGACCGTGATGGCCGTGACGAAATCGCCCGCACTCAACCCAAGACGCGCCATGTCGATCGCATTCATCAGCAGTACACGGCGCGTGCCGAACACGCCGCGGAAGCGATCGTCGAGTCCATACACCGTGGTGTTGAACTGGTCGTCGCCGCGCGTGGTCATCAGCCGCAGTACATCGGAAGAACGCACCTGCATGTCGGGATCGGCATCGAGCCCCTGGGGCGTCATGAAGTTCGCCTTGCCGCTATCGGTGTCCCACTTGCGCTCGCGAGCAGCCAGCGGCCGCACGAAACCGCCGGGCGTGAACAGGCGCGCATTGAAGTCGTGGAAGATGTCGGGATAGGTTTGCGCGATGGCGTCACGCACCAGGCTGTAGTCGGCCGCCCACGCTTCCCAATCCACGCGGCCGGTGTGCGGCACGATCTCGCGCGCCAGGCTGGCGACGATGGCCGGTTCCGACAGCAGCGTGTCGGCAGCCGGCTCTGCCACGCCGCGCGAGCCGTGCATGCAGGCCGTGCTGTCTTCGACAGAAACCGCCTGCGGACCGCTGGCCTGCCGGTCGATCTCGATGCGTCCAAGACAGGGCAGCAGATACGATTTCCTGCCGTGCAGCACGGCGCTGCGGTTGAGCTTGGTCAGGATTTGTACCGTCAACGGCAACTCGCGCCATGCGGGTTCGAGCCGTTCGTGATCGGGTGCGGCACGCATGAAATTCCCGCCCAGCATGATGAAGCCGTCGAGTTCACGCTTGAGCATGGCTTCGCAGGCGTTAACCGTGTTGAGACCGGTCTCGGTCGGCGGCTCGAATCCGTATTGCGCCTTCAATTTGTCGAGAGGAACGAGCTCCGGCTTTTCGGTAATGCCGACGGTGCGCTGGCCCTGCACGTTGGAGTGACCGCGGATCGGGCAGATGCCGGCACCGGGCTTGCCGATATTGCCGCGCAACAGCAGCAGGTTGGTCAGCATGTGGATGTTGCGCACGCCTTCGCGGTGCTGGGTGATGCCCATGCCGTAGAGGATCATCGCCGCCCTGGCGCGTGCATAGGTTTGTGCGGCCTGCTCGATCTCTTCGCGCGGCACACCGGAAACGGTTTCTATCTCACTCCACTGCGTTGCACGAACTGCATCGGCAAACGCTTCGAAGCCTGCCGTGTGCTCGGCGATGAAATCCGCATCGAGAATGCGCACCGTACCGTCGCGCTGCGCCTTGTCATCGGCCTCGATCATCCACTTCGCCATGCCCATCGCCACCGCGGTATCGCCGCCGATGCGGATCTGCATGAACTGCGTGGCCACACAGGTTTCGGATGGCGTCAGCATCTGTAGTGGCGACTGCGGATTGACGAAGCTGACCAGCCCCCGCTCGCGGATCGGGTTGACGACGATGACCGGCACGCCACGCTCGCGCGCCTCCTGCAGCGGATGCAGCATGCGCGGCGCATTGGTACCGGTGTTGTGGCCGAAGAACAGCATGCAATCGGCCTTCTCGAAGTCCTCGAGCAACACGGTGCCGACACCGACACCGATCGTCTGTGGCAGTGCCACCGCCGTGCTTTCGTGACACATGTTCGAACTGTCCGGCAGATTGTTGCTGCCATACATACGCGCCATCAACTGGTACATGTAGGACGTCTCAAGCGAAGCGCGGCCGGAGGCGTAGAACACCACCTTGTCGGGCCGCATGTTGCGCAGTTCGGCGCCAATCTCAGCGAATGCCTGCTGCCAGGGTATCGGCAAGTAGGTGTCGGTGGCCGCGTCATAGCGCATCGGTTTGGTCAACCGTCCCAGCACCTCGAGTTCATGATCGGTCCAGTCTTCGAGTTCGGTCAATGTATGCGCGGCAAAGAACTCCGGCGTGACGCGCTTGGCGGTGACTTCCCATGCGGTCGCCTTGGCACCGTTCTCGCAGAATTCAAGCGCGTGTGGATCGGCCGGCTTGGCCCACGAACAGCTTACGCACGCGTAGCCGTCCACCTTGTTCTGGCTCGGCAGCACGCGCATGCCCTGCCAGACAGCGCGTTCCTTCAGGAACGCCGTGCCCACTTCCTTCAACGAACCCCATCCGCCGGCGGGATCGTCCGTCTTTTTGAAGACGGCCTGTTCAGGGATGTCGGTCTTGGGCATGGGCACCTCCTCGCAGTGATGGATTGCCCGGCATCAAGCGGGCTCACCAATGGGACTGCGAGAAATGCCTGGATGTTTCGACTTTCTCCCGAAGTGCGTGCGCCAGCACACACAGGTGCGGCAGGAGCGATACGCTGGCCGACAGAATGGCCGACAAAATGAAACGCGCGCCGTCGGAGAATCAGTAAGTCATGCGCATCGATGCGCATGCGTTCGCGGGCGTGTCACCAGTACAGCGGATACTTCTTCTTGCGCACGAAGTTGTTGTAGATCAGCGCGACCAAGACCAGCAGCACGGCGCCGCACAAGGTCGGAAACAGCAGGAAGCTCCAGCCGGGCATGCCAAGAAAAACGATGACCGGATTGGAGCCGGCCGGCGGATGTACGGTGCGCGTCAGCATCATGACGGCGATCGCGGTACCGACAGCAAGCGCCAACGACCACCAGTACGGGCCGAAGGCATGCAGATAGACGAGACCGGTCAGGCTGCTCAGAAAATGTCCGGCGATCACATTGCGCGGCTGCGCCAGCGGCGTGTCGGGCAGCGCAAAGACGATGACGCACGACGCGCCGAAGGAACCGAGAATCAGGATCGCCTGCGTGAAGTCAGCCACCAGCGCAATGGTGGCAATCGCGCAGAAGCCGCCAAGGCCGGCGAGCAGGATGGTAATCAGCGGTGCACGCGGCGGCACCGGCATGTCGCTTTCGAAGAATTTGCTGTTGTTCGACATTGGAAGAATGAATGAATCGGTCCTTGCGCAGCACGCAGGGACAAGAAAAAAAACCGGCGCACAGGCGTGCGCCGGTATCAAAGGGTCCCGTTCACCAGACCGGACCGGCCATCCATGAACGGGGTGAGACACAGGGATTACTGTTTGACGGCCTTGAACTTGGCTGCTTCTTCCGAACCGCCGGTGGCGTTGCCGTCGCTGTAGGAGTGGGCACCCACGCCTGCCAGTTTGCCGCCCTGAACGATCAGGTATTCGTCACGGATTGGGCGACCTTCGAAGTAGCACTCGAGGATCTCGCGGGTACCTGCTGCATAACGCGCTTGCGCGGTCAGGCTGGTGCCGGAGATGTGCGGGGTCATGCCGTGGTGCGGCATGGTGCGCCATGGGTGATCGGCCGGTGCCGGTTGCGGGAACCAGACGTCGCCTGCGTAACCGGCCAGCTGGCCGCTTTCCAGTGCGCGCACGATGGAGTCGCGATCGCACAGCTTGCCGCGTGCGGTGTTGATGATGTACGAACCGCGCTTGAAGTATTTCAGCGTTTCGTCGTTGATCATGTGCTCGGTTTCCGGGTGCAGCGGGCAGTTGAGCGTGACCACGTCGCAGGCGCCAGCCAGGCTCTTCAGCGTGCTGTGATAGGTCAGGTTCAGTTCTTTTTCAACCGATTCAGGCAAACGGTGACGATCCATGTAGTGCAGCTTGACGTCGAAAGGTTTCAGCAGGCGCAGCACGCGCAGGCCGATGCGGCCGGCAGCGACGGTACCGACGCTCATGGCTTCCAGATCGTAGGAACGCGAGACGCAGTCGGCGATGTTCCAGCCGCCCTTGACGACCCAGTTGTACGACGGGATGTAGTTACGCACTTGCGACAGGATCATCATCACGACGTGCTCGGCCACCGAGTGGCTGTTGCAGTAGGTGACTTCGGCGACGGTGATGTTGTGCTTGTTGGCGGCTTGCAGATCGGTGTGATCGGAACCGATACCGGCCGTCACGATCATCTTCAGCTTCTTGGCACGGGCGATGCGCTCGGCCGTCATGTAGGCGGGCCAGAACGGTTGCGAGATGATGATCTCGGCATCGACCAGTTCCTTGTCCAGCACGCTGTCGGCGCCGTCCTTGCTCGAGGTCACGACCAGCTGGTGGCCGTTCGACTCGAGGTACTTGCGCAGGCCGAGTTCGCCTGACACGCTGCCCAGCAGGTGACCAGGCGTGAAGTCGATGGCTTTCGGCGTCGGCAGTGTTTGGCCGTCGGGATAGATGGAAGGTTGCGCAACTTCGTCGCGCGCATAGGTTTTCGGATAACCGGTAACGGGATCGTCGTACAGGACGCAAAGGACTTTAGCCATGATGCTTCTTCTCCAGGATAGATGAGTGCAATGAGTTGCTACAGCGAATCGAAAATTGCGGGCGTTTGCTGAATTTTCTTTTTCTTCTGCACACCGACACTGGGGAATCAGTGCGGCGGAATCATCTTAGGAAAGGAAGCAGGCAGGGTCTAATCGTTTGATGTGATGGGTTGATAGGTTCCCGTTATGTAGGCATCGAAACGTGCCTGCAGATCGATCTGTGCGGCAATGTTTCTGGTCGCGGTGACTACCGGCGAACACGGATCATGCGCGAGAGAGATCAGGCCGATCGAGCGGCTCAGCTCGGGCACCAGCGGGATCGCCACCATGTCGTCACGCAGTTCATAGAGACACAGCAGACTGTGCGGCACTACGCTGAACAAACCCGCATGACGCACATGGGAATAGACGGCGAAGGTCGAATCGGTTTCGGTCACCACGTTGGGTTGCGCATCGGCACCGCGAAAACCCGCGTCGACGATGCGGCGATTCTGCATGGGCGCGGCAAGCAGACACAACGGAAGTTCTGCCGCTTCCTTCCAGCCGATCTCGGTCTTGCCACCGAGCGCGGCGCGATCGCGCGCCAGCAACATGTAGCGCTCCTGGTAAAGCGGCTGCACGTGAAAGCCGTTCAACCGCTGGTCTTCCAGATAGGTCATGCCGACATCGAGTTCGAAGGCATCGAGCCGACGCATGATTTCCTCGGTGCTCAGCGACAGCACCAGTTGCCGCAGCTCGGGATGCCGCGTGCGACACGCACCCGTCAATAGCGACACGATCGGCATGGTGGTCGGGATCGCGCCGAGCCTCAGCGTGCCGCTCAGCTTGTCGAGCGACATCGAGGCTTCCTGCTTCAATCCTTCGAGTGCGGCGAGCGTCTGACGCGCCCAGTCGAGGATGCGCTCGCCTTCCGGCGTGAAACCCTGGAAGCGCTGCCCGCGCTGCACGATGGCGACACCGAGTTCGTTTTCGAGATTGCGCACGGCCGCCGACAGCGCCGGCTGCGACACGCAGCAGACTTCAGCGGCACGCGCGAAGTGTTTTTCGCGTGCGAGGGTGACGAGGTAATCGAGTTGACGTACGAACATCGTGGCAATCCGCTTCGTGGTTGAAGGGCTGACGACGGCTGGCTGACGCTGGCCTTCTCATGGTAGTCGCTTATACCCGGGTTTCCCGAATGCCCATGGCGTGAGTAGGGAAGTCGGCCGGCGAAACAGGAAAGAGTCGGCCCCATCTATAGAATGGGCGTCCGAGCCTGCTTTTTTCGATATGTCGTTTAAGGTTATATCGTGTATCATAGCATTATCGATGGCAACTTTTAGACGCATGCCGGGCAGGCTTTTTTGCAACTTCATCCAAAAGAGACCGACATGAGCAAGGCATCGTCACCCATCAAGCTGGAAGGTTTGTCCAAGGCACGCGGCAAGCGCTGGGACCATCTCGAACTGCTGGAGCGCATCGACGCCTCCGGTTCGATCTCGGCAGCGGCCACGGCCATGGGCATGAGTTACAAAGCCGCCTGGCAGGCGGTGGAATCGGTCAACAACCTGTCGCACGAACCGCTGGTGATCCGCCAGCCCGGCGGCAACAGCGGCGGCGGTACCAGCCTGACCGAATATGGCAGGCGCGTGGTGGCGACCTACCGGCGGCTGGAACAGGAATGGGCGGCCGTGCCGGAAGCAGTCGGCCGCATGATGGACGATTTCGACCTTTATTACAGAATGAACAGGAGATTCGACATGCAGACCAGCGCGCGCAACCAGTTCTTAGGGACGGTCAAGGCCGTCAAGATCGGTGCCGTCAATGCCGAGGTGCTCGTCGATATCGGCAATGGCGCCGAACTAGCCGCCATCATCACCAACGACAGCGTCGAACACCTGGGTCTGGAAGCCGGCAGCGAAGTGCACGCGCTGGTCAAGGCGCAATGGATCATCCTGGCCGTGGATTCCGGCTTCAAGACCAGCGCGCGCAATGCGCTCGCCGGTACCGTGGTGCGCTGCCAGGAAGGCGCGGTCAACGCCGAGGTCGTGCTCGAACTGCCAGGCGGCAAGACCATCGCCGCCATCATCACCAACGAAAGCGTCAAGACGCTCGGCCTCAAGGTCGGCGGCAAGGCCACGGCGCTGATCAAGGCATCGCACATCATCCTCGCGGTGCCAGCCTGAAGATTTTTCAACTCGTCTCTTCAACTCACCATGAAAACTTTTTCCAAATCCTTGCTCGTCGGCCTGCTGGCCATCGGTTTTTCGTCGGCCGCTTCCGCTGAAGAAATCCAAGTCGCCGTTGCAGCCAACTTCACGGCACCGATGAAGGCCATCGCCGCCAACTTCGAGAAGGAAACCGGCCACAAGGTCACGCCATCGTTCGGCGCCACCGGCAAGTTCTACGCGCAGATCCAGAACGGTGCACCGTACGATGTGTTCCTGGCTGCCGATGACGAAACCCCGGCCAAGCTGGAAAAAGAAAATGGCATCAAGGCCGGTTCGCGTTTCACCTACGCAACCGGTAAGCTCGTGCTGTGGTCTTCGCAGGAAGGCTACGTGGACGACAAGGGCGAGATTCTGAAGAAGGACACCTTCTCCAAGCTCGCGCTGGCGCAACCCAAGCTCGCGCCTTACGGTCTGGCTGCGGAAGAAACCATGAAGAAGCTGGGCCTGTACGACACGCTGTCGCCGAAATTCGTGCTCGGCGAAAGCATCGGCCAGACCTTCACCTTCATCAACACCGGCAATGCGCAACTCGGCTTCGTCGCACTGTCGCAAGTGTATGAAGACGGCAAGCTCAAGAGCGGTTCCGCATGGATCGTACCGGCCAACCTGCACAACCCGATCCGTCAGGACGCCGTCATCCTGACCAAGGGCAAGGACAACAAGGCTGCCGCCGAATTCACCAGGTATCTGCAATCCGAACCGGTCAAGGCCCTGATCCGCACCTTCGGTTACGACGTTTAAGAAAAGGATGCCGCATGTTCACCGATGAAAACATCGGTGCGATTCTTCTGACCGTCAAGCTCGCCAGCCTCACCACACTGATCCTGTTGTTGATCGGCACGCCGATCGCATGGTGGCTGGCGCGCACCCGATCGTGGCTCAAGGGCCCGGTCGGCGCCATCGTCGCACTGCCCATCGTTCTGCCGCCCACCGTCATCGGCTTCTATCTGCTGGTGACGCTGGGTCCCAACGGCCCGGTCGGCCAATTCACGCAATCGCTGGGACTCGGCACGCTGCCTTTCAGCTTCGCGGGACTGGTGGTCGGCTCCGTGTTCTATTCCATGCCGTTCGTCGTGCAACCCATTCAGAACGCCTTCGAAGCCATGGGCGACCGTCCGCTCGAAGTCGCCGCCACGCTGCGCGCCTCGCCACTGGATACCTTTTTCAACGTCACGCTGCCGCTGGCCAAGCCCGGCTACCTGACCGCCATCGTGATCGGTTTCGCGCATACGGTCGGCGAGTTCGGCGTGATCCTCATGATCGGCGGCAACATTCCGAACGTGACACGCACCATCTCGGTCCAGATCTATGACCACGTCGAAGCGCTCGAATATGCGCAGGCCCATGTGCTGGCCGGCGGCATGGTCGCGTTCTCGCTGCTGGTGCTGATGACGCTTTATCTTCTCAACCCGACGGGCAAACGCAAATGAGCGATATCCCGGCGAGATTCCATATTCGCTACGGCGCCTTTGCGCTCGACTTCGACCAAACGATTCCGGGCCACGGCATCACGGCACTGTTCGGTCCTTCCGGTTCGGGCAAGACTACCATCCTGCGTGCGCTGACAGGCATCGAACGCTTCAAGGGCGCCTACCTGTCGGTCAACGGACAACTGTGGCAGGACGACGACCAGCATGTGTTTCTGCCGACCCACAAGCGGCCGCTCGGCTATGTATTCCAGGAAGCAAGCCTGTTCGCGCATCTGAACGTCCGGCGCAACCTCGAGTTCGGCATGCGCCGCGTGCCGGAGAACGAACGCCGCGTGTCGCTCGACCAGGCCGTGCAGCTGCTCGACATCGGTCATCTGATGGACCGTAAATCGGATCGCCTGTCGGGCGGCGAACGCCAGCGTGTGGCAATTGCGCGCGCGCTTGCCACCAGCCCGCGCCTGCTGCTGATGGACGAACCGCTGGCCGCGCTCGATCCGCGCCGCAAGGAAGAAATCATGCCCTACCTGCAGCGGCTGCACGACGAGCTGGACATTCCGGTCGTCTATGTCAGTCACTCGCCGGACGAGGTGGCGCGTCTGGCCGATCACCTGATCCTGCTAGACAATGGCAAGGTCACGGCAAGTGGCGCAACCGCCGATCTATTGACGCGACTCGATCTGCATGTGGCGCACGGCGACGCCGCCAGCGCACTGATCACCGCCACCATCGCCGCGCACGATCCGGCATTTCATCTGACGCAAGCCGAATTCAGCGGCGGCAAGCTGCAGTTGCCGCAGCAGCAAGCGCAGATCGGACAGCAGGTACGCATCCGCATCCAGGCGCGCGACGTCAGCCTGACGCTGGCGCCGCAGGAAGGCAGTAGCGTGCTCAACAGCGTGCCGGCGGTCGTAACGGAACTGGCCGAGGAATCGGCCGGGCAGGTGATGGTCGGGCTCGATGCGAACGGCACGCGCCTGCTGTCGCGCATCACGCGCAAGTCGGCCAGCGTCATGCAGCTGGCACCGGGCGCGCGCGTCTATGCGCAGATCAAGGGTGTCGCTATTCTTAAATAGGCAGGGCGGTCAGTTCGCCGCCTTGCCGAGATCGAAGGCTTCTGACAGGCGCAGGATCTTGCCGGTATCGGCGGAGTCGTAACCGGCCAGTTCATCGATTGCATGACGGAAGTCATCCGACTGTACGACCTTGATGACGAGCTCGATCAACGGGTCTTCCATCATCGCGATCGGCAGCGCCATGAAATAGCGCTCTTTCATCAGCGGAATGAAGTCGAGGTTGAAACGGTCGGCTGCGGTTTGCACACCGACGCCGACGTCGGCCATGCCGCTGGCGATGTAGGCGGCCACCGCCGAGTGCGTGAACTCGTTGCTCGGATAACCCTCGATGTCGTTGGGCGAGATGTTGGCGCCCGCCAGCATCAGTTCCAGCAGCATGCGCGTACCGGAGCCGACCTGCCGGTTCACGAAGCGCACACCTTTGCGTGTCAGGTCCTGCAGGCCACGGATGTTCTTGGGATTGCCGGGCGACACGCACAAGCCCTGCGTGCGCACTGCCAGATGCACGAGGCAATGGTCGCGCTGGTTCAGCCATTGCGTATAGCGCTCGACCGCTTTCGCTTCGAATTCGCCGAGCGGCACATGGAAACCCGCCAGATCGCATTCGCGCCGCGACAATGCCGCCACCGCATCGGTACTGTTACGGTAGCGCAGGTCGACCGGCAGGCCTGCCTCGGTCAATTGCCTCAACAGCGCATCGACCGCAAAGCCGTGACTCGCGTCCAGTCTTAATAGATGGGTTTTGCCGACCACGGTCTTGCCGATCTCGTTCTCGAGTTCGGACGCCAGGCTGTCGAGCATCGGCGACAGCCGCGCGCGGATGCGACGGTCGGCCCAGATCAGCTTTTCGGCCAGCGGCGTCAGCGTAGTGCCGCGGCCGCGGTCGGTATTCAGCAGCGCGGTGCCGAACAACTGCTCGACCTTGCGCAACATGCCCCACGCATAACGATAGGAGAGGCCGACCGAGCGCGCTGCGTTGGAAATCGAACCGCTGCGTTGAATCGCCGTCAGTAACTGGAGAAGGACGGCCGTATCGACCGTATCGTTCGCATCATGGGTCACCTCCCAGTGCGGATTGATGATGACTTTGAACATCCGGGGAAGCGTCCTAGAATGAATTAACCCCTCGAATGACCTTGGAATGGGGTTTCATATGCACGGGAAAACATATAGTTGTGGCGTTTACGCCGAGTTTACCAATATGAATGAAAAAGCATATTGAATTACCATACTGGCAGTGATACCTTTCGCGTGTTGCAAGGCGTACCCCAGCAAACTATATGCTCTAAACAGCATATAGACAAGAAATTTTACAAGGAAACAGTATGGTCTCGTTGGATTTCACGACCGTATGGCAGGCAGCAACGCCATCTGAGTCGCACGGAGGAGTGTAATAGTATGAGCACCCAAGCCACCTTTGATATGGCAGCCATTGAATCGATTATCGCCCAACGCAAATCGATGCCTGGTGCCCTGCTGCCGATTCTTCACGACATTCAGAAAGCCGTCGGTTACATTCCGCCGAGCGCCGTGCCTGCGATTGCAGAAGGCGTCAACATCTCGCGCGCGGAAGTCCATGGCGTCATCACTTACTACCACTTCTTCCGCCAGCATCCGGCCGGCAAGCACGTGGTGCAGATCTGCCGCGCCGAAGCCTGCCAGGCGCGCGGTTGCGAGGATCTGGCTTCGCACGCCAAGGAACTGCTGGGTTGCGATTTCCACGGCACCACCGACGACAACAACTTCTCGCTGGAAACCGTCTATTGCCTCGGCCAATGCGCCAGCGGCCCTGCCGTACAGATCGATGACGACCTGTACGCACGCGTTTCCAAGGAAAAATTCAATCGCCTGATCCAGGCCAAGCGAGGTGTCCAATGACCTTTACCGTATTTGTTCCGCGCGACTCGACCGCGCTGGCGCTCGGCGCCAATGAAACGGCCGAAGCCATCGCCAAGGAAGCCAAGGCGCGCGGCATCGACATCAAGCTCGTGCGCAACGGTTCGCGCGGCATGTTCTGGCTTGAGCCGCTGGTCGAAGTTGCAACCGACGCCGGCCGTATCGGCTTTGGTCCGATCGAAGCCGACGAAGTCGCCGCGCTGTTCGACGCCGACTTCCTGAACGGTGGCAAGCACGACAAGGCGCTGGGCCTGGTCGAGGAAATCCCTTACCTGAAAAAGCAGGAACGTCTGCAGTTCGTGCGCGTCGGCATCACCGACCCGGTCTCGCTGGAAGACTACCTGGCGCATGAAGGCTATGTCGGCCTGAAAAAAGCCATCACCATGGAACCGGCTGCCATCGTGCAGGAAGTCACCGATTCCGGCCTGCGCGGCCGCGGCGGTGCAGCGTTCCCGACCGGCATCAAGTGGAAAACCGTGCTGGGCGCGCAAGCCGACCAGAAATACATCGCCTGCAACGCCGACGAAGGCGACTCGGGCACCTTCTCCGACCGCATGGTCATGGAAGACGATCCGTTCATGCTGATCGAAGGCATGACGATCGCGGGTCTGGCCGTCGGCGCGACCGAAGGCTATATCTATGTGCGTTCCGAATATCCGCACTCGATCGCCAACCTGAACGAAGCCATCGAGAACGCCAAGGCTGGCGGTTATCTGGGCGAGAACATCCTCGGTTCCGGCCGCACCTTCAACCTGCAGTTGCGCAAGGCTGCCGGTGCCTACGTCTGCGGCGAAGAAACCGCGATGCTGGAAAGTATCGAAGGCAAGCGCGGCATGGTCCGTGCAAAACCGCCGCTTCCGGCGCTGGTTGGCCTGTTCGGCAAGCCGACGGTCATCAACAACGTCATTTCGCTGTCTGCGGTACCATTGATCCTGTCGCGTGGCGCGGAGTTCTACAAGAACTACGGCATGGGCCGTTCGCGTGGCACGCTGCCGATGCAGATCGCCGGCAATGTCAAATACGGCGGCCTTGTCGAAAAGGCTTTCGGCGTCACCTTGAGAGAACTGCTGTACGATTTTGGCGGTGGTTCGGAATCGGGTCGTCCGATCCGTGCCGTGCAGGTCGGCGGTCCGCTGGGCGCCTACATGCCGGAAT
>PJTY01000739.1_pt1 | contig 14944 bp, 19 predicted proteins | sample 1512121 | NCBI WGS metagenome assembly PJTY01 (sample SAMN08177680, study PRJNA422409) | Soil metagenome, whole genome shotgun sequencing project. | isolation source: Soil enriched (2) on filter paper: alkali lignin treatment | place: USA: Madison | collected 2015-01-15 | reverse complement strand
CCTTGGGGAATCCGATGATCGGAGTCTCGGGATGGCGCGCCTTCACTTCGGCTACGATGGCGGCATTGGGTGCGATGACCCAGCGCTCGAACTGGGCCGGAGAGAGCGACCCCGCCCATGAATCAAACAACTGTACAGCCTCAGCTCCGGCTTGGATCTGGCCACTGAGATATTCGACAGTCACCCCCACGATAGCCTGGATGATTTCCGCGAAAGCCGAAGGGTCGCGATAGGCCATTGCCCGAGTCTCATGCTGATCCCGGCTGCCCTCTCCTGCACACATGTAGGTGGCGACCGTCCAGGGACTCCCTGCGAAACCCAGCATCGTCTTGTCGGAATCGAGTCCGGCGCGAACCTTGCGAACGGTTTCGTAGATCGGGGTGAGACGCTCCGGCACCGCGCTGAGATTCTCCAGCGCGGACTCGACCAGGCGCGGAGTCAGTTTCGGCCCTTCACCGGCGAGGAATTCGAGATTCTGTCCCATCGCATAGGGCACGATCAGAATGTCGGAAAACAGGATGGCGCCGTCGAATCCGAACCGGCGGATCGGCTGCAAGGTGATCTCCGCAGCCGCGTCGGTGTCATAGACGAGCGCGAGGAATCCGCCCTTTTCGGCGCGCAGGGCGCGATATTCGGGAAGGTATCTTCCGGCTTGGCGCATCAGCCAGACTGGACGCTTGCTCGTGTTCGTTCCGAGCAGGTTTTCGAGAAGAAGGCCAGGCATCGAGATTCAGGTCCGATCAAAAAAATTAAAGATTCTTAGAAGGATGATGGAGTCTGTTGGTCCTGTGGATATCGGGGACTTTTGAATCTTGCCCGATTCATTCCACCACGAACAGGTTCAAATTCGCGCAACGACTCTCCGGAGAGTCTGAGTCAAAGACTCTTTATCCCTGTTACCCACAGGGTGTGCGGCGGATTTGAATCATGTTTACGACTCTCGCGACGAAATCGGTTCAATGTGGAGCAAAACCGGGAAGCGAGTTGTCACCAGCACTATCCCGTGGTTTATGCCGCCACATATCCACAGGCCGCCGGGTTGTCTCGGGGGTTCTTCACGCGAAAGACTCCGGAAAAGCCTCGAATGGCGCGTTTTCACCTTCACCTGCTCTCGGATTCCACCGGCGAAACGCTGGAAATGATCGCCAAGGCCGCCCTCGCCCAGTTCGACGATTCCGACGTTCTGCGGCATTTCTGGCCGATGGTGCGCTCGCAGCAGCACCTCGACAGGATCATGGGGGAAATCGCCGCCAATCCCGGACTCGTCTTTTTCACGCTGGTGAACGAAGAGACGCGCGGGCGCCTGGAAGAGCGCTGCCAGCAGCTCGGCCTGCCGGCGATCGCGGTGCTCGACGGAGTCACCGATGCCCTGGAAGCCCTGCTCGGGCAGGAAGCCAAGGGCCGTCCCGGCCGCCAGCACCGCCTGGACGATGCCTATTTCGCCCGCGTCGATGCGATTCAGTTCACCATCGCCCATGATGACGGCATCGCCTGGGAGGACTGGGAGGAAGCGGACATCGTGCTTGCGGGAGTCTCGCGCACCAGCAAGACGCCGACCTCGATCTATCTCGCCAATCGCGGCTACAAGGTCGCGAACATCCCGATCGTGGTGGAGAGTCCGCCGCCGAACCTGCTGTTCGGCCTGAAGCGGCCGCTGGTCGTTGGCCTGACTACCGCGCCGGAGCGCCTGATTCAGATCCGCCGCAACCGCCTGCTCTCGCTGAGTCAGTCGCCCGACACCGATTATGTGAAGAGCGACCGGGTCGAGGACGAGCTGAAATACGCGCGCCGCATGTTCGCGGACAATTCCTGGCCGGTGATTGATGTGACGCGTCGTTCGATCGAGGAAACCGCGGCGGCGATCATCAATCTCTACAACGAGCGCAAGGCCGAGGGGACTCAGGGTCCGGTCGGTCCCAAGCCGATCTGACTCACTCGGAAAAGCACCATGATCGTTCTCGCCTCACAGAGCGCCTCGCGGCGCGCCATGCTCGAAGCCGCCGCGATTCCGTTTCGCGCCCAGCCCGCCCACGTCGATGAGCGCGCCATCGAAGCGAGTCTCTCCGGCAGCCCGCCGGCCGAGATCGCGCTCGAACTGGCGCGGGCCAAGGCGCTCGCGGTTTCCGCGCAGGCGCCGGGCGAACTGGTGCTCGGCAGCGATTCCCTCGTCGAATGCGGCGGTCGCCGTTTCGACAAGCCTGCGGACCGAGCGGCCGCCGCCGAGCATCTGCGGTTCTTCTCCGGCAAGGTGATGCATCTCCACAGCGCCGCCGCGCTTGTGCGCGACGGTGAGGTGCGCTGGGCCGAGGATGCGGTGGCGGCGCTCCATGTCACCACGCTTTCGGAAGCCTTCATCGCCGAATATCTGGATGCGGAATGGCCCGAAGTGGCGGGCTGCGTCGGTGTGTTTCGCATCGAAGCGCGCGGCGTGCAGCTTTTCGAGAAGATCGAGGGCGACTATTTCACCATTCTCGGCATGCCGCTGCTGAAAGTGCAGGCGGCCCTGCGCCGTCTGGGAGCGATCGCGTGATGAATCAGCCTTACGCCGAAGTCATCGGCGATCCGATCGAACAGTCCAAGTCGCCGGTGATTCACGGATTCTGGCTGGAGAAGCTGGGCCTTCCCGGTCGCTACGACCGCCACCGGGTTTCGGTCGAGGGACTCGCCGCCTATCTGACCGAGCGCCGCACCGATCCGGACTGGCGCGGCTGCAACGTCACGATGCCGCACAAGCTGGCGATCGTCCCGCTGCTCGATCGCCTCGATCCGCTCGCCGAGAAGATCGGCGCGGTCAACACGGTGGTGCGCGAGGCGGACGGCACGCTGACCGGCTACAACACCGATGCGCCGGGCTTCCTGGAGCCGTTGCAGCCGCTGCTCGATCAGACTCACCTGTTCCGCATGGCCCGCGTACTCGGCACCGGCGGCGCGTCGCGCGCGATCGTCGCGGCGCTGGCGGAGCGCGGATTCGTCGTGGTCCTCGCCGGGCGCGATCCTGCCAAGGCGCGGACCATGCTGGACGAACTGACCACGCAGCAGGACCATCACGCGATCGACCTGGCCCACTTCGCCGAGCCGACCGACTTCGCCTTCGACGACCGCGAGCAGTGCCTCGACGTGATCGTCAATGCGAGTCCGCTGGGCATGACCGGGCAGCCCCCCCTCCCCTTCGACTTCACCCACGCGCCGCCGCGCAGCGTGGTCTACGATATCGTCACCAGCCCGCTCGACACGCCCTTCCTTCAGGAAGCACGCCGGGCCGGATTCGAGACGTTGGACGGGCTGTCGATGCTGATCGGACAGGCCGACGTCGCCTTCGAGCGCTTCTTCGGCGTCAAGCCGCCGCGTACATTCGATGCGGAGCTGCGCGAGCGCCTGTTCGCATGACTCGCATTCTCGGCCTCACCGGCTCCATCGGCATGGGCAAGTCGACGGTGGCCGGGATGTTCCGCGAACGCGGCGTGCCGGTCTTCGATGCCGACGCCGTGGTCCATGAACTTCAAGGACCGGACGGCGTGCTGGTTCCGGCGATCGAGGCGGCTTTCCCCGGCACCACCGGACCGGAGGGCGTGATTCGCCCGAAGCTCGGCGCAGCGGTTTTCGGCGACCGGGAGGCGCTCGCGCGGCTGGAGGGAATCGTCCACCCCGCCGTTGCGGAGTCGCGGCGCCGGTTTTTGAGTGAGCACGAATCCGCGCCGCTGGTCGTTTTCGACATTCCGCTACTCTACGAGAAGACCGGTGATCGGGGGCTGGACGGGGTGGCGGTGGTTTCCGCTCCGGCCGAGGCCCAGCGTGCCCGGGTGTTGGCCCGGCCGGGCATGACGCCCGAAAAATTCGAGCAGATTCTGGACCTCCAGGTGCCCGACGCGGAAAAGCGGGCGCGGGCTGATTTCGTCATCGATACCGGTACGTCGCTGGCAGCAACCCGCGCGCAGGTGGGCCGTATCGTGGCTGCGTTGACCGAGTCAGAATAATCGCCGTCAGGCCCTTGCGAAGTGGGTCTGGCAGGCAGATATGGAGAGGGATGAGAGAGATCATCTTCGATACCGAAACCACAGGTTTCGACCCCAGGAACGGGGACCGGATGGTGGAGATCGGCTGCATCGAGATGGTCAACCGGGTGCTGACCGGCAAGGCCTACCACGCCTATTTCAACCCCGAACGCACGATGCCCGCCGAAGCGGAAGCCGTGCACGGCCTGTCCGATGCCTTCCTGGCCGACAAGCCGCTGTTCGCCCAGAGCGCGCAGGACTTCCTGGACTTCATCGGCGACGCGCCGATGATCGCCCACAATGCCAAATTCGACTTCAACTTCATCAATTTCGAGCTGGAGCGCTGCGGCCATCCGCATGTCGACCTCGTTCGCATGGTCGATACGATGGAACTGGCGAAAGTGCGCCACCCCGGCGCCAAGCTGACGCTGGATGCGCTCTGCTCGCGCTACGGAATTGATCGAAGTCATCGTACCAAGCACGGCGCCTTGCTAGACGCCGAGCTGCTCGCGCAGGTCTACGTGGAGCTTCGGGGCGGTCGTCAGATCGGTCTGGAGCTTCTCGCCGAAACCGCCGAGGTCACGACGGGAGCGCGAATCCTCATTCGCAAGGACCGCCCGTTTCGTCAGCCGCGTCCCCACGCGGCAACCGAGGAGGAACTCCTCATTCATGCGGAGTTTCTCAAGTCGGTCGATGCCCCGCTCTGGGGCGCCTGAATCACAGCAGAGGAGTAATCGCTCATGGACATCCGCGTTTCCGGCCACCAGGTCGACACCGGTGAAGCCCTCCAGACCCACGCCAACGAGCGGTTGACGGCGATCGTAGACAAGTACTTCAGCCGCGCGCTGTCGTCCCAAGTCACCTTCGGCCGCGCCCCGGCCGCAGCGTTCCGCTGCGATATCGTGGTGCACGTGATGCAGAACCTCGTGCTCAAGGGCACCGGCATGGCGCAGGATGCGCACATCGCCTGCGACCAGGCTGCCGAGAAGATCGACAAGCAGCTTCGCCGCTACAAGCGCCGGATCAAGGATCGGCACGAACAGACCGCCTATGCCGTTGCGGTGGAAGAAGCCGCCTATACGATCTTCGAAGAACCGGAGACCGAGCACGAGGAAGAACTCGAAGTCGATGCGCCGGTGGTGATCGCGGAAACCCGCGTGGACGTTCCCGAGGCCACGGTTTCGGATGCGGTGATGATGCTGGACTTGCGCAACACCACGGCGCTGCTGTTCAAAAACGCTGGAACGGGACGCCATAATATGGTTTACCGCCGCGGCGACGGTTCGATTGGCTGGGTCGAACCGCACTGACGCAGACCCAGGCGCCGATCGGGCGTCTGAACTTCTTTTCGGAGAAGCCCCTTCTTCTTTTCGGAGAAGAAAGCATAACCCCCGGTTTTCCGGGGGTTATGAACGTTTAAACCCCAGACATTCCGTTTGGGCCAGAACCAGAAACGCAGATGAGCAGTCTTTTTACCCTGTTGCCTGACGCCGTCGTGACTACCAGCGCAGACAGCAAGCATGTGATTCTCGGCCGTCTCGCCGACCTTTTCGCTGAGGTGTACCACCTCGATCGCGAGCAGGTTCTGGCGCGCATTGTCGAACGCGAGGAAATGGGCAGCACCGGTTTCGGTCGCCGTATCGCGATTCCGCACGCCCGCATGGCAGGCCTGGGACGGCCCGTGGCGGTCGTCATGCGGCTGGATACCCCGGTCGATTTCGATTCCGCCGACGGCGTGCCGATCGATCTCGTCTTCGGCCTGCTGTCTCCCGAAAACGCCGGGGCCACGCACCTTCACGCACTGGCGGCGATCTCGCGCATGATGCGCGATGAGCGCATGCACGGGGCGCTGATCGATGCGCCCGGTCCGGAAGCGCTCTACAGCCTGCTCAGCAACGTCATCGATCGCGATGCCGCCTGAAGCATCGGATTCCGGTGCTCCGGACGTGTCCGGCGCCGGACTGCACTGGCGGGCGCTGGAAGGCCTTTACGCCTCGGCACCGATCAACGGGATGTTCCGCTCTCGCCTGGAGATTCCCGGCGAGGGCCTGTCGCGCATCACTTTCGATGTCGAGCCGGACTGCTTCCATGCCGCCGGGGCCGCGCACGGCACGATCTATTTCAAGATGCTGGACGACGCGGCCTTTTATGCCGCGAACACCCTCGTCACCGACCGCTTCCTGCTGACGACCTCGTTCAACCTGCTGCTGAGCAAGCCGATCAAGGGCGGCACGATCGTGGCGGAAGGCCGCTGGGTCAGCGGCCGCCGCCGCGTGCTGGTTGCGGAATCCCGGCTGGTGGATGAGGACGGCGACGAAGTCGGCCGCGGCACCGGCACCTTCATGCGCTCGCGGATCGCCCTTTCCGGCTTGCCGGGCTACGCCGGTTCCTGATCGTGGACGCGCGCCTTCCTGCCCATCTCGAAGTTTCCGGCCTCCTCCGCGCGGTGCAGATGGAGGGCGGCTTCGGCGCGGTTCTCAGCAAAGGTGAACGCGACGCCGGGACGATCATGCTCGTCCTGATCGAGAATGGAGGTAATCCGCGCCTCTACGAGCGTATGCCGCAACTCGACGGCCCCCGCGCCTGGACTTGCACGAAAAGTCAGGATTCCAGCGGAGATCCGGAAGAGCGACTCGCTTTTTCGGAATATCTGGAGCGGCGCGGACGGCAGGATCCCGACTTGTGGATCGTCGAACTGGACGTCGCGAAGCCCGAACGCTTCATCGGGCTTGGTTAATAACGGTGTTGACTTGCACGCGATGCAAGTTAATGGCCACTGCACAGACGCGAATGCGGCTCGGGTAGCACTTCGGCCAAACCGGGCTAGCACGCAGACGGGGAATCGTCGGCAGGATCGTTTGGAGTGTGAACGCCTCTGGAAGGCATTCCGTTCCCGCCTGCGTCGGACTGGTTCACCGCCTTTGATCAAGATTTGATGCGAACCAAGTTTCAGTGGGCTAGCGCGGTGGCGCTGGCCGCTACGGTTTTGACCACCCTATTCGGCGCACAGGGTTCGGGCGCCGCGGCTTTGGCACCGGTTCTGGTGCAGGCTAAATCGACCCTCGACCCGATCTTCGTATCGCAGCCGGTCGTCCAGTCCCTCCCCTCGGAAGACGGGGAAGATGCGGCGGACGCAGCAGCTGACACGGGTGCCGATACCGGCGCTGCCGACGAAGAGGACAGCCAGGTCGACGCCGACACGCTCGCGCAGCTCGTTGCGCAGCAGTCGATCCCCGGCCGTCTCAGCAGCGAAATGCGCTGCCTGGCCAGCGCGATCTACTTCGAATCCCGCGGTGAGACGCTCGAAGGCCAGCTGGCTGTTGGCCGCGTGATCATCAATCGCGCCGAATCCGGCCGCTTCCCCGCCAGCTACTGCGGCGTGGTCTATCAGCCCTCGCAGTTCTCGTTCATTCAGGGCAAGAAGATGCCGAAGGCTCAAGAGCAGTCGAGCGCCTGGCGCGAGGCCGTTGCCGTGGCCAAGATCGCTGTCGAGAAGAGCTGGAAGAGCCCGGTGAAGGGCGCCCTCTTCTTCCACGCCACGCGCGTTTCGCCGAACTGGCGCCTGACCCGCCTTGCCCGCGTGGACAATCACATCTTCTATCGCTGAGATTAAGGTCTCGGCGACAGGCACGAAAAAGGGGCGCGAAACAGACCGTTTCGCGCCCCTTTTTCGTATCGGTACGGGATCAGTCCCGCAGCTGGACCCAGACGGGCGTATGATCGCTGGACTTCTCGCGCCCGCGATAGCTCTTGTCGACGCCGCAGGAAACGAGGCGGTCTGCCAGTTCCGGCGAGAGCAGCGCGTGGTCGATGCGGAAGCCGTGGTCGCGTTGCCAGGCGCCGGCCTGATAGTCCCAGAACGTCCAGATGCCGCCGCGCGGGTTATGGGTGGCGATCGCGTCGGTCCAGCCATCGCCCAGCAGGCGGAAGTAGGCGTCGCGCGATTCCGGTTGCATCAGTGCGTCGGCGGCCATGGCGGGCGGCGACCAGACGTCCTGGTCGGTCGGGATCACGTTGAAGTCGCCGGTGACGATCGCCGGGACTTCCTCGGCCTTGATCGCGTCCATGCGGCGGCGCAGGCGCTCCATCCAGCGCAGCTTGTAGTCGAATTTGGGGCCGGGCAGCGGATTGCCGTTGGGCAGGTAGATGCAGACTACGCGCAGACCGAAGACGTCGGCTTCCAGATAGCGCGAGTGTTCGTCCTCGGGTTCGCCGTCCAGTCCGCGCTGGACCTCTACCGGCATTTCGCCGTCGGCAAGGATGGCCACGCCGTTGAAGCCCTTCTGGCCGTGCCAGATGCCCTTGTAGCCGATCTTCTCGAACTCGGCGATCGGGAAGCCCTCGTCCTGAGTCTTGATTTCCTGAAGGCAGGCGACCGCCGGGCGGGTCTCCTCCAGCCATTCGAGCAGACGGGGCAGGCGGGCCTTGATGCCGTTGATGTTGAACGTGGCGATCTTCTTCATATGGAGAAGCTCGATCCGCATCCACAGCCGGCGGCGGCCTGGGGATTCTCCACCCGGAAGGCGGCGCCGCCAAGCGATTCCACGTAGTCCACCACGCAGCCGCTCACGAGGTCGAGGCTGACCGAATCCACCACCAGGCGCACACCGTCGGTTTCCGTCACGGTGTCGTCGGCTTCCGGAGCTTCGGCGAGGCCGAACTTGTACTGAAAGCCCGAACAGCCGCCGCCTTCGACCGAAAGGCGAAGAATCGCCGGCTTTCCTTGCTTTTCGGCGATCGCGGCCACGCGCGAGGCAGCCGAAGGGCTGAGTGTGACGGTTTGCTGGTCCATACCCGCGATGTAGGCTTCCCCGCCCCCTGCGGCAAGGTTGCAAGGCGGTTCGTGCGCTAAGGTTCCGTCATTGCGAGGAGGCGAAGCCGACGAAGCAATCCAGAGCGGCGTTGGACTGCCCTGGATTGCTTCGCTGCGCTCGCAATGACGAAGGAAGAGTGCTGCGATGTGATTGAACCGGAATGTAAGTCCCGATTACGCCATCTGGATATAGTCGCGCATGGCCGCCGCTTCCGATTCCACCTTATCCAGCCGGTACTTCACGATGTCGCCGATCGATACGAAGGCGACCATGCGGCCGTCCACCACTACCGGCAAATGGCGGACGCGGCGCCGGGTCATCAGCGCCAGAGCCGCCAGCGCGGTGGCTGATGGTTCCACGGTGAGCGGCGGTGCGGTCATGACTTCGCTGACCTGCATGCCCAGCACGCTCGGGCCGAATTCGCGCAGGCGGTAGATCAGGTCGCGCTCGGAAAATATCCCGACCAGCCTGTCGCCTTCGAAGATCGGCAGGGCACCGATCCGGCGTTCGGCCAGAAGCGATGCGGCTTCGCTGACGGTGCAGTCTGCCTGGCAGGTGATAACGGCCTCTCGGCCGGCGATGATCCGCTCGATCGTCATGTTCAGTCTCCCTTTTCGGGTCCGCGACCCGCTCCTCGCTGATCCTTTTTCCGGCCCTCTTTCGGGACTCGTTTCAGGGAGACTATCATAGCTGCGGGGTGACTGCACGAGTCCCTTGCGGGCGCACGCGCGAAGGCGCAAATGGGCGCGATGATACCCCGTTCGCCCTTGGAAGATCCCGAAAAGGCAGCCCACGCCTGGGCGCGCTATCGCCGGATCATGCGCTATATGATGACCGTGACGGTGGCGCTGGTGATCGCTTCGGTGATCCTGCTCTATCGTTCGAACGGGATGGTCTCGGTGCACTTCTACATCGCCGCGGCGCTGGGCATCGGCTTCACGATGCTGCTCGCCTCGGCGCTGATGGGGCTGGTGTTCCTGTCCAGCGGTACCGGGCACGACGAGTCGGTGGCGGACCCGCTGAACGAGGATCAGGAGAGCTGAAGCGCTTCAGCTCTCCGCAGGGTGCAGGCGGAATTCTTCGACCGGCTCGCCGCCGATCAGGTGCTGCTGGATGATCCGTTCCAGCACGTCCTCGGTGCAGGAGTGATACCAGACGCCATCGGGCCAGACGACCGCGACCGGCCCGGCGAAGCAGATGCGCAGGCAATCGGCCTTTGTGCGGGCGACCCCGCCTTTTCCGTCGAGGCCGAGCTGCTTGAGGCGCTTCTTCAGGTACTTCCACGCCGCAGCCCCCTTTTCGGGCGAGCAGCACTCGCCTTTCTGCGGTTCGGCGCAGATGAAGATGTGGCGCTGGATCGCGTCGCCTCCGGCCTTGGCCAGGGCTTCCTCGGCCTTCGCGATCTCGTGGTGCGAGGTGGTCATGCTCGCAGCGACCATTCGTCGGCGCGGGCGCGGTAATCCTCTGGCAAAGGTGCAGGACCTTCCGGGCCGACCATGACGATGACGGTGCGGGCGAAGACCACCGGCTTGCCGCCCTGAGTCACGATCTGCACGACTTGCTGGCTGGTCCGTCCGAGCTGCTCGATGGCGCCGTGGACCGTCAGGGTTTCGGGATAGTGCGTTTCGCCGAAGTACTCGATCGAGATGCTCGCCACCATCGTCGCCAGCCCCTGGAACTCATCCTCCCCGGCAGCGGCGCGATAGAAGCGCACGCGCCCGTCTTCGAGCATGCCGGCCATGGCGACGTTGTTGATGTGACGATTGAGATCGAGATCGCTGAAGCGCGGCTCGATCTCACAGGAAAACGGATAGCGCGCGGGATCGAGCAGCGCAGGGTCGGGTCTTGCCATGCCCTTGAGTTAGGAACCCGGAGCGCTCAGGTCCAGCCCCGTGGAAATTCAGCCCTTCTTGCCGACGATCCGCGCGATTTCCGCCGCGACAAGGCGTTCGACCATCGGCGGCAGGTTCTTGTCCAGCCATTCGGCCAGTGCCGGGCGGAGGAGTTCGCGGGTCAGGCCTTCGAGCGAGGTCTCGCCCGAGCGAACGATCTGCGGCGGGGCGCCGGGTTCGGACAGCATCGCCAGGGCGGCCAGCGATTCCCGCATGGAATTACGGGCTTCGTCATGCAGCAGCGCCGGTTCGTCACTGCCCTCGGGCGCGAGCTGGGTCGTCTCGGCGAGGTCGAGCACGTCGTCTTCCTCGTCGAAAACCGTGGTCCGCGCATCTTCGGCCGGACGGCGCTGGCTGCGGGAATCCACGCGGCTGTCGCGCGCGATCACCTGCTTGATCGACTGGAGAATCTCCTCCACCGAAGGTTCACCGCTCTGACGCATGTCACTTTGCCCCTGCTCGCTGTCCGGCGTTGATGCTGTAGCGCGCCGGACACGACGAGATAATCGCTCCGAATTGGAGCAGTCAATCACTGCTGCGGAATGTTCCCGTCCTGCACCGGCGTGTCAACGGTACGGGTGGACTTGGCCACGGGCGCGGGATCGTTGCCCCAGTCCATGAACTTGCCCTTCACGCGGTCGTAATTGAGCTGCGGATCGTAGAGGATTCCGCCGTCCAGATTGAGATCGCGGGCCTCGGCCCTGCCCATCGCCGCCAGCAGCGTGAAACCAGCGACATAGGCGTTGCGCCGTGCCGTCACCAGCGTGACCTGGGCGTTGAGAAGCTCCTGCTCGGCATTCAGAATGTCGAGAATGGTGCGATTGCCCACCGAGTTCTCGGCCCGAACGCCTTCCAGGCTGAGCGCCGCTGCATCGACCGCCACTTGCGAGGAGCGGATCAGATCGTTCGAGGCGTTCCACGAGGTATAGGCCGAACGCACTTGCGCGATCACGTCGCGCTCGGTGGCGATTTCCTGCTCCAGCGTGGCCGAGGCGGTGGCCTGGGCCTGACGGCGCTGGGCGGCGGGAAGTCCGCCCTGGAAGATCGGGATCGACAGCTGCGCGCCCGCCTGCGCGGATGAATCGCTCTGTGAAACGTTTGCGGCAACAACGCCACGCGCCAGCGTGTTGAAGTAATTGTTGTAGCTGCCTTGGCCAAACAGACGCAGGGTGGGCAGGCGCCCGGCTCCTGCCACGTCGATGTCCTTGTCCGCCGCCTTGGTGCGCTCGCGCGCGCCGATCAGGTCGGGATTGGAATCGAGTGCGATCGCGGCGGCATCGTCGGCCGTGGCGGGCAGGTTGGGCAGCGGCGGCGGCGCTTCCAGCGTTTCGGGCGCCCTGCCGACGAAGCGGATGTAAGTCTCCCGCGCGGAGGCGAGGTTCGCTTCGGCGGTGCGCAAGTCGCTCTGGGCGACGGCCAGGCGCGATTGCGACTGGGCGACGTCGGTGCGGGTAAGATCGCCGATCTGGAAACGATCGCTGGTGGCCTGGAGGTTGGTCTCCAGCACGCTGACGTTCTTGCGGTTGAGGCCGACGATTGCCTCGGTGCGGATCACGTCCATGTAGGCGGCGACGACTTGCGAAAAGATCGAGGCTTCGGTCGCGCGCAAGTCCGCCTGTCCGGCTTCCACGCGGATCTTCGCGGCTTTGATGCGGTTCTTCACCGCACCGCCCGAATAGATCGGCACGCCCAGTTGCCCATCCGCAGTGAATGTCTTCGACGGTGCAGTCAGCGAGTTTTCGCTCTGCTTCACGTTCCTGACGAAGGTTTCCGTCGTGCTGAGGCTGGGCAGGCCCGCTGCCCGAGCGATCGGCACGCCCTCGTCGGTCGCGCGCTGTTGGGCGCGCGCCGATTCAAGGGTGGGGTTTGTCTGGTAGGCGGCTATGAGCGCATCGCGCAGGGTATCGGCCCGCGCCGAAGCGCCGGCCAGTGCCAGTGTCAGACATCCCCCCGCGAGCAGCCCGGCACGCAATGCGAACCGGGCCATGCTCAGAAGCTCCAGTTTTTGGGAGCGGCGAATTCGGGCAGAGCCGGAATCCCCATTTCGATCAGCGGCAGCAGCGAAACCGTGCCGGACGCCTTCAGGCCCGAAGCGAGGCGGGTAACGCCGCGCGCGACGACACCGGTTACCACGCGGCCGCCATCGGCCAGCTGGGCCGAAACGGCGGCGGGCAGTTCCTCGACGGCGCCGTCGATCACGGCGAGCGAATAGCCGCCCTCACCTGCCAGACCGGCAACCTCTGCGGGATCGACCACCGTCAGCGAACCGGCCAGCGGACGCAGCAGAGTGGCCAGGTAGCCGTTGGCCTCGCCCACGAGCAGGACCTTGTCGTCCTGGGTCGGGGCGGCTTCGGCCAGCAGCTTGCCGTGGAAGAGCGGCGCAGCCAGGAAGCGGCCGTTTTCGAGCGGGATCGCACGGTCGATATAGGCGGCATCGCGCATCGCGGCGGGAACGAAATCCTCGCGGGCGACGGCGGCCATGGCATTCAGAACCCAATGCTCGTTGACGCCGCTGGTGCGCAGCTGGCTGACGATCATGGCGGTACGCGCTTCGGGGCGTGCTTCGGTGGCGGACCGATCCTCGGTCAGGGTCATTGCGGCCTATTCCTCATGCTGGCGCGGGAAAGGACGGCTGGACGCCTGTACCCCCGCAAAATACGGACTTTATGGGGTGCCTTCTAGGCGAAGCGACGTTTCAGGCCAAGCGGTTTGAAAGTTCTTGGTCGATCAATCGTGACGCTTTGACGATGCTGTTCCCGAACATGCAACCGTCAGCGCGTGGAACACAAGAATCGCCGCGTGAAATGCGCTTTTGCGCAAAATCCAAACCGGGTCTAAGGAGCGCGCAAAATCACGCGATCCGAAAAACGGGAGCACATTTCCATGACGCAGATGGTTACGATCCGCGAAGACGACCTCATCGAGAGTGTCGCCGACGCCCTCCAGTATATCAGCTACTTCCACCCGATGGACTATATCCGTGCTCTCGGCGATGCCTACGAGGCGGAGCAAGGCCCGGCAGCCAAGGACGCGATCGCCCAGATCCTGACCAACAGCCGCATGTGCGCCGAAGGGCATCGCCCGATCTGCCAGGACACCGGCATCGTCAACGTCTTCATCGAATGGGGCCAGAATTGCCGCCTCGAATCCGAGAAGTCGCTGCAGGAAGTGGTCGATGAAGGCGTGCGCCGCGCCTACAACAATGCCGAGAACAAGCTGCGCGCCTCGGTGCTGGCGGACCCGGCCTTCACCCGCCGCAACACCAAGGACAATACGCCTTCGGTGCTCTCGGTCAGCATGGTTCCGGGATCGAAGGTCTCGGTGGACGTCGCGGCCAAGGGCGGTGGCTCGGAGAACAAGTCGAAGTTCAAGATGATGAATCCCAGCGATTCCATCGTCGACTGGGTGATCGAGATGCTGCCGCAGATGGGCGCCGGCTGGTGCCCGCCGGGTATGCTCGGCATCGGCATCGGCGGCACCGCCGAGCACTGCGTCAAGCTTGCCAAGCAGAGCCTGATGGAGCCGATCGACATGGCCCAGCTCAAGCAGCGCGGCCCGCAGAACGATATCGAGGCGCTGCGCATCGAGATCTTCGACAAGGTGAACGCGCTCGGTATTGGCGCGCAGGGCCTCGGCGGCCTTGCCACCATCCTCGACGTCAAGATCATGGACTGGCCGTGCCACGCCGCAGGCAAGCCCGTCGCGATGATCCCGAACTGCGCCGCTACCCGCCACGCGCACTTCACGCTGGACGGTTCCGGTCCGAGCTTCCTCGAAACCCCGAACCTCGACGAGTGGCCGCAGGTGGAGTGGGCTCCCGATGCAGGCGCCATCCGCGTCGACCTCGACACCCTCACTCCCGAGATCGTGCAGAGCTGGAAGCAGGGTGACCGCCTGCTGCTCAACGGCAAGATGCTCACCGGCCGCGATGCAGCGCACAAGCGCATTGCCGACATGCTCGCCAAGGGTGAGGAACTGCCGGTCGATTTCAAGGGCCGCGTGATCTACTACGTCGGGCCCGTCGATCCGGTGCGCGAGGAAGTCGTCGGCCCTGCCGGTCCGACCACCGCGACCCGCATGGACAAGTTCTCGGACACGATGCTCGATCTCGGCCTGCTCGCCAGCATCGGCAAGTCGGAACGCGGCCCCGCCGCCACCGAGTCCATTGCCAAGCACAAGTCGGCCTATCTGATGGCTGTCGGCGGTGCGGCCTACCTCGTCGCCCGCGCGATCAAGGAAGCCAAGG
>PJTY01000737.1_pt1 | contig 14975 bp, 12 predicted proteins | sample 1512121 | NCBI WGS metagenome assembly PJTY01 (sample SAMN08177680, study PRJNA422409) | Soil metagenome, whole genome shotgun sequencing project. | isolation source: Soil enriched (2) on filter paper: alkali lignin treatment | place: USA: Madison | collected 2015-01-15 | reverse complement strand
TGAGGGAATCCTTTTTCACGGATCGCTACCTTTCTATCAAAGCGACGAGTATTTCTTGCGCAGACGCTGGCGAATCAGCTCGGCCAAGGTGTTCATGATGAAGGTGAACATCAGCAGCACCAGCGCGGCCAGGAACAGCACGCGATAGTGGCTGCCGCCGACTTCCGACTCCGGCATTTCGACGGCCACGTTGGCGGCCAGCGTGCGCATGCCCTCGAACAGGTTCAGCTCCATCACCGGGGTGTTGCCGGTGGCCATCAGCACGATCATGGTCTCGCCCACCGCACGGCCCATGCCGATCATCAGCGCCGAGAAAATACCCGGGCTGGCGGTGAGGATCACCACGCGGGTCAGGGTCTGCCAGGGCGTCGCACCCAGGGCCAGAGAACCCAGGGTCAGGCTGCGCGGCACGCTGAACACGGCGTCTTCGGCGATGGAGTAGATGTTCGGGATGACCGCGAAGCCCATGGCGATGCCCACGACCAGGGCGTTGCGCTGGTCATAGGTGATCCCCAGGTCGTTGGTGATCCACAGGCGCATGTCGCCGCCGAAGAACCAGGTTTCCAGGTGCGGGCTCATGGTAAGGGCGAACCAGCCGGTGAACAGGATGACCGGGATCAGGATCGCCGCTTCCCAGCCATCCGGGATGCGCAGGCGAATCGACTCGGGCAGTCGGGTCCAGGCGAAACCGGCCAGCAGGATACCGAGCGGCATCAGCAGGAACAGGCTGAACACGCCTGGAAGGTGGCCTTCCAGGTACGGGGCGAGGAACAGGCCGGCGAAGAAGCCGAGGATCACCGTCGGCATCGCTTCCATCAGTTCGATCACCGGCTTGACCTTGCGGCGCATGCCCGGGGCCATGAAATAAGCGGTGTAGATGGCCGCGGCAATTGCCAGCGGGGCCGCCAGGATCATGGCGTAGAACGCGGCCTTGAGGGTACCGAAGGTCAGCGGCGACAGACTCAGCTTGGGCTCGAAGTCGGTGTTCGAAGCGGTCGACTGCCAGACGTATTTCGGCTCGTCGTAGTTCTCGTACCACACCTTGCCCCACAGCGCGCTGAAGGAAACCTCCGGGTGCGGGTTGCGCAGGCTCAGCGGCAACAGCTTGCCGCCCTCTTCGATGATGATGCGATTGGCACGTGGCGACAGGGCCAGGATGCCAGGGCCTTCGGCGACCGGCTCGACCAGCAAGGTACGGTGCGCAGTGCTGTGGAACACGCCCAGCTCGCCTGCGGCGTCGAGGGCGACAAAGCCCTTGCGGCGCTCTTCGGCGTCGATTTGCACGACCGCAGCCTTGCCCATCTGGAAGGTGCGAATCAGCTTGAAGCGCGATTCGCCATCAGGATCACGGGCCATGAACCACTGGGCCAGGCCGCCCTTGGAATCGCCGATGATCAGCGAGATGCCGCCGACCAGCTGGGCGGTGGCGGTAATTTCGGTGTCGGCGCTTTCAGACAGCTTGTAGCGCCCGTTGAGGCTCTTGTCGCGCAGGTTGAACACGTCCGCGGTGGCGCGGCCGTTGATCACGTACAGCCACTGCTGACGCGGGTCGATGAAGATGTTCTTCACCGTTTCGGTCATCTGCGGCAGTTCGATGCGGTTCTGTTCGGTGGTGACCTCTTCGGTCATCATGTTTTCGGTGCGGGTCAGCTCGACCACCTGCAGATGCGCGCCGGTGGAGCCGGCCATAAGCAGGGTGTCGCCATTGACGTTGACGCTGACATGCTCCAGCGCACGGCCCTGCTCGTCGAGCACGAACGGCTGTTCGCCGTACGGGTAGTCGATGCTGGGAGCGATGGTTTTCTTGTTGTCCGGATAGGTGACCTTGTAGGTGTGGTGGAACACCAGCGCCTGGCCGTTGGACAAGCCCAGCACCACCAGCGGGCTGCCCGGCTGGTCGGCACTGATCGAAGTGACCTGGGTGCCTGCCGGCAGCGGCAGGTCGACACGCTTGAGCTCGTTGCCGGTCTTGGTATCGAAGAACAGTGCCTGGCCCTTGTCCGAAACGCGCATGCCCACCAGGTTCTGCTCTTCAAGCGCGATCATCAGCGGCTTGCCGGCATCCTGCTGCAGCCAGGTCGGCTCCAGGGCTTTCTTGCTGGTCAGCTCGGCGCCCTGGAACAGCGGCAGCACCACATAGGCCAGATAGAAGAAGATCAGGGTGATCGCCGCCAAAACGGCAAGCCCGCCCACCAGTACATACCAGCGGGTCAGGCGATCCTTGAGCGCGCGCATGCGGCGCTTGCGTTGCAACTCCGGCGTATTGAAATCAATCCGCACGGGCGGGGAGTTTTGGGTCATGTTGGAGTTGGCCAGATCATTCATGCGCACACCCTAGCGGTCCCGTGTGACAAAAACATTACAAAGTGGTGACGCACGAAAGCCCGCCGCTCAGTAAACCTGGCTTCGGACTGGGAATTTCGTGGAAGAGGCCGGGCAGCAGCACCGGCCTCCTCCTCAGTTACTTACTTTTTTGCGACGTTACCCGCGTGGGACAGGCCCAGGTCAGCCAAGGTCTTGTCGACGACTTTGGCCGGCAGCGGGATGTAGCCGTCCTTCACCACGACCTGCTGGCCAGCTTGCGACAGCACCAGCTTGACGAACTCGGCTTCCAGCGGCGCCAGAGGCTTGTTCGGGGCCTTGTTGACGTAGACGTACAGGAAGCGGGACAGCGGGTAAGTGCCGTTCAGGGCGTTGGTTTCGTTGTCTTCAACGAACTCACCGCCTTCCTTCTTGGCCAGGGCCACAGTCTTGACGCTGGCGGTCTTGTAGCCGATACCCGAGTAGCCGATGCCATTCAGCGAGGAGCTGATCGACTGCACGACCGAAGCCGAGCCAGGTTGTTCGTTGACGTTAGGCTTGAAGTCGCCTTTGCACAGGGCTTCTTCCTTGAAGTAGCCGTAGGTGCCCGATACCGAGTTACGGCCGAACAGCTGCACTGGCTTGTTGGCCAGGTCGCCGGTCACGCCCAGGTCACCCCAGGTCTTGACGTCGGCCTTGCCACCGCACAGGCGGGTGGAAGAGAAGATGGCATCGACCTGGGCCATGGTCAGGCCTTTGATCGGGTTGTCCTTGTGCACGAATACAGCCAGGGCGTCTACGGCGACCGGGATGGCGGTCGGCTTGTAGCCGTACTTCTGCTCGAAGGCCTGCAGCTCGACGTCTTTCATCTTGCGGCTCATCGGGCCAAGGTTGGCGGTGCCTTCGGTCAGCGCAGGTGGCGCGGTGGAGGAGCCGGCAGCCTGGATCTGGATGTTTACGTTCGGATATTCCTTCTTGTAGGCCTCGGCCCACAGAGTCATCAGGTTGGCGAGGGTGTCCGAACCGACGCTGGAGAGGTTGCCCGAAACACCGGTGGTCTTGGTGTAGGTCGGGATCGCAGGATCGACAGCGGCTACCGCGTTGGCGGTTGCAACGCCAGCGGCGGCAAAGGTGAGGGCCGCCATCAAACGCTTCAGTTTCATGCCTTGCTCCTAGCAGGAATATTGGGGTGTTGGATGGAACGGGCCCAAGTATCTGCAGGCCGCATGAATACGATATGACTTGATTATGACAATTGGATGAAAGGCCATCATCAATAATCGGGATGGCCCTGGCGAAAATGCTGCCTTAAAGCTCGCGGCGGTCCCTGAACATGATGTACAGAGGCGCCACACCGGCATCGGGAGGGAACACCACCACGTAATCGTCGAACTCAACCTGGGACAGGTCCGCAAAACGGTCTATCAAAGGTACTTTCGGCATATGGAGGAAGCCGATGCTCGGGGGTCTCGCGAGATCCTTGAGCGCATTCGGCGCGCGGCCCTTCTGCCACAACACGGTCACAGGCGCCTTGCCCTCGCTGGTGAACGCAAAAACCTGCCGCGTGGCATCCCAGCCAGCCGCCCGAACTCGCACGCCTGAGGGGACAACCGCCCCCTGAGTGACCGTCATGACGACATGGGAGTAGAGGGTAAACGGCTTGACGCCCACACTAGTGCCAGAACTAGTGCCGCGTACTGTTGAGCACAAGCGCACGGGCAATTCCACTTCAGCCCTTTCTGCCGCCAAGGCTGTCCAGTCCAGATCCTCGCCAGAGAACATTTCAACCAGCGGCACCGTCATCGCAAAGCGGGGGTCATCGCTTGGCGTACCCAGCACGAATTCGACAACATCCGCATAGGTGCCGGGGTGTTGGCCTTCTACAGAGGTGGCCTGCCATGCCAGTTCTGCTGCTGCGGAGCGAAAAGTCTTGATCAGCTGATGCTGCTGGGCAACTTCACGGCTCAGGCCCTGCGCAGTCAGCAATGCCGGATGCAAACCTGCCGCATGTGCATGCGCTTTTAACGTCAGTGGCCCATGGCCTGGTCCGGTTGCCGTGGTTCTGGCCAGTTGGGCGATGCGCGCTTCCAGAGCTTCAATCAGCATCACAGCTCGGGCGTACAAGCCAGGGTGGCGCGTTTGTGCCGCTGCCAATGCTTGGGCATGTAGTTGGCTACCTGCCGTGATTTCCTGCAACACCACGGCCTGTATCGCCGCATTGAGAAACGGGCTGGAAGCATCCCGAACGGCGCCATCCCGAGCGAACCCGACCGACATCTGTAGTCGCTCGAGCTGGCTGACTGCACGCTTGGCCTGGTGCTGGGTGCTTTCCAGTGCACGCAGCGTGGCATGGCTTACGGTCAATTGCTGCTCTGGCGTGCTCGCGACAGGGTCAATGCCTAACTGCTGTTCAAGTGCTGTGAGTTGCAGCGCTGCCTGCTGCTGCGCAGCACGAATCTCTGCCACCAATTTGCGCACTTTCTTCAGGTTTCGGTTGGACGACTGGCTGGCACGCTGCTCGCGGGTCAGGTTCTGCTGGGGCGGTAGCGGCTGCACGGTCTGGCCCAGGAAGGCCGCGCGGCCGTTTTGCCGGTGCCACGCCTTTACCGTTTCAACGATGTAATCGGGAGAGTTGACGTTGCCAGTTTCGTCAGCGTTTGAGTAGAACAGGAGATCGCTGCCAGCGGGGTGGCCGACAATGTTGTTGAAGTGGGCGATCCACGCGTCATGCGAGGGCTTGTCGACATCTGCCTGCCAAATAGCTTCGACCAGACCAAGAAAGGAATGCTCTTCGTACTGACTCAGCTGGGGTCTGAGCTCCATATCCTTACCTCATCATTTATATACGATTGAAATTCATTCGTCAGCTTGCTGCTGAAAATCAGCATTGCTGCGGTCATAGCCTGTTTCTTTCAACGAAAACATCAGGCCAGTCACATTCATGTCCACACCATATTCAAAGAGGACATATAATTTTTCAAAACCCAAACCCACAAGGTCAAATTTGTCCCAGCCTCCTGACTCACCTAAAGGAAATGGCTTTTTATGAGGCTCTTTTGACTCAATTGGATCACCTAGAACCTTCAAAGTTGCCTCACGAGTTATACACCTGTCGTAGGGGGCAGGAAGTTTATGCTGATATACCACTTTCAAAACAGGCGTTTTGACAAGCGATATATTCACAGACTCGAAATTTTGATTTTCTGCCCAGAATCTCAACTCCACGCCAGGCAGCACATCCCGATAAACTGATAGTGCCCCAGGGTAAATCTCTATAAATTTACCAGGCGGTAAAACACCTTCATCTACAAGCTCACTATGTGACTTCCCAAGACCCGTCAAATAAGATTCCAGTTCTTTTGCATTCATTTGTAGAGTCCTAGCTGTTGGTGGAGAGCATGCAACTGTTGTCGAGCATTTTCTATGTCGATATCGCTGCAACCAAACTCAAGCAACCCAGGCTTCAGGGCATCCATATTATTATCAACGGCTGCACGCAGGTCCGATGCGTCCTTGATCTGTCTAGCCGCAGTATTCCTACCACCGTATGTCTGGCTAAATTTCCTGTGCACTTCGGCAGGGATGACTATACTCGGCGCGGCTTCTAGCAAGGCTTTAATCTCACGACCGCTCAATCTAGGGTTGTTCTTAATCAAAAAGCGTTCATAGGCTTTTCGTGAAACAATATGATCCACGTCCATCTTGTCATTGATACTTCGCCGCCTCAGGTCTCTAAACCATCCTACCTCAAGCAGCTTTGCCGGCTCGTGGTTGACCAGCCCTGGCTGCGGCAGATCTGTATCGCTACCAAACCCAGGAATTATGGCCCCAGTTTCACCTGGAATTTCGCCCGGAAGTATTTCAAGACTTGGCCCCACGGGATCGGTGGGCGCGCCCGGGAGAATTCCCGGTAGCGACGGTGCCACCGGCAAGCGCGTCGGACCGAGCAGTTCTGCACCAGGTGCCACCAGTGGTGTCCAGGTGCGCGTTGGCTGGCCTTGTACAACTGCCGGGTCAAAGGCCAGCGCCACACTGGGAGCGAACCAGGGCTGAAACGGCTGAACGACTGTCAGCACGCCCTGGGCATCGGTGGGCCTGTGGATACTCAGTTGGTCGAGGTTATAGAGGCCGGAGCCAACGCCAACGGCAGATAGATGCCGTAGTTCGAACGACTGCCGTGCCCCGCTCCAACTCGCCTTCGGCGCAATAGGAGGAAAACCGCTGAGGATGCGCCGCTGGTTCAGTTCATCGAACTGCCCGAACAACGCCTGCTCCGCTGCGATAGCCCGCCATACCGCACTTTCGAAAGCCGGCATATCGGTGAACTGGCGGCCGCGCAGCTGGTTGCCAACCTGTGCCGGCACTGCCACGCCAGCAGCGGCCCCGTTGCCGGACCACCAGTTGCCAGCAACCGCTTGCCCTCTTCCGCTGACCACTCCGGTACCGGCTGGCGGCAGCACGAAAGAGAAATACTGAGGGGGTTGGCCAGGAATACAGACAATGCAGTCGTCAAAGCGCAGGTCCACGCCTGCGCCAACCGGGCCCACCTCCGGCGCAAGTGACAGCACTCTCCCCGTCGACCCACCTTCTACCGGCACGGCAGAACCACCGAGGACGATGGTTTTGCCAGAGGGCGTGTCGCCCTGGAGTCGGTAGGTTTCGGTCAGAGGATCGAAAACGGCATTTCTGACCCGTACCTCGGGCGCGACCCCGGCGCCTGTCGACGCCACCGCGACACCGCTGCCTCCCGGCAGGTGCTCGATCTTGATGCGACTCGAGAGACGGGCCGAACCACCAGCATTGGCGATAGCCTGGAGGTCCTGCCCAGCCTCAACGCCCAGCAGATCAGCACGTACCCCCAGCCCCTCGAGCCGTCGCCGACGCTGGTCGGCAGTCAACTCGCCATCGCCCAACACTGGCGAGTACAGCATGGCCGTAACCGACAGGCTTACGGCCTGACCGGCGCGGATCGCTGCAACCCTCAGCACCTCCTTCGCCGCATTGGCGATGGCCTGCTGGATGGCAGTGGCGGCGTCCAACGCAACCTGTGCACCGACCTGGGTGAGCAACACACCACCGGCCTGGGCGGCGGCAACTGGAGCGCCCAGCGTGGCGGCATCCTTCAGCCGCTGCAGTCGTAGGTCTTCATCAGTCTGTTGCTTGTAGCGAATGCGCGCTTCGCGCTGCTCAGCGTACTGCCGCTGCTGCTCCCAACGGGCCTCCCGCGCCCTCCAGGCCTGCTCCTGAGTGGCATGTTCCGCCAGCAACGCGGCCGAGCGCTCTGACAATTGCCTGATGGCCTCTTGCAGCAACCGGGCTTCGTGTGATGCCAGATAGGCTGCTTCCCAGTCGCGATGCAGTTGTTGCATCTGCTCTGCGGTCGCCAGGCCTGACAGCCGCGCGGCATAGGCGTCCGCGCTTGCACCCGGGCCAGCGAAAGCAGCCGCTCGTGCCTGATACTCGGCCAGCGCGCCTTGCTTTGCCGCAGTGAGCCCTTCTGTCTCGTTACGTGCCTTGGTGATCTGGTAGAGCTGCCAGCGTTCGCTACCGTCATATCCCGGGCGCTTGCGTGCTGCATCGATTTCGCCTTGAAGCGCCTGGGTCAACCCCTGAGCCTGGCCTGCGAAGTGGGCGTCAAGCTGCACGCGCCGGTCTTCTCGTGCCTGGCTGTAGGCAGCTACTCGCTGCCGATGAGCGAGCGCTTGCGCTTCGGCGCGTTCAGCCGCAGCCGCGGCCTGGCGTGCTTGTTGTTCGGCCTGCGCCTTGGCCAGCGCAGCAGCGCGAGCCCTCGCCCGCTTTTTCCGGCGACGCCGGCTGGAACCACCAAAGCCACCACCGAAGCCACCGCCGCCGCCAATGCTGAAGAAGCCACCCCCGCCACCGCTTGAACCGGAAGAGCCTGGGGTGATAACAACGTCACCTGTTGAATTGTCGTTAAAAGTGTTCTGAGCCATACAGAGTCTCCTTGTCTGTATGGCCGATCGTTGTGAAAAAGCCGTATGACGCTGCGTTACATATTTATCAACTCATATTTGAAACCCAACCCCTTCTATTTATTTACCAATACCAAAAAAGAAATTTCTTACTAGTTAGATTGATTCTTCTTACAACGACACAAAACAGCACACAATGAAACAAATCCGCACTAGCGCAGAAGATCATTAAATGCAACTCTATGGATGAAGCATTTGCCACTTACACTTCAATTATTAGCAGCGAACACCCATGCCTGAAAACGTTACTCATGAGAAGACCTTCACCATGCCAACCATTTGGCCAGAGATCCTCATCAAGACACTAATAAAAAAATACCCAAAACTCAGCTTTGCCAAGACCAAAGAAATATTACTGCAAACGCCCTCGATCGTTTTGCCCGAATCCATACTGCCAAAATTCGATTTGGCATTTCACCTCATCAAGAACAAGAGGCATGCCTCAGGCGATCAGCCTGGAGAAATATTGGCTGAGGTCGACCTTTTTTTCACCGCTTTAAAAATAGCTTGGCCGGACAACGCTACACAACTCGAGTGCTCCAAGCAGAAGATAATCAGCCTTTATCAGAACGGGGGATGGGTAGAATGAACCAATCAATAATTGATTCCTGGATAGAGCGACTTGGCCACCCGCACGCATCATTAGTAACGCTGGGCCATTTGCCAGATATACCTCTTGAGGTGGTATTCATGGGTCAAGAATCAAAAACTGCCACCCCTCTGCCCGGCCTCGAACTGGAGTTTTCAATTGAGCCGTTAATTTTGAAGTGCGTGCATGTCAACGTGATCAGAACAGTCCCTCAGGATCAACCCTATCAAGGTACGCTACCCGATCGATTATAGGGACTCACAACCAGAAACGAAGTCACCGAGAGGTTCGGTCCTTCGTCCATGTCACAGCCGCCCTTGCGGATGCCCTCACCCTTGGGTGATACCGGAGGTTGGGACGTGTTTGCCTGGGAAAACACAAACAACGTCCCCACTTTCGTGATGGTCCAATACAACACCGATCTACAGGTTTGCGACTTGGCCTTCTTCAAGGAAGGCATCTGACCCGAAGCTCAACGTTTCTTCGCCAGCAAATAGAGGCCAACGATAAAGCCGAGAACACACAAGCCAGCCACATAGTAGGCCGGCGCCATCGGGCTCACTTTCAGCAGCGCAGTCACCACCATCGGCGTTAGCCCACCAAAGATCGCGTAGGCCACGTTGTACGAGAACGACAGCCCGCTGAAGCGCACCACCGCCGGGAATGCCTTGACCATCACATAAGGTACCGCACCGATCACGCCCACACACAGGCCGGTCACCGCATACAACGGGAACAGCAGCTCGGGCCGGGTCGGCAGGCTGTGGAAGAAGGTCCAGGAACTTGCCAGCAGCAGCAGGCTGCCGATCACGAACACCCGGCCAGCACCGAAGCGGTCTGCCAGGCTGCCAGCACCGATGCAGCCGAAGCTGAGCAGCACGATCGCCATGCTGTTGGCCTTGAGCGAGTCGATAGGGCTGATGTGGTAGATGCTCTGCAGCAGTGCCGGGGTCATCAGGATGACTACCACGATGGCAGCAGACAGCATCCAGGTCAGCAGCATCGATAGTATGATCGCACCACGATGGTCACGCAGCACCGCGCGCAACGGCAGCTCCTCGGCCAGCGCCTTGCGCTGCTGCATTTCGGCGAACACCGGGGTTTCGTGCAGCCAACGGCGCAGGTACACCGAGAACAGGCCGAACACACCGCCAAGCAGGAACGGGATACGCCAGGCGTAATCGGCCACTTCTTCGGCGCTGTACACGCTGTTGATCAAGGTGGCCACCAGCGAGCCCAGCAGAATGCCCGCGGTCAGGCCCGCAGTCAGGGTGCCGCAGGCGTAGCCGGTGTTGCGCGCTGGCACGTGCTCGGACACGAACACCCAGGCGCCCGGTACCTCGCCACCGATTGCAGCGCCCTGGATCACGCGCATCAGCAGTAGCAGGATCGGCGCCAGCATGCCGATCTGTGCATAAGTCGGCAGCAAGCCCATGATCAGCGTTGGCAGGGCCATCATGAAGATGCTCAGGGTGAACATCTTCTTGCGCCCGAGAAGGTCACCGAAGTGAGCCATGATGATGCCGCCCAGCGGCCGCGCCAGGTAGCCGGCGGCAAAAATGCCGAAGGTTTGCATCAGGCGCAGCCATTCGGGCATGTCGGCCGGGAAGAACAGCTTGCCGACCACCGTGGCGAAGAACACGAAGATGATGAAGTCGTAGAACTCCAGCGCGCCGCCCAGGGCGGACAGTGAGAGGGTCTTGTAGTCACTGCGGGTCAGCGGCCGCGAGGGCTGCTCGATACTGCTCGGCACGGAAGTCATCGCTGATTGTTCTCTTTGTAGGCATGCAGGCCGCTTGGCACGCGGCTTCTGGATTGGGGAGACAAGCGAAGATAGCAAATTGCTGAGCTGCGCCGAAAGCGATACAAAATCCCTACACATATTCATGAATGCACGGTCGTCGCTGGCCGTTATGCTCTATATACTGGCAGTTCGTAGGAAAAGGTTGCTGCTAGCGTGGGATGTTGTGCGAAAACGCCGGTCTTTATGTCAGGCGGTTTCGCAGAGTTTCCCTACGGCCGCTCAGTGAAACGAAATCGGCGTAGTATGTTTCAAGCTGAATCGTTTACCCGGCCTTTGCGCCACCCCAACGAAAGCGTCACGGGTCAGAGGCCCCATCGCATGATTGAGCTCGAACAAGAAGATCCTATCCCGCAAGGTGACCTGGCCTTGCAGATCACAGCACTGCCGCGCGAGACCAACGGGTTTGGCGACATCTTCGGCGGCTGGCTGGTCGCCCAGATGGACCTGGCCGGTACCGCCATGGCCAGCCGCGTCGCCGGCGGCCGCGTGGCCACCGTGGCCATCGACCGCATGGCCTTTCTGGTCCCGGTCGCCGTCGGCGCTCAACTGTCGTTCTATACCCAGACTCTGGAAATCGGCCGCAGCTCGATCCAGATGATGGTCGAAGTGTGGAGTGACGACCCGCTGTCCAGCGAATGGCGCAAGGTCACCGAAGCCGTCTTCGTTTTCGTCGCCATCGACGGCAGTGGCCGCACCCGCTCCGTACCTCGTCGCTGAGCCACGCCGGCGGTAAACTCATTGCATGTGCCCGGGTCCAAGGCCCACTGGCAATCAATGAGATGAATGCAATGGCTACCTACCAGGTCGTAACCGAGCAACATGGCGAACTCAGCTGCTGGCGTATCAGCAACGACCACGCCGAACTACTGGTCGCCCAGCAGGGCGCGCAGATCCTCAGCTACCAGCGCGTTGGCCAGCCACCGCTGCTGTGGCTGAGCGACCAGGCCATCTTCCGTCAGGGCAAGTCGGTACGCGCCGGTGTGCCGGTGTGCTGGCCGTGGTTCGGCAACCTGCAGCGCAACCCCCAGGCCGTGCAGGCCATGTACCACGGCGAACAGGCACCCGCGCATGGCCTGGCGCGGGCGCGCGACTGGCAATTGCTGGGTATCGAGGAAACGGGCGAAGGCCTGCGCATCGAATTCGAACTACCGGAAGCGCAGGGTGACCTGCCTGGCTGGCCTCATGACGTCGAGCTGAAACTGGTAGTGGTGCTGGGCGAGGACCTGCGGCTGAACCTGACCAGCCGCAATATGGGCAACACTCCCGTCACCATCAGCCAGGCCCTGCACAGCTACTTCGCAGTCAGTGACGTGCGCCAGGCGCGGGTCGAAGGGGTCGAGGGGCTGAGCTACATCGAGACCCTGGCTGACTGGGAGCAGCGTCAGCAGCAAGGGGCGCTCGAGTTCGCCGGGGAAACAGATCGGATCTACCTCGGCACCCCGCCAACGCTGAGCATTGTCGACCCGCACTGGAAGCGGCGGATTACCCTGACCAGCAGCGGGTCACGTTCGGCGGTGATCTGGAACCCTTGGACCGAACGGGCCAGAGAACTACCGGACATGGCCGATGATGGGTGGCAGCGGATGCTGTGCATCGAGACGGCGAATGTGTGGGATGACCTGGTGGAGTTGAAACCTGGGGCCAGCAGTTCGCTGGAGGTCAGGATTGGCTGTGAAATGATCTGAGTTTTGCAGTATCTGTTCGGGCCCCTTCGCGGGTAAACCCGCTCCCACAGGGTCTCCACGATATTCAAGGTTTGTGACGACCTGTGGGAGCGGGTTTACCCGCGAAAGGGCCGGTACAGGCAATCAGAGGTCTGCGTCCTCCACCACCCTCACCTTCCCCGCATCCAGCGCATAGGCCGCATCGGCCAGGTCGTTGCTGACCTTTTCCACCTTCAGCTTGCCGCTGACCCAAAGCGGTGTGTAGATATCATCGATCTTCAGGCCTTTCGGGTAGCGCACCAGCACCAACTGGTTCGGTGGTGGTGGCGGCACATGGATGCACGCTCCTGGGTAAGGCACCAGGAAAAACAGCGTGCTGTTGCCCTTGGCGTCGCTCTCCAGGGGCACCGGGTAGCCGCCCAGGCGAATATCCTTGCCGTTCATGGCAGCCACAGTCTTGGTCGAGTACATCACCGCCGGCAGGCCCTTGCTCTGCTTCAGGCCGCCCTTGTCGGTAAAGGTGCCCATGGCTTCCGGGGAGTTGTGGTCGATTTCAGGCATTTGCTCGAGTGCCTGCTGGTCCGACTTTGGCATCAGCTCCAGCCAGTCGGTTTCAGGCAGTTCGGCATGAGCCAGGGTACTGACCAACAGCAGTGAGGCGAGGAAAAAGGCACGCATGAAAATGCTCGGCAACTCGAATGAATTGCCGGGCATTCTAACCAATATTCAGCGTTTCTTGATGAATCCGTAGATCACCAGGAGGACGACTGCCCCCACCAGCGCGCCAAAGAAGCCCGCGGCCTCTCCGGCCTGATAGATGCCCAGCGCCTGGCCGCCGTAGGTGGCCAGCAGGGAGCCGGCAATACCCAGCAGGATGGTCATGATCCAGCCCATGCTGTCGTCGCCCGGCTTGATGAAGCGGGCCAGCAGGCCGACGATAAGGCCGATGAAGATGGTTCCAATGATACCCATGGCAATCCCTCTGCAGTGATGATGGAACAAGCCAAAGCCTAGACAGCGCTTTGGCTCGTTGCCATTTCAGAGGGCAAGCCGCTGGTAGAAGTTCGATCAGTTGCCGATCAGGGCATCTACTTCGGCAATCTTGCGCTCGAGGGTGGCCATGTCGTGGCAGCGCAGGGTGGCGTGACCAACCTTGCGACCAACCTTGAAGGCCTTGCCGTAGTGGTGCAGATGGCAGTCACCGATGGCAACCACCTTGTCCACCGCCGGCACTTCACCGATGAAGTTGAGCATCGCGCTCTCGCCAACCTTGGCGGTCGAGCCCAGCGGCAGGCCGGCGATGGCGCGCAGGTGGTTCTCGAACTGGCTGCACTCGGCGCCTTCAATGGTCCAGTGCCCGGAGTTGTGTACACGCGGGGCGATTTCGTTGGCCTTGAGGCCGCCGTCGACTTCGAAGAACTCGAAGGCCATCACGCCCACATAGTCCAGTTGCTTGAGCACGCGGCCCACGTAGTCTTCAGCCAGAGCCTGCAGCGGGTGCGCCTGGCTGGCGACCGACAGGCGCAGGATGCCGCTTTCGTGGGTGTTGTGCACCAAGGGGTAGAAGCGGGTTTCGCCATCACGGGCACGTACGGCCACCAACGACACTTCGCCGGTGAACGGCACGAAGCCTTCCAGCAGGCACGGCACGCTGCCCAACTCGGCAAAGGTACCGACCACGTCCTCAGGCGTGCGCAGCACCTTCTGGCCCTTGCCGTCGTAACCCAGTGTGCGGGTTTTCAGCACGGCCGGCAGGCCGATGCTGGCCACCGCGGCGTCCAGGTCGGACTGCGAGAGAATGTCGGCGAAGGCCGGGGTGGGGATACCCAGGTCGCGGAACATGCTCTTTTCGAACAGGCGGTCACGGGCGATGCGCAGCGCTTCGGCGCTGGGGTACACCGGCACGAACTGCGAGAGGAAGGCGACGGTCTCGGCCGGGACGCTTTCGAACTCGAAGGTGACCAGGTCGACTTCGTCGGCCAGCTGGCGCAGGTGGTCCTGGTCGCCGTAGTCGGCACGCAGGTGCTCGCCCAGCGGCGCGGCGCAGGCGTCCGGCGCCGGGTCGAGGAAAGCGAAGTTCATGCCCAGCGGGGTACCCGCCAGGGCCAGCATGCGGCCCAGCTGGCCGCCACCGATTACACCGATCTTCATGGGTTGAGCCTCAAGCCTGGCGCGGGTCTGGGTTGTCCAGCACGGTGTCGGTCTGCTCCGTGCGGAACTGCTTGAGCGCCGCGTGGTACTGCGGGTACTTGGCGCCGAGAATACTGGCCGACAGCAGCGCAGCGTTGACCGCACCGGCACGGCCGATGGCCAGGGTGGCTACCGGCACACCGGCTGGCATCTGCACGATCGACAGCAGCGAATCGACACCCGACAGCATCGACGATTGCACGGGCACGCCCAGCACCGGCAGGTGGGTCTTGGCAGCGCACATACCTGGCAGGTGGGCTGCGCCACCTGCACCGGCGATGATCACCTCGATGCCACGGCCCTCAGCCTCTTCGGCATACTGGAACAGCAGATCCGGGGTGCGGTGGGCGGAAACCACCTTCACTTCGTAGGGAATGCCGAGTTTTTCCAGCATATCGGCGGTGTGGCTAAGGGTGGACCAATCGGACTTGGAG
>PJTY01000736.1_pt1 | contig 14978 bp, 17 predicted proteins | sample 1512121 | NCBI WGS metagenome assembly PJTY01 (sample SAMN08177680, study PRJNA422409) | Soil metagenome, whole genome shotgun sequencing project. | isolation source: Soil enriched (2) on filter paper: alkali lignin treatment | place: USA: Madison | collected 2015-01-15 | reverse complement strand
CACGATCTGCTCCAGCCCCGCCGCCGCGATCACCGCCAACACTTCGTCCCGCCAGCGGCTGAGCGTGCCATCCGCGAAATCGCCCGAACTCTCGCCGCAGCCCGAATAGTCGAGCAACAGACAGGGGCGACCGGCGGCCTGCGCCATATCGAACAGCGCCGTCGCCTTGCTGCCCGCCATGTCGGACATGTAGCCGGGCAGGAACACGATCGTCGCGCCGGTGCCGGGGGTGAAACGATGGGCGATGCGGCGCCCGTCGGGCAGCTCCAGATAACGCGTGTCGGTCATGGCCGCCCATCTGGGGGCCGCGTAGGGGAAGCACAAGTCCCAAGGCGGCGCGGATGACAGTTGCGAGGAAGTGGATTCGCGGCTTAAGGCTTTGAAGTCTTATCAGGAAGCCGCATCAGAATGTCCGCGCAGATCCTCGACTTCCCTACCCGCCCGAGCCGACTCGCGCTGCGCCTGGAATGGTTCGCCACCGATCGGTCCGTGCTGCTGGCGATCTGGGCGCTCTATTTCGCGCTGCGGGTGGCGGTGCTGCTGATCGACGTGCACCCCACCTCCGACGCCGAATCCTACTTCGCGCGAGCGGCGGGGCTGGCGAACGGGCTGGGCTACCGGGACAAGGGCCTGGCGACAGCCTTCTGGCCGCCCGGTCTGCCGCTGGCGCTTTCGGTGATGTTCCACCAGTTCGGCGTGTCGCTGGTCTCGCTAGGGCTGTTCAACCTCGCGGCTTCGATGCTGACCGGGCTGCTGACGCTGGCGCTGGGCCGCCACATCTTCGGCAACGAAGCCGCCGCGCGCGGCGGGCTGCTGCTGCTGGCGGTCTATCCCAATGCGATCGGCTACGTTCCGCTGGCCCTGACCGAAGTCCTCTACACCACGCTGCTGCTGGCGGGATGCTGGGCACTAATGACCCGGACCAATCGCTGGCAACTGGTCGGCGCCGGACTGATCTTCGGCTTTGCGACTCTGGTGAAGGCGCAGACCCTGGTGGTCGTCCCTCTGATCTTCGCGATCGACTGGCTGCGCGCCCGCCCGGTCTGGCAGCGGTTGCCGGGACTGCTGGCAGAGGGCCTTATCGTAGTCGCCGTCTCGGCGCTGGTGGTGCTGCCGTGGACGCTGCGCAACCACGCCCAACTCGGCCACTGGGTCGTGGTCTCGACCAACGGCGGCTATACCCTGCTCACCGGCAACCATGACACCGCCACCGGCGATTTCACCCCGAATGCTCCGGTGGTGAAACAGTTCATGGCCCGCACCGATCTCGACGAAGTGTCCAGCGACATCGAGGCCGCGCGCATGGGCCTGACCTGGATTCGCGACAATCCGGACAAGTTCCTTGCCCTCGCCCCGAAGAAGATGATGCGGCTCTGGTTGCCCGACGGCGAGGCGGAATGGGCCTATCAGGGCGGCGCGCCAAGCTATACGCGCTTCGAGGCGGTCTACCGCTCGGTGCGCTACGCGAACCAAGGCTACTATGCGCTGCTGATGCTCGGCTTCGCGGCAGCCTTTGCGGTCATGACCCTGAGGCGGCGGCACGAACGGCTACGCTGGACCGGATGGTGGCTGCTGCCTTACGCCGCGGCGCTCTATCCGACACTGATCTGCCTGCTGTTCTCCGGCCAGTCACGCTTCCACTATCCGGTCATGCCGTTCGTCTGCATGACCGTGGGCTGGCTGGCGGCGGTAACGGTGGAACGGCTCGCTTGGAGAAAGCGCAAGCCTACTCTTCACTAAAGCAGAGCAGGACCGATCACCCGCACGATCACCGGCCCCGTGGCTGCCTCGGCGCTCTCGACCTTGCTCTGCCCCGAGGTGTTCTCGCCGAACAGGGCAAACCCGGCGGCGAGCGCAAGCGCCAAGGCCATCCATGCCCCGATCCTGCCCATCCGCCCCGACATCGCTCACCCCTTCAGGAAAATATCCTCGATCCTCATAGCAAAGACCTCGGCAATGCGAAATGCCAGGGGCAGCGAGGGATCGTACTTGCCGGTTTCGATGGCATTGACGCTCTGACGGCTGACTTCCAACCGTTCCGCAAGGTCCTGCTGGCTCCAGCCGCGTTCGGCGCGCAGTTCCTTCAGGCGATTCCTCACGCCCCCCTGCCCCCCAATGTCATCCGGTTGAACAGCATTCCGGCGAACAGACTCAGTGCCCAAATCGGAAACACGAAGAACAGCGGCAGCTTCGGAACCGAAGGAGCGAAAAGTTGCAGGAGGCCCCAGACGCTGCAAACCGCAAGCGTAAGGCCCGTCGCCACCAGAAATTTGCGGACTTCGAGCATTCGCAGATATTCGTCCTCAAGCTCGACCAGCAGCCGCCCCATAGCCCAGATCCATCCAAGAACGGCCAGTCCCGGCAGGAGTGCAAGGGCGACTGTCCGGGCATCGGCCGGCGCATTGTCGGGAATGAGGCGCGTGGCCAGCGCAATAGCCCCCACATAGAGCAAGCTGAGCGGCAACATCCTGCGGCCATAGCGGCGGTATGCGGGGTTCATCAGTCTCTTGGTCATGACAGGTGCTTCCTCGCGTAGCCGGCGGAATACCGGATTCTGTAAAGCAAGCTTGTCATTTCGGCATGCCAGAAGTCAAGCACGCTTTACATCGCAATCCCGGGATGACTTTTCGGCCAAGGATCGCTACATCGGCCAACGATGACGCAGCTGCTCACCTCCACCACGACTACCACCACCCGGCGCTTCCGGGGACGGTTGGTCGCGGCCTGAGCAGGCAGCCACCGTCGCCCGGAGTTCGGGTGAGCGGCGTCCTCTTCCCGAATTCAGCCAAAATAGCGGCGCCGCACCTTCACCCGGAGGCGCGCCTGTGCCATGGCGCCCCAAAGCTTTTCCGCCCACATGCTCTGGTATGGCATGGGGCAAACGAGAAATGAGTTCGTCCATGTCCGAAATGTTCAAGATCAGCCTGCCCGACGGTTCGGTTCGCGAAATGCCCGAAGGCTCCACTCCCGCCGACGTCGCCGCCGCCATCGGCCCCGGCCTTGCCAAGGCCGCGCTCGCCGCGAAGATCGACGGCGAGCTGGTGGACCTCGACCGCCCCTTCACCAGCGACGCCAATCTCGCCCTCGTCACCAGCCGCGACGAGGAAGAGGCGTTGGACCTTGCCCGTCACGACTTCGCCCACGTCCTGGCCGAAGCGGTGCAGGCGCTGTTCCCCGGCACGCAGATCACCTTCGGTCCCTCGACCGACGACGGTTTCTATTACGACTTCGCGCCCAATCCGGAGCGCGGGCCGTTCACCGACGACGACCTGCCGGCCATCGAGGCGGAGATGCGCAAGATCATCGCCGCCAACAAGCCGCTGCGCCGCGAAGTCTGGGACCGCGAACAGCTCATCAGCCGCTGGAAGCAGCAGGGCGAGACGTTCAAGGCCGAATGGGCCGCCGAACTCCCCGGCGACGAGCCGCTGACCGTCTACTGGTCCGGCGAGGACTGGCTGGACATGTGCCGCGGCCCGCACCTGCCCTCCACCGGCAAGCTGGACCCCGCCGCCTTCAAGCTGACGCGCGTTTCCGGCGCCTATTGGCGCGGTGACCAGAAGAACGCGATGCTCTCGCGCATCTACGGCACCGGCTGGCTCAACAAGAAGCAGCTTGCCGCCCATCTCACGCGCCTTGAGGAAGCCGCCAAGCGCGACCACCGCAAGCTCGGCAACGAGATGGACCTGTTCCACCTCCAGGCCGAAGCGCATGGCTCGGTGTTCTGGCACCCCAAGGGCTACGTGATCTATCGCGCCCTTGAGGACTACATGCGCCGCGCGATCGGCCAGGCGGACTGCAAGGAAGTGAAGACGCCGCAGGTCATGGACGCGCGGCAGTGGGAAGCCTCGGGCCACTGGGGCAAGTACCGCGAGAACATGTTCGTCATCCCGGACGAAGTGCCCAACACCGAGGACGACGGCCCGATCATCTCGGACGACGCCCAGTGGATGGCGCTGAAGCCGATGAACTGCCCGGCGCACGTGCTGATCTTCAAGCAGGGCATCAAGTCCTACCGCGACCTGCCGCTGCGCCTCGTCGAAAACGGCTGCTGCCACCGCAACGAACCGCACGGCGCGCTCCACGGGCTGATGCGCGTACGCCAGTTCACGCAGGATGACGGCCATATCTTCTGCCGCGAAGACCAGATCGTCGGCGAAGTGCAGGCCTTCTGCGAGATGGCGGACCGGGTCTACAAGGACTTCGGCTTCACCTATGCGATCAAGCTGGCCCTGCGTCCGGACAACCGCATCGGCACCGACGAGCAGTGGGACATGGCCGAGGCCGAACTGCGCGACGCCGTCGTGCGCGCCGGGCTCGCCACCGAGGAATACGGCTGGGAAGAACTTCCGGGCGAAGGCGCCTTCTATGCGCCCAAGCTGGAATGGCACCTCACGGACGCCATCGGCCGCACCTGGCAGGTCGGTACGATCCAGTCCGACCGCATGCTGCCCGAGCGTCTCGACGCCAGCTACATCGGCGAGGACGGCGCGCGCCACCGCCCGGTCATGCTGCACCGCGCGATCTTCGGTTCCTATGAACGCTTCATCGGCATTCTGATCGAGCACTTCGCCGGCAAGCTGCCGGTCTGGCTCGCCCCGGTCCAGGCCGTGGTCGCCACGATCGTCTCCGACGCCGACGACTATGCGCAGGACGTGGCGCAGAAGCTCCGGGCTGCCGGGGTGCGCGTCGAAACCGACGTGCGCAACGAGAAGATCAACTACAAGGTGCGCGAACACTCGCTGAAGAAGGTTCCACACCTGCTGGTCGTCGGCAAGCGCGAAGCCGAGGAAGGCACCGTGGCCCTGCGCACCCTCGGCGCCGAGCACCAGAAGGTCATGAGCCTCGAAGAGGCCATCGCCCTGCTCAAGACCGAAGCCACCGCGCCAGACCTCCGCTGATGATCTGGCTCCGATGATCAGACCGGGCTCTCCAGACGACGCCCCGCGCGCCTTCGCCATCTGGCGCGCGGCGGTGGACGCCACGCACGGCTTCCTGTCGTCGGAGCACAAGGTCGAAATCGCCGGGCAAGTCGAAGCGATGCTCCCGGCGGTCCCCTTGTGGATCGCCGAGGATGCCAACGGTATCGCGCAAGGCTTCATGGTCTTTGCGGAGGGGACGATCGAGGCGCTGTTCGTCGATCCGGCCGTCCACGGGCGGGGCTTCGGCTCCGCGCTGGTCGGTCACGGACTGGCGCTGGATCCGCAGGCGCGCGTCGATGCCAACGAGCAGGCCGACAACGCCCTGCCTTTTTACGAATCGCGCGGTTTTCTGCGCATCGGTCGATCCGAGCACGATGCAGACGGCCGGCCCTATCCCATCATTCACTTGCGTCACCCCGGAAAGACATCAGCATGATCAAGCGCGAGCTTATCGACACCGCATGGATCCCCGACGGGGAGAAGCTCGAACTCTACAAGCACGATCAGGACTTCATGATCGTGCTTGGTCACAACGAGCTGATGTCCACGCGCAAGTGGGGCAGCGAGGAAGCCCTCGCCACGATGGCGTGGGACCGAATCAAAGGCGTGACCAAGCGCCCCCACATGCTGATCGGCGGCTATGGCATGGGCTTCACCCTGCGCGCGGCGCTAAGGACGCTGCCGGAGGATTCGAAGCTCACCGTGGTCGAACTCGTGCCCGAGATCATCGAATGGGCGCGCGGGCCGATGGCTGAAGTGGCGCAGGGCTGCCTCGACAATCCGCGCGTCAACCTGATGATGGGCGATGTCGGCCACGTCATCGACGGGTCGCGCGCGGACTACGATGCGATTCTGCTCGATGTAGACAACGGCCCCGACGGCCTCGTGCGCGAGGACAACAACCAGATCTACTCGAAGACCGGCCTGCGGGCGGCGCGCAATGCGCTGACGCCGGACGGCGTGCTGGCGATCTGGTCGGCCGGAGCCGATCCCGCCTTTACCCGCCGCCTGGAACGCGCCGGGTTCAAGGTGGACGAAGTGAAGGTCTCCTCGCGCAGCAACGGCAAGGGTCCCAAGCACGTGATCTGGTTCGCCACGCCGGAATAATCGACGCGGCCGCGTGGTGCCTGAAAGACACTCGCAATCTCAAAACCCCGTCGCCCATGCCAAGGCAGGGACGACGGGGTTTTGATCGGTATGGATAAGGGCAGGCATTGCCGCCTGGACTAGGCCGCCTGGACAGGTCAGCGCGGCAGGCTGCGATCCCCGCGCGCCTGGATTCGCCGGGCCTTCGCCCGTCCCGCCGCAGCCACCAGAACGCTGGTGCTCAGCAGAATTCCCGAGACCAGCAGCCCGACAGCCACCAGCCCCGGCGGGCTGAAATCGGTGCGGGCGTCGAGTTCCACCCATTTGCCCAGACGCACGCTGGCGCGGGTGGTCTGGCGATCCTTGGAAAGACGCATGGAAACTCCTTCGTGCTGTTGCACGAGGATTAGCCTTCCTGCGTCAGCCGATCCAGCCAGGCCTGCGCCTGCTTCGGCTCGCCCACTGCGTCGGCCCTGACCGGCCCGCGTGCGGCAAGGAATTCCTGATGGAGTGCGAAACACTCCATATCGAGCTGCAGGCGCAGATCGTCGATCTCTTCGGCAAGCTCGCCAAGGCCATCCACCAGCGGCGCGGCCTTGGTGCGGGCCTGCTTGTCCTTGTTGTGGCCGAACAGGCCCCATTGCCCTGCGGCGGTCACCCGCAGCGCCTCGATCAGCGCGGTGCGATAGTCGATTTCGAGGTCGGCACGGCGTTTATCCATGCGTTCAAGACGGTCTGCTTTGGCCATGCACCGCTCCTGGAGCGGCCACGGCGGCTAGTCAACTTTGGCAGTCAACTCACCACAGGATGCCGTGCTTGTCGGGCGTGATCGGCGGCGGCGCTTCGTCGCCGATGGACTGGAGCAGGTCGATCTCGATCGTGCGGCACATGGCATTGAGCGGCAGGTCGTGCACCGTGTTGGCGAAAGGATCGACCAGATCGTCTCCGATGGCCAGCACCGCCAGGAACATGATGCCCGCGATCGTGGAGCCGAGCGGCGTCGCCACGCCCAGCGTCTCGACCAGGCCGATCGGCAGCAGGATGCAGAACATGTGCGTGAAGACGGTGGGGAAGAAGCGGTATTGATAGGGCAGCGGCGTGTTCTTCAGCCGCTCCATGCCGCCCTGGGCATTGGCGATGTCCACCAGCACGGCTTCCATCTGCGTCTGCTGGATGGTGTCGATCCAACCCTTGCGCCGAGCCTCGTCGATGCGGCGGCCGGTGTCGTCGAGAATGCCGTTGGCCACATTGGCCCGCTCCAGCGAGGAATCGGCATCCCCGCGCGAGAGCATGCGCAGCACTTCCGCATCCGGCTTGATGCGGCGAAGCTGGCAGCGCAGCGCGTTGACATAGGCGATCTGGCGCAGGACGACGCGGCGCTTCAGCTCGGTCGCATCCGGGTCCGGCATGAAATTGCGCGCGGAACGCGCGATATTGCGGCTGGCATTGATCATCAACCCCCAGAGCCCCCGCCCTTCCCACCAACGCTGATAGGCCGAGTTGCTTCGGAAGCCGAGGAACAGCGCCAGCGCCGAGCCGAACAGCGTCACCGGCAGTTCGGGCGCATGGAACGGCAGCACGAAGTACGTCACCGTAACGATGACGTCCCAGACGAACAGCAGGGTCAGCGGCTTCCAGATTTCGCGGAATATCTGGACGGGTTGCAGGGCTGGCGTGACGATCATCGTTTAATGGCATCCCCTCCATGCGGCCCACCCTGAGCCGAAGCATGCGAGAGTGCGACCGAAGTTCCCGAAACCGGCCTCAGGGTGAACCAGTCAGCCCGGTCGATCGCGACAAGAAAGCCCAGCACACCCAGGCCGAAGAGCAATAGCAGAAAATTGCCGACAAGCGATTGGCGAAGGCGAGCCCGTTCGGCGTCCGTCATATGGCGCATGGTGAATCTCCTTTACCAGTCACGCGAACGGGTAACTTGGGGAACCTTGATTTCGATTGCATCGACCGTGTGTTACAATCTTTTGCTGCGGCGCAGCAGAAGCGATGTGCAGTGCAGCAGGCACGGCGAAATGTCGACCTTCACGCGGTCATAATTTGAAATGAAAAGGAAATTGGTCGGATCGACGGCGGCGCTAGGCGCGCGGGCGCGTCAGAATGGCAATGAATCCTTGGCCAGGATCAGCGCCAGTGCGCAGCCGCACACGACTGCCGCCCGCAGGACTTCATCCTGCCGAAACTTCCGGGCGCTGTGCGCAAGGGCGACGATACGAGCCATGTCCGCATCCATGCACGCAGACCTCTTGCGAATCCGTTAAATGCCGTGGTTCCTGCCCCTTGTTTCGTCATTGCGAGCGTAGCTCGCAATGACGAAAGGCTTATGGGAGTAGGCCGATCCGCCCGATCAGCGCGAGGGCATCTGCTGGCTGGAACAGTGGAACGAACCGCCGCCTGCCAGCACCGCATCGGCCATGACGCCCACGACATCGCGATCGGGGAACAGCGCGGCAATCGCCGCGACGCCCTCTTCGTCATGCGCGGTGCCGTAGATCGGCACGACCACCAGCTTCGAGGTGATCGCGAAGTTCATGTAGCTGGCCGGCTCGATTCGGCCGTCCGATTCCACTCGGCCGGGCGAGGGCACTTCGCGCACCGTCACGCCCGCAGCCTCGGCGCGGGCCTTGGCATCGACATAGATCGCGGCATTGGGATCGTTCGGTCCGGTTGCGCGCGGCAGGGCCAGCACGTTCGGCGCCACGAAACGCGCGAGATTGTCGACATGGCCGTCGGTGTGGTCGTTGATGAGGCCGTCGCCCAGCCACAGCACGCGGTCGTAGCCGAGATCACGCTTCAGCCGCATCTCAAGGTCGCCGCGCGACAGATGCGGGTTGCGATTCGGGTTGAGCAGGACCTGCTCGGTCGTCGCGACCAGTCCGGTGCCGTCGCCGTCGATCGCGCCGCCTTCGAGAATCCAGTCCGAGGTCTCGACCTCAAGTCCGGCATCGCGAGCGATTTCGGCGCCGATCTCCTGGTCGCCGTCCATCAGGTACTTGCCGCCCCAACCATTGAAGCCGAACCGCATCGCCTTGAGCGCACGGTTCGCATCCGAAACCACCAGCGGCCCGGTATCGCGCAGCCAGACGTCGCCGTAGCGCCGCACTTCCAGCTTTACCTTCGAGGAAACCAGCGATGCCGCCCGCGCCCGGTTGGCCTCGTCGCGCACGACCAGACGCACTTCCTGCCCGGATTCGGCAACGGCAGAGGCGAACTGCGCCATCTGCACTTGCGCGGCTTCGAGGAAGCCCGGCCATTCCACCGGATCGTGCGGGAAGCCGATCCAGATCCAGTCCTGCGGATGCCATTCGGGGGGAAGGGCGAAGGTCACGGGGAAATCTCCTTCAACGCGGCGCAGGGCGTGTCGCCGCGGGAACGGCCGAGCCGATAGAAGACTCTGGCCCATCTCGCAATGATGCCTAGCAATCATGGCCGGCAATGATCGGCAGATGCTTGCCCTCCGCCGCAGGGGCAGGCAGGAAGCCGCAATGGATGCCGAACAGAAAGCCGACTGGACCGGCGCGATCGCCCGTGCCCGCGCCCACGCCCCCTATCTCTCCAGCGCGCTCGACCGGCTTCCCGATCTCACCGCCCTGCTCGCCGCCGGACAGGGCGAAGCCGCGCTCGACTGCGCGCGCGCAGCAGGCGAAGGCGCACCCAGCGTCGGCGCGGCGCTGCGGCGCGAGAAGCAGGCCCTCGCCCTCGCCCTGGCGATCGGCGACCTTGCCGGCGCCTTCCCGCTGCTCAAGGTGACGGGCGAACTCTCGGCCCTGGCCGACCGCGCGCTCGACGGCGCCATTGCCGAAGGCATCCGCCGCCGCGTGCCCGATGCCGAGCCGGCAGGCTTCCTCGCCCTCGCGCTGGGCAAGCACGGCGCGAGCGAACTCAACTACAGCTCGGACATCGATCCGATCCTGCTGTTCGACCCTCAGCTGCTCCCCCGCCGCGAGCGCGACGAACCCGGTGAGGCCGCGCAGCGTGTCGCCCGCGCCGTGGTGGAAACTCTCGCGGGCGTGACCGACGAGGGCTACGTCTTCCGCACCGACCTGCGGTTGCGCCCGGCCTCCGAAGTCAGCCCGCTGGCCATCTCGATCAACGGCGCGCTGACCCACTACGAATCATCCGCGCTCGCGTGGGAGCGCGCCGCCTTCATCCGCGCCCGTGCCTGCGCCGGAGACGTGGCGGCGGGCGAGGCCTTCCTCGCTGCGATCCGCTCCTTCGTCTGGCGCAAGAGCCTGGACTTCGGCGCCATTGCCGAGATCGGCCGCCTCACCGCGCAGATCCGCGCCAACACGCGCGGCAGCGCCACGGTCGGCCCCGGCTTCGACCTCAAGAAGGGGCGCGGCGGCATTCGCGAGGTGGAGTTCTACGCCCAGACCCACCAGCTCATCCACGGCGGCCGCAACCCCGCGCTGCGCCTGCGCGGCACCCGCGCCACGCTCGATGCGCTGGCGGAAGCCGGGCTGGTCCCGCCCGAGGATGCCCGTCTGCTCGGTGAAAGCTACGACCGCCTGCGCACCGTCGAGCACCGCCTGCAGATGATGCAGGACCAGCAGACTCACTCGCTGCCGATGAAGGAAGAACTGCTCGACGAAGTGGCCCGGCTCGACGGCTTGCCGGACGGCTCCGCGCTCCTGGCGGAACTCACGCAGATTACCGATGCGGTAGGCGCGCGGTACGACGCGCTGGTCATGGACCACACACCTGTCGGCACCACGGTATCGGTGCCCGCCCCGGCGCAGGAGGACTTGCGAGACGAACTCATGCGCATGGGCTTCGCCGATCCCGATGCCATGGTCTCGCGCATCGAAGGCTGGCTTTCCGGCCGGATGCGTGCGCTGCGCTCCGATCCCGCACGGCTGGCGTTCGAGGCGATTCGCCCCGGCCTGCTTGCCGCCCTTGCCGCCGCCCCCGAACCCGAGCGCGCGATGGCGCGTTGGGAGCAACTCCTCAACAACCTTCCCACCGCGATCAACCTGTTCCGCCTGCTGGAGGCCCGCCCGGCCCTGATCGAGCGCCTCGCCCGCATCCTCAGCCTGGCACCGCCGCTTGCCGACGCCCTCGCCCGCCGCGCCGACCTGCTCGATCCGCTGATCGACGCCAGCGCCTTCGACCTGCCCGGCAGCCTGCCCGAACTGATCGCGGAATTCGCCCACTTCGAACCCGGCGACGACTACGAGCGCAAGCTCAATACGGTGCGCCGCAAGGTCGGGGACCGCCGTTTCGCGCTCGGCGTGCAATTGATCGAAGGCGTGAACGACCCGCTCGACATCGGCCATGCCCTCGGCCGGATCGCCGAAGCGGCTCTGGTCGTGCTGACCGATGCGGCGGTGACGGAATTCCGCGAGATCCACGGAACCGTGCCGGGCAGCGAACTGGTCGTGCTGGGGCTTGGCCGGATGGGCGGCGGCGTCCTCACCCATGCCTCCGACCTCGACCTGATCTACCTTTTCACCGGCGATTTCGCCCGCGAATCGGACGGAAGACGGCCGCTCGGCGCCACGCTCTACTACAACCGCCTGTCCCAGCGCGTCACCGCCGCGCTGTCGGTCCAGACCGCCGAGGGTGCGCTCTACGAGGTGGACACGCGCCTGCGCCCCTCCGGCGAACAAGGCCCGCCCGCCGCCAGCCTGGAAAGTTTTGCACGTTACCAGCAGGAACAGGCCTGGACCTGGGAGCACATGGCGCTGTGCCGCGCACGGGCGCTCTACGGCTCCGGCGAAGCGCACAGCCGCCTTGGTACAATCATCGGCGAGGTGCTCACCGCCCCACGCGATCCGGCCAAACTGCGCACCGATGTTCTGGAAATGCGCACCCGCATGGCCGAGCATAAACCGCCCAAGGGCCCGCTCGACGTCAAGCTGATGCGCGGCGGGTTGGTGGACCTCGAATTCCTCGTCCACTTCACCCAGCTCCGCAGCGGCGAGGGCCTTGATGCCGATCTCGGCGAAGCGGTGCGCCTGCTGGTCGCACAAGGCCTGCTCCCGGCCAGCCTGGAGCAGGCGCATGACGTGCTCACCCGCCTGCTCGTCGCCGCGCGCCTGCTCGCGCCCGATTCGCTGAAGCCGGTCGATGCCGCGTGCATGGCGCTCGTGCGCGCATGCGGCTATGGCGCGTGGCAAGACCTCGAAACCAGCCTCACCCAGGCCCGCGCGCAAGTCGCCGCGGCATGGGCGCAGGCCTTCGACGAAACCCTGGAGATCACCCGATGACCACACGCGCCCCCAGCAACTTTGGCACTGGCGACACGTTCCCCGACATCGCGCTCGAAACGCCCGAAGGCGGCAGCGTGAAGGCCTCGGACTTTGCGGGGCGCAAGCTGGTCGTGTTCTTCTACCCGAAGGACAATACCCCCGGCTGCACCACCGAAAACATCGATTTCTCCGCGCTGAAGGACCAGTTCGAGGCCGCCGGAACCGCCCTGCTCGGCGTCAGCAAGGATTCGGCGAAGAAGCACCAGAACTTCATCGCCAAGCACGATCTCAAGGCGCCGCTCGCCTCCGATGCCGAGGAAAACGGCCTCTCCGATGCGCTCGGCATCTGGACCGAAAAGCAGAACTACGGCCGCACCTACATGGGCATGGTCCGCACCACCTACCTGATCGGCCCGGACGGCAAGATCGCCCGCGTGTGGGACAAGGTGAAGGTCAAGGACCACGCGGCCCAGGTCCTGGAGGCCGCAAAGGCTCTCTGATGACCCGTTCCATTGCCGCAGCGATCCGCGAGGCGCTGCTCGAATGCGATCCGCGCGCCAAGGTCATGGCGACGCGCAAGGTGGCGCGCGACTGGCGGCTCGGCAGGCTGTCCTTCGTGTTCGACGTGGAGATGCCGGAGGTTCCGGGCCGCCCGGATGCCCCCGAACTCCTGCCGCCGGGGCGCATGCCCAAGCGCGGCAAGGGCGGTTCGGAACGCGGACGAATCGCGCTCTGGCATGCCCTTGCCCACATTGAATTCGTCGCCATCGACCTCGCGCTCGACATGGCGGGACGGTTCGGCGGGGAAATGAACGAGGCCTTCGTCAGCAATTTCCTCTCCGTCGCCGCCGACGAAGCGATGCATTACGCGCTGATCGACCGCCATTTGCGCAGCCTCGGCAGCCACTACGGCGCCCTCCCCGCCCATGACGGATTGTGGGAAGCCGCGCACAAGACCCGCGGCGATGTCGGCGCGCGGCTCGCCGTGGTGCCGATGGTGCTCGAAGCACGTGGCCTGGATGTAACACCCGCCACACTTGAGCGCGTGAAAGCCAACGGCGACAAGCGCGGCGCAAGCATCCTCCAGCGAATCCTTGACGACGAAATCCGGCACGTTCGGTTCGGCGCAAATCATTTCGTCGATGTCGCCGAACGGTTGAACGAGGACCATGACAGCCTCTGGAAAAGCTTGGTTTCCCGCCACTTTGGCGGAGCCGTTAAGCCACCGTTCAACGACTCAGCGCGTCTTGCAGCCGGTTTGTCGCGGGATCTTTATGGCAGTATTGCCTGTACCTGATCCTTCGGGATAACTCCCAAACAGAGACGGCGGGGGGTTCCGACCATCTCCAGACAAGGGTTTGCGCGAATTCGCCACTGTGCGTGTTCGCCCTGGATACAAGCGTCGTGGCCTTACGGCTCGCGACGGATAACAAGGTATTGCGAGTGGTCGTAACGAAATTCTTCGCCAAGTTCCGCGCAGTGACCGGTGCCGTCGCCGTCGCAGGATCTCTTGTCGCCGCTCACCCGGCGATGGCCAACAGCAGCGCTGCCGCTGCCGACATTTCCGCCCCGCTTCGATCGGCTCAGTCCGGCAGCCAGTCGGCCGGCGGTGAGGACGAGCAGTTCCGCAACCTCTTCAGCTCTTGGCAGAACTTCGAGGAAACCGGCCTCGCTTCCGCCAAGGCCAAGCCCGCCATCCCCGGCGCTGCCAAGCTCGGCGCGGTTTCGATCCCTTCGCGCACCCCGCTTGAAGGTCTCAAGCTGACCAGCAGCTTCGGCATGCGCAACCACCCGATTCTCGGCGGCCGCCGCGCCCACAAGGGCATCGACCTCGGCGCCCCGATCGGCACCCCGATCTATGCGACCGCCGACGGCGTCGTCAGCAAGGCTTCCTGGTTCGGCGGTTACGGTCTCTACGTTTCGCTTGAACACGGCGGCGATCTCGAAACCCGCTACGGCCACATGTCGCGTCTCAACGTTGCCGAAGGCCAGATGGTCCACAAGGGCGACGTGATCGGCTTCGTCGGCACCACCGGCAACTCGACCGGCCCGCACCTCCATTACGAAGTCCGCGTCGACGGCCAGGCCGTTAATCCGATCCCCTACATGCAGGGCGATCGCATGGCGGCAGCCGAAAACGGCTCGACCGGCGGCTGATAGAGTTCCAGATCGGCCAGGGACTGCACAAAGACGGCCCGGCCAACAAAGATTTGGAGAGGAGGGAAGAGGCGGCCGCAAGGCCGCCTTTTCTTATGCCTATGGGTCTGAAGATCCCGACTGCAAGATTTCGTCCAGCACGAACTTCACACGATCCGCGATCGAAACCAGCGGGAGCGGGACGAGTTCGTATTCCAGATCGGAATAGACCTCTACCATCGCCTGATAAGTGGCCTCAGCCTCTTCCAGCGTTTGCTTGCGCTCTGCATCCTGATCGAAGATCGCGGGCCAGGGAGGCGCAATGAAGACCCGCCCTGCATAGCGATACCGCTCGGCGGTCTCCATCATCGAAGATGGCACAGAAATACTGCACAAGCGGAGATAGCCGATGATATCGGGAATACCGCGATCGAAGATGACCGGGCCGGAAAGTTGAGCCACTTCGCCATAGGCAAGCATATCCCTGGTGAGCATCATGGCTGCGAAGGCCTCTTGGTCATCCCAAGGCAAAGCCCTGCCGGCTTTCCGCACCTGGTCCTGGATTATCGCCCGGCCTGCTTCCGGGACGCACCGAAGCCCTTCTACGGCCAGTGCAGCGACGAGGCTGGTCTTG
>PJTY01000735.1_pt1 | contig 14980 bp, 10 predicted proteins | sample 1512121 | NCBI WGS metagenome assembly PJTY01 (sample SAMN08177680, study PRJNA422409) | Soil metagenome, whole genome shotgun sequencing project. | isolation source: Soil enriched (2) on filter paper: alkali lignin treatment | place: USA: Madison | collected 2015-01-15 | reverse complement strand
TCGTCGATACCCCGGTCTCGCGCTATATCGCGATGGACCCGATGGGCGGCAGCTACGTGATCTCCGAAGCGCTGGACAGGGCCCGGGGCGAGGACGACGCCGCAGCCGAAGCCATCGAGGCCCGCCTGACCCGCGGAGACGTCGCTTTCGACATCGTCCGCAGCGAGCAGGATCCGGTGCCCGCCCTCGCCGGCGCGGCGCGGCTGTCCGACCTGGTGGTGGTCTCGCGCTCCAGCGGAATGGCCGGGCAACTGGCCATGGTCGCCCGCGCCCCGGTACTCGCCCTGCCGGAAGGCCGCACGCTTTCCCTGCCGATCCGCCGCGCCGTGATCGCCTGGGACGGGGGCGAGCAGGCCGCGGGCGCGCTCAAGGCCGCCGTACCGCTGCTGCAAAGCTGCCAGGTCGTGAAGCTGGTGACCGTGATCGAGAAATCCGGCGGTTTCCCGACGACCGACGCCCTGCGCTACTTGTCCCGCAACGGCATCCATGCCGAATACGAGGAATTCGAAAGGCGCGGCTCTACGGAGGAAACCCTGGCGCTCGCAGTGAACCAGAACCACGCGGAACTGCTGGTGATGGGCGCCTACGGCAAGAGCCGCCTGCGCGAATTCCTGTTCGGCGGCGTCACGGCCTATTTCCTGTCGGAAGCCAGTGCACCGGCGGTGCTGTTCTCGCACTGAACCGTTCGAAAAGATCGAATCTCGGCAAGGGCGTCGGTGTCATGCACCGGCGCCCTTCGCTTTGACTCTACGGCGGCAAGGAAGCTTCCCTTTCCGATACTTAGCTAGACAAGCAAATTTCGCGTACGCAACAGCTAACGTTTGCACTTGGTCGTCCACCCCGATCGCCCTGACGATTGCGTCAAGCGGGACATGAGGCTTGGTTCGATTATCAAATAGCTGTTTTATATGGATTCATATCCCATTACACCGCGTAGTTACACGTCACGCAACATTGCTTGCACGTTTCGCAACTGCATTTCGGCCATTTCGCACTTGCACAAAAACCGAGTCAGGGTCATAAAGACAGTGCCTTTCAGGCATCCTCTCCCAAAACTTTCACGGCCCGGTTGGAAACTTCCGGGCCTTCTTTTTGCCGTTTTGAGAACACTGTTCTCAAACAGTTCCATCGGAAACATCCAGAGCGGTCGCGGGTTGGTTTGAAATCCGGGAGGGCCGTACCTAGTTCCTGTCCACATCCCGGACGGCCCGCGCGAACCGGCGCGGCCTCGGAATCGGGAGGATGGAAAGGACACCCATGGCTGACGCCCCACCCCAGGCCGACGAACGGACGGTGAAGCTGCAGGTCGCAGCCGCGCGTCAGGAAGAAAGCGGCCAGGGAATTGCCCGCCTCTCGCGCGCTTCGCTCTCGGAAATCGGCGCGATGGAAGGCGATGTGCTCGAAATCACCGGCAAGGCCGCCACCGTCGCCCGCGCCGTGCTCGCCTATGACGAGGACGAAGGGCTCCAGGTCATCCGCCTAGACGGCCTCCAGCGCGGCAATGCCGAAGTCGGCTCCGGCGACCACGTCGTGGTGCGCAAGGCCGAATCGCGCCCGGCGCAGCGCGTCGTCTTCGCCCCCGCGCAGAAAGACATGCGCCTCCAAGGCCCCTCCGCCGCGCTGAAGCGCAACTTCTTCCAGCGCCCGATGGTGCAGGGCGATCTCGTCGCCACCACCGGCCAGCAGCAGGTCGCGGACATTCCGCCGCAGCTTCGCCGCATGTTCAACGCGCCCGCCTATGCGCTGACGCAGATCCGCCTCAACGTCGTCTCCACCACCCCGCGCGGGATCGTCCACATCGACGAGAATACCGAAGTGGAACTGCGCGAGGTCTTCGAGGAAGCCCACGACGCCCGCGGCGACGTCAACTACGACGACGTCGGCGGCATGAGCGATACCATCCGCCAGCTGCGCGAGATGGTGGAACTGCCGCTGCGTTATCCCGAGCTGTTCACTCGACTCGGCGTCGCCCCGCCCAAGGGCGTGCTGCTGCATGGCCCGCCGGGCACCGGCAAGACCCGTCTGGCGCAGGCCGTCGCCAATGAGAGCGAAGCCAACTTCTTCACCATCAACGGACCCGAGATCATGGGTTCGGGCTATGGCGAGAGCGAAAAGGCTCTGCGCGAGGTCTTCGAGGAAGCCACCAAGGCCGCGCCCGCAATCGTCTTCATCGACGAGATCGACTCGATCGCCCCCAAGCGCAGCCAGGTCCACGGCGAAGCGGAAAAGCGCCTCGTCGCGCAGTTGCTCACCCTGATGGACGGCATCGACAGCCGCGCCCATGTCGTCGTGATCGCCGCGACCAACCGGCCCGACGCCATCGACGAGGCGCTGCGCCGTCCCGGCCGCTTCGACCGCGAGATCGTGATCGGAGTGCCGGACGAGGCCGGTCGCCGCGAGATCCTGGGCATCCATACGCGCGGCATGCCGCTGAGCGAGCGGGTGGACCTTAACGAACTGGCGCGCACCACCCACGGCTTCGTCGGCGCCGATCTTGCCGCCCTCGCCCGCGAAGCCGCGATCGAGGCGGTGCGCCGCATCATGCCCAAGCTCGACCTTGAGGCGCGCACGATCCCCGCTGAAGTGCTCGACAATCTTCAGGTCTACCGCGAGGACTTCGTGGCCGCGCTCAAGCGCGTCCAGCCCTCGGCCATGCGCGAGGTCATGGTGCAGGTGCCGAACATCGGCTGGGCCGATATCGGCGGCCTCGACCAGGCGCAGCTCAAGCTGAAGGAAGGCGTGGAACTGCCGCTGAAGAACCCGGAAGCCTTCCACAAGCTGGGCATCCGCTCGGCCAAGGGCTTCCTGCTCTACGGCCCGCCCGGCACCGGCAAGACGCTGCTGGCCAAAGCCGTCGCCAAGGAGGCCGAGGCGAACTTCATCTCGATCAAGTCGTCCGACCTGCTCAGTAAGTGGTACGGCGAGAGCGAGCAGCAGATCGCCCGCCTGTTCGCGCGCGCCCGCCAGGTCGCGCCCTGCGTGATCTTCATCGACGAGATCGACAGCCTCGTGCCCGCGCGCGGCATGGGCGGGGGCGGCGGCGAGCCGCAAGTCACCTCGCGCGTGGTCAACACGATCCTCGCCGAGATGGACGGGATGGAGGAATTGCAGTCGGTCGTGCTGATCGGCGCGACCAACCGCCCTGCCCTCGTCGATCCGGCGCTGCTGCGTCCGGGCCGTTTCGACGAACTGGTCTATGTCGGCACCCCGGACGAGGCCGGGCGCGAGCACATCCTCGGCATCCACACCGCCAAGATGCCGCTTGCCGATGACGTTTCCCTACACGACGTCGCCGCGCGGACAGAGCGCTTCACCGGCGCCGATCTGGAGGACGTGGTGCGCCGTGCCGGTCTCACCGCCATTCGCAAGCGCGGCGCCGAAGTGGAACAGGTCCGCCGCGAAGACTTCGACGACGCCCTCGAAGACAGCCGCGCCACCGTGACCGAGGAAATGGAAGCCGAATACGAGCGCATGAAGGGCGAGCTGAAGAAGCGCGCCATGGAAGTGACGCCCATCGGCTTCATCGCCCCCGGCATGGTGGAATCCCGACGCGAAAGGAAGCACGGGGATTGATAAATAAGGCCGTCGTTCCGTTCAGTCCGGAACGACGGCCTCCCTTCCCCTCTTGCGGCCACCGCCACCTTGCGGCACCTGCACCGCCATGCATTCTCCCGCCCGCATCGTGCTCGCCGCCGTCCTGTCTCTCATCGCGGCCGTTCCCGCCGCTCAGGCGAAGGACGTTCCGGTCTGCACCTATCGCATCGACAATGCTTTCCCGCACGACACCGGTGCCTTCACCGAAGGCCTGCTGTTCGACAAGGGCCTGCTCTATGAAAGCACCGGCCAGAAGGGCGATTCCCGCATCGTCGTGCGCAAGCTGGAAACGCTCGATCCGGTGCGCGAGGCCCAAGTCGACCCTTCCGTCTTCGGCGAAGGACTGGTGGACTGGAAGGACCAGCTCATCAGCCTCACCTGGCGCGAGGGCGTGGGCTATCGCTGGGACCGCGCAACGCTCAAGCTGCTGGGGACCTTCCGCTACGAAGGCGAAGGCTGGGCGATGACCCGCAACGGCGAAACCATCTACCAGAGCGACGGCTCCGCCAGCCTGCGCCTGCGCGATCCCGCGACGATGCGCCAGACCGGCACCCTCGCCGTCACTGCCGAGGGCAAGCCGGTGGAGAATCTCAACGAACTCGAATGGATCGATGGCCAGATCTGGGCCAATGTCTGGATGACGGACCGCATCGCCCGCATCGATCCGAAGACCGGCAAAGTTACCTCCTGGCTCGATCTTTCCGGCTTGCGCGAGCAGGCGGGCGGGGTCGGCGTTGATGCGGTGCTCAACGGCATCGCCTGGGACAGTGCGGCGCGCCGGATTTTCGTGACCGGCAAGAACTGGAACCAGATCTTCCAGATCACCCCGGTCTGCACGAAAGGCGCCTAACTTGCTCCGGCGGTCCGCTTCGGTTAGAAGCGGACCCGCAACCAAAGGAATGGATCGATGAACATCTGAGCACATAGCCCGTTTTTCCCAAACGCTATCTGCCGGTGTTCGCATGACATTTCTGACTCTCGACCGCGTAGCCTGCTCGGCCCCCGACGGTTCCCCGCTCTTCTCCGATCTCACTTTCTCGCTCGGCCGCGAAACGCTTGGCCTCGTTGGGCGCAACGGCGCGGGCAAGAGCACCCTGCTGCGCGCCATCGCCGGGGATGTGCCGGTTTCGGCAGGATCGATCGTGCGGCAGGGCCGCGTCGGCCTACTGCACCAGCTTCCTCCCGACGAGAACGCCAGCGTGGCCGAAGCGCTGGGCCTTGCGGAACAGTTTGCCCGGCTGGAGCGCATCACCGCCGGTCGATTCGAGGATGACGATTTCGACCTTGCCGACTGGACCCTGGCCGAACGCTTCGAAAAGGCGGCGGCACAGGCGGGTTTCGCCGACCTCGATCCGCAGCGCAGGCTCGCCAGCTTCAGCGGCGGCCAGCGCACCCGCCTGATGCTGACCGGGCTGCTGCTGGGCGAGCCGGACGTGCTGCTGCTCGACGAGCCGACCAACAATCTCGATACTGCTGGACGCAAGGTCGTGGCGGACCTGCTCGATAGCTGGAACGGCGGCGCCCTCGTCGCCAGCCATGACCGCGAACTGCTGCGCCGCGCCGACCGCATCGTCGAGCTGACCAGTGTGGGCGTGCACATGGTCGGCGGCGGCTGGGACGCCTTCGACGAACGGCGCAGCGCCGAACGTACTCGGGCCGCCGCCGCGCTGGAACGCAGCGAGGATGCCCTGCGCCACGCCCGCCGCGAAAAGCAGCAGGAAACGGAAAAGCAGGCCCGGCGCGACAGCAAGGGCCGCAAGGATGCAGCCAGGGGCAGCGATCCGAAGATCCTGCTCGGCGCCCGCAGACAGCGCGCGGAAGAGAGCAGCGGCCGCCAACGCAAGCTGGGGGACGAACTCGTCGGCCGGGCGCAGGAGCAGTTCGACAGCGCCCGCCGAGAGATCGAAGTGCTCGCGCCCATCCACATCGAACTGCCGCCCAGCGGATTGCCTTCCGGCCATGTCCTGATCGAGGCGCGGGGGATCACCTGCGCGCGCGGCGGACGGCCCTTGTTCGGTCCGCTCGATCTGGTGCTGCGAGGGCCGCAGCGCCTGGCGCTCACCGGCCCCAACGGCTCGGGCAAGACCAGCCTGATCCGCCTGCTCGCAGGACTGGACCGCCCCGACAGCGGCGAAATCCATATCGACCGCGCGCGGACCGCCCTGCTGGACCAGCACGTTTCGCTCCTGGGCGATTCGGGCACCCTGCTCGATGCCTATCTGCGGCTCAATCCCGGTACGGACCGCCACGCCGCCCATGCCGCACTGGCCCGCTTCGGCTTCCGCAATGCCTGGGCCGATCGCGAGATCGCGGGCCTCTCGGGCGGCGAGCGGATGCGGCTGGCGCTGGCCTGCCTGTTCACGCGCAGGGACGTGCCCTGGCTGCTGATCCTCGACGAGCCGACCAACCACCTCGACCTCGCCTCGGTGGAGATGCTGGAAGAGGCTCTACACGGCTACGACGGCGCCGTAGTCTGCGTCAGCCACGATGCGGATTTTCGCGAAGCGCTCGGGTTGAACGCGGCGATCGCGCTGGGTGAAGGCGCGTAAGAAAAGGATGCCCCCGCCGAAACGGGGGCATCTTGCTACCGGCTTACCAGTCGTAAGCCTTGGGGAGATAAGTCCGATCCAGGCTCTTGTAGCGCTGCCTCAGACGGCTCTGGTGGTTGTCGAGCGGCTGCCTGACGCCGTCGATATAGACCTCCACCGGCGCCGAGGAGAGTTCCAGCGGATCGCCGTCCCAGACGACGACGTCGCCCACGGCGCCGGGCGCCAGCACGCCCTCTTTTCCGCCCATGCCGCTGATCTCGGCCGGAACCGAGGTGATTGCGGCGAAAGCCTCGCCCCAGGTCAGGCCCGCCGCGCCCGGCAGCTTGTTCAGCGCCACGAGGTTGCCCGCCTGCTGCGGCGCATAGCGCGGCTGGTTGCTGCCCGAGAACAGGCCGATGGCGACCTTGACACCCGCCTTCTTCATCCGACCCACGTTCGACTGGGTCGCCGCGAGGCTTTCAAAGCTGGCGGGAAGATCCCGCAGCGGCATCGTGATGACCGGCACTTTGGCCGCCGCGATCGCACCGGCCACCAGCCAGCCCTCGGTCGCGCCCACCAGAACGAGGTTCAGCTTGGGAAACTCGGTCTTGAGCGCCAGCACACTGCGGATGTCGGCAGCGCGTTCGACGCCAACGTAGAGCGGCTGTCGGCCATCGAGCACCGGCGCCAGCGCGACGGCGTCGGCACGGGTCAGCATGGCATCGCTGCTACGCGCGGCATTGGGGGCCGTCGCCAGATCGCGCGCCTCGCGCAAGGCGTTACGCAGCGCGACATGGGCAGCGACGCGGCTGCCGCCCGCCAGCCTGGCGCCCGCCTCGCCCAGTTGCACGAACTGGAACGCGCGCGGCTTGTTCACGAGATCCGTGCCCGTGCCGAGATCGATCAGCGCGCCCTGCCCGGCGAAGATCGAATCGCCGTTGAAGGGGGCCACGCTGGCGCGGGTCACGCCGCCTTCGCGGCTCACGGCGATGTGTTCGCTGGAGGGGTTGATCGCCGGAGCCACGTCGAGCGCGGCGTTGAAGGGGGACTTGTCCGCCTCGGTATCGTTGCTGTTGGGCACGCCTTCGACGTCCCAGAGGCCAAGGTCGCTGACAGCCGAGAACAGGCCCGGCGTCACCCACTTGCCGGTTCCGTCCACGCTCTGCACGCCGGCAGGCACGGCGACACCGGCTCCGGCGGCAACGACCTTGCCGCCGCGCACCAGAACGGTGCCGTGCTCGATCGGCGCACTGCCGTCTCCCGTGGCGACGGTGGCATTGGTGATCGCGAAGTCCTGCGCCGAAGCGACGGCGGGAAGCGCTGCCGCCGCAAGAGCGGCGATGATGAGAGCGCGGCGGCTCATTTCACGTCTCCTTCACCCGGCTGGCCCAGCTCGAAATCGCTGACCGGACGGCGCTTGGCGTCCTGCGCGTCGAACATCAGGGCGCCGTCGATCCATACCTTGTCGGGGCGCGAGTAGACCGAGAGCGGGTTGCCGTTCCACAGCACCACGTCGGCCATCTTGCCCGCTTCGAGGCTGCCGGTCTTCTCGCCGATGCCCATGGTCTTGGCGGCGTTGTAGGTGAACCAGCCGATGACCTTGGCGTCGGGAATGTCGATGCCGATGCGGCGACCGTCGGCCTGGGCCTTGGCGGCTTCCTGGTTGAGGCGCTGGATGCCGTTCTCGTCGTCCGAGTGGATCACCACGCAGGCTCCCGCATTGGCGAGCAGCGCGGCGTTTTCGGGAATGCCGTCGTAGGCTTCCATCTTGAAGCCGTACCAGTCAGCCCAGACGGCGGTGCAGATGTCGTTCTCGCGCAGGAGATCGGCGATCTTGTAGGCTTCCACGGCGTGGTGGAAGGCGGTGACCTTGTAGCCCATCTCCTTGGACATATCGATCACCTGCGCCATCTCGTCGGCGCGGTAGCAGTGGTTCTGGACCAGGATCTCGCCCTTGAGCACGCCTTCCAGCGTGTCCTTGCCGAGGTCGCGCTCGGAATGGTCGCCGTCCATGTACTTGCGGGCGTCGATCCAGGCCTGGCGGTCGACGGACATGTTGCCCATGCGGGTAGAGGGCTTCTGGCCCTTCGATCCATAGACGCGCTTGGGGTTCTCGCCGCAGGCCATCTTCAGCGAATAGGGCGCGCCGGGGAACTTCATGCCCTGCACGGTGATGCTCGGCACGTTCTTCAGCGTGACCGCGCGGCCGCCGATGAGATTGCCCGATCCGGGCAGGATCTGGAGGCTGGTCACGCCGCCGTTGGCCAGCGCGCGGGTAAAGCCGGGGTCCTGCGGCCAGACCGAGTGCTCGGCCCAGACGTCGGGCGTCGTGGGGCTGGTCATCTCGTTGCCGTCCGCCAGCGCGTCGACGCCGGGCGAGGGATAGACGCCGAGGTGCGAATGGATGTCGATCACGCCGGGAGTCACGAACTTGCCGGCGGCGTCGATGCGGGTGAAGCCATCGGGGATCGCCATGTCGGCGCCGCCGATGCCCACCAGCTTGCCATCGCGGAACAGCACGACGCCGTTCTCGATCCTGCCGCCGCGCCCGTCATAGACGGTGGCGCCGACCAATGCGGTGGGCGTGCCCGGATAGGACTTGTAGGTCGACGGATAAGGATCGGCGACGATGGGCGCCGCCTTCTTGTCCTGTTTCTTCGCATCCGCGCCCGTGGCGCCCAGCGCCAGTGCCGCGCCCAGCACGAGCGTGGACGACCAGCGCCGCCATGTCGGCGATACCCTCATGTCGTATTTCCCCTGTTCGAATAGAGTCCGGCCCGGCGAACCTTGGTTCACCGGGCCGGCTTGGTGTCAGTGCGGTTTCGGTTCCGGGTGGAAGCCGGCTTCCTGTGCTTCGAGGCCCAGTTCGCTCTGCCCCGCGAGGTCGCGGTCGATGCCGCGATCCTCCAGCGTGTCGAGGTGCATCCAGCGCTTCACCAACGGCGAGAGCGCCAGCACCACCACCGCGACGCCGATCGTGGTCCAGCCGATGGTGGAGTAGATGCCCAGCGTCACCTGCTTGTCCATCACGCCGCTTTCGCCGCCGGTGGCTTCGCCGATCTTGCCCGCCACGAAGTTGCCCACGGCGGTCATGTAGAACCACGCGCCCATGATGAAGCTGCCGAGGTGCAGCGGCGACAGGCGCGTCATGGCCGAGAGGCCCACGGGCGACAGGCAAAGCTCGCCGGTCGTGTGCAGGGCATAGATCAGGAACACGAAGAGAACCGGCGTCATCGCCGCCGCATTGCCCGTGCTCGCGCCCCAGACGAAGACCAGGAAGCCGAGACCGACCTGGATCAGCGCGAGGCCGAACTTGGCGGGAGCCGAGGGCTCGATGCCCTTGCGGCCGAGGTACTGCCAGAGGGCCGCGAAGATCGGGCCGAACAGCACGATGTAGATCGGGTTGATCGACTGGAACAGGCTGGTCGGCACGCCGCCGCGGTCCACGAACTTGTCGGTATAGAGGCTCAGCGAGCCGCCGGCCTGCTCGAACAGACCCCAGAAGATCGGGTTCAGCGCGATCAGGAACAGGATCGCGAAGATGCGCTCGCGCGGTTCCTTGGGCAGCTTGAACGCTTCGTAGAGCGTGTAGCCCAGCATCGCGATGCCCGAAACGACCAGCAGCGACTGGATGACGCTGACGTACTGGATCAGGAACCAGATCACCCCGACCGAGGCGATGCCGATGCCGTAGAGGACGAGTTCGCCCTTCTTCGCCAGGGCCTTGGGCGGCTCGCCCCGGCCCTTGAGCGCGGGCTTGCCGGCCACGAAGATGAGCAGGCCCAGCACCATGCCGATACCGGCAAGGCCGAAGCCCCACGACCAGCCGATGGTCTCGCCCAGGTAACCGACCAGGATCGTGCCCAGCGCGGCGCCGGTGTTCACGCCCATGTAGAAGATCGTGTAGGCCGAATCGCGGCGGGAATCGGTCATCTTGTAGAGCTGGCCGACGATCACCGAGATGTTCGCCTTGAGGAAGCCCGAACCGACGATGATCAGCGCCAGCGCCAGCCAGAACACGTTGATCGCCGGGTCCGCCTGCTTGACCAGCGGGTCGGTCGCGCCATGGATGCCCTCGTAGGCCATGAACAGGTGGCCCACGGCCAGCACGATGCCGCCGAACAACACCGCCTTGCGCTGACCCAGGTAACGGTCAGCCAGATAGCCGCCGAGCACCGGGGTGATGTAGACGAGGCTGGTATAGGCACCGTAGATCAGATTGGCGCTGCCGTCATTGAACAGCCAGAATTTGGTGAGATAGAGGATCAGCAGCGCGCGCATGCCGTAGTAGGAGAAACGCTCCCACATCTCGGCATAGAACAGCACGAAAAGGCCGCGCGGGTGGCCGACGAATTCCTCGCTCTTGCGGGTGGCGATGACGCCGCCGATAGCCAGCACGGCAAAGAGGAGAACGGCGCCGATCGCGGCGATCCAATCCCCCTCGTTCCAGGTTGCGATATCTTTCATGCGCCCTTCTTTAATCCTGTCGCCCGAAAAGCTCGTCCAGCAAGCTTGAAACCGGGGACGTTAGCGGCCAAATCGCCCGTGTAAATGGCTGGCAGATGCGCTAACGGGCGGTCTGACTGCCTGACGATACGCGAGATTTCCCTACCCCTGGAGAGCCATTGCGCAAAAGGCACCGGAATGGCATTTTCTTGGGAAGACAGAACCAGTTCACGCGAAATATTATGATTCGCCAGTGGCCTCGGTTTCTTGCTTTGGGATTTTTCCGAAGGGCATTTTGAAAGGGAAGCACGCGATGATCAGATCCGAACTGCTGCTCGCTCTCGCCAAGGAGAACCCCGAGCTTCGCGCCGAGGATGTGGAGCGCGCGGTGGACACTTTCTTCGACGAGATAACCCAGCGACTGGCCGACGGCGGCCGCGTGGAACTGCGCGGATTCGGCGCTTTCTCCACCCGGCACCGCGAAGGCCGCACCGGCCGCAACCCGCGCACCGGCGAAAGCGTGGACGTACCGGAAAAGCGCGTGCCCTATTTCAAGCCCGGCAAGGAAATGCGCGCCCGGCTCAATGTCGAGTGACGCGGAACTGCATTTAATCTTCTCGTCATTGCGAGCGTAGCGAAGCAATCCAGAGCGGTGCAAAGCCACTCTGGATTGCTTCGCAACGCTCGCAATGACGAAACGGGAGTAAGCGGTTGCCCTGCCGCGCGCGATCTGCCAGATCGCGCGAAGATGCCCAAGTGGCTGGCCTCGTGCGGACGTGGCGGAATGGTAGACGCAGGGGACTTAAAATCCCTTGATCCTTGATCGTGCGGGTTCGAGTCCCGCCGTCCGTACCAGAACTCGCGCTCGTCAGCGGCGCCGCAGCGACCAGCGACCGGGGCGTTTCGTCTTGCCGACAGGGCCGGACTTCATCACCCGCGAACGGAACAGGCGCGCCCCGCCGCGCACCAGCAGCGCGACCCAGAGCATCTGCCAGCCGATCGCCAGGACATGCGGCAAGAGCGCCGGTTCCCGCGCTGCACGCGCCAGCATCGCGAAAGGCGAACTGAACGGCACCAGCACGGCGGCGATCTCCACCGCGCTGCCGGGCTGGGTCATGGCGAAACTGGCGAAGAAGAACACCATGAGCTGCGCCATCGTCACCGGCATGGACAGGGTCTGCACTTCGCGCACGGTCGTCGCCATCGAGCCGATCGCCAGGAACACCGAGCCGAGCAGCAGATAGGCCATGGCGAAGTAGACCACGCCCAGCCCGATCAGCAGCGGCCAGCCCACCGCCGGATCGGGCAGGCGTTCGGGCGAAATACCGCCGCCCAGCCACAGCAGTCCCCCGGTCGCCGCCCAGGTCGCGATGCCGACGAGCGAAACGCCCAGCATCGCGAAGAGCTTGCCCAGGAACACCGCGTCCATCGGCACGGCGGCTGCCAGCACTTCGATGATCTTGTTGCCCTTTTCCTCGACGAGGTTGGACAGGACCATGCCCGCCAGCATCATCGTCAACAGGAACAGCAGCGTCTGCGCACCTTGCGCGGTGGCGAAGCGGCCCTTGCGCTCCGTGGCATCGCTGCGGGCCACCGGCTTCAACGCAACCGCGGGATAGACGGATTTCGCATCCGAGCGCGCCTGCGCCGCCAGCATCGAGACCGGCCCGCGCCAGACCTCGATCAAGCCGCCCGGTCCGGTGAGAACCGGCGTCTCCAGCGACCCCGACAGGATCGCCGCCACTTTCACCTTTCGCAAGGCCAGCGCCGGGGCGGGGTCATAGCGCTCGCCCTCGGCCAGCCTGCGGATCACCAGCAGTTTCGGCAGTTCATCGTCGAGCACCGGCGCCAGCTGCGTACGGGCGCGCTCCAGCGCTTCCACCTCGGCCACCGGCAGCGCCACGCCGAGCACCGGGCGCTCCTGACTCGCATCGACGCGCGAGCCGAGGCTCCCCGCCAGCACGGCAATCAGGACCGGAAACAGCGGCCCCAGCAGGAAGAAGAAGAAACTGCGGCTGAACAGGATCGCCGTGAAGTCGCGCCGGGCCACCACCCAGGCCGCCGCAAGAACGGACAGACGGCCCTTCATCGCACGTCCTCCTGCTCCGCACCGGCATCGAGCGCCCGCGCCGCCGCCTCCCCGGCGATGGCGACGAAGGCATCGTGCAGCCCCGCCCGCTCGATCGAAAGCGAGAGAATGCCCGCATCGCCCTCGATCAGCGCACGCAGCAGAGGCTCGACACCGCCTTCCGGCAGCGAGAAATTCCAGAATGGCCCTTCCCGCCGCGCATCCTCGGGCAGCGCGGCGCGCCATGGACCGTCCGCCGCCCTTGTTTCGAGGCGGACCTGCTGGGGAATGCGATCCCGCGCGGCATCGACGGGACCGGCGAAGGGAACCTTGCCCCCGGCGATGATCGCCACATCGTCGCAGAGGCGCTCGGCATGGGCGATGACATGGGTGGAGAAGATCACCGTCGTTCCCTCTTCGGCAAGCTCGCGAATCATCCGCTCCAGCTTGCCCTGATTGAGCGCATCAAGTCCTGAAAACGGCTCGTCGAAGATCACCAGGCGGGGCCGGTGGACCAGGGTGCCGAGAATCTGCACCTGCTGCGCCATGCCCTTGGAAAGCTGGCGAATCTGGCGGTCCGCCGCATAGCCGAGCCCATGGCGCTCCAGCAGTTCGTGCGCGCGCCGCCGCCCCTCCTTCAGCGGCAAGCCGCGCAAGGCGCCAAGGAAGGCGATCGCTTCGGTGGCTTTCATCGCCGGATAGAGACCGCGCTCCTCAGGCAGGTAGCCGATGGCATGGGCGACATCGTGCGGCCGCGCGGCGCCGAGGATTCGGCGACTTCCCGCGTCGGGATCGATGATCCCCAGCAGCATCCGCAAGATCGTGGTCTTGCCCGCGCCATTGGGACCGAGAATGCCGTAGACCGCGCCCACCGGCACCCTCAGGTCCACGCCGTCCACCGCCGTGAACCCGTCGAAGCGCTTGACGAGCCCCTGCGCCTCGATCGCGAGGGACAGTCCTTCCAAGTTGCTGGCCAAGGACCAATCTCCTACTGCGGCGCTCATGCGATGGCACTCTGGTGGTGCCTATGAACCGGAAAGTCCGCAAGCTTGGTTAACGATGCGCTGAATGCCCTGACCCGCGATCTCGAGGCGCAAGCCCGGGAACTGGGGTTCTGCGCCTTCGGCATCGCTTCCGCCGAGGAAGACCCCGCACACGCGGCGCGGCTCGATGCCTGGCTGGCGGAGGGCATGCACGGATCGATGGAATGGATGGCCGACCGTGCCCATCATCGCCGCTCGCCGCAAGGGTTGTGGCCCGAGGCGCGGCGAGTGATCGCGCTGGGCATGAGCTATGCGCCCTCAAGCGATCCGCTGAGCCTTGCCGACGTGCCGGAAGTGGGCCGCATCTCGGTCTATGCGCAAGGCGCGGACTATCACGACTGGGTGAAGAAGGCGCTGAAGAACCTCGCCCGCTGGCTGGTGTCGGAAGCCGACAAGCGCGGGCTGGGTCCCGCCGGAGTCAAGGTCTTCACCGATACCGCGCCGGTCATGGAAAAACCGCTGGCCGCCGCTGCCGGGCTTGGCTGGCAGGGCAAGCACACCAACATGGTCAGCCGCGAGCATGGGTCCTGGCTGTTCCTTGGCGAGATATACACCACGCTCGACCTGCCGCTTTCCACCGAGGGCCGCGATCGCTGCGGATCGTGCCGGGCCTGTCAGGACGCCTGCCCGACGCAGGCTTTCCCCAGCCCCTACCGCCTCGATGCGCGGCGCTGCGTCAGCTACCTCACCATCGAGCACAAGGGGCCGATCCCCGAGGAATTTCGCGTGGGCCTCGGCAACCGCATCTACGGTTGCGACGATTGCCTGGCCGTCTGCCCGTGGAACAAGTTCGCCGAGACGGCACACCGCCTGAAAGCCTTCCTGCCCCGCGCGGAACTGACCGCACCGCACCTCGCCGACCTGCTGACGCTGGACGACGCGGGTTTCCGCAAGCTGTTCTCAGGCTCCCCGATCAAGCGCATCGGCCGCGACCGCTTCGTGCGCAACTGCCTCTATGCGGCGGGGAACAGCGGGAATGCCACGCTGATGGCGCAAGTCTCGCCGCTTCTGGCCGATCCCGACCCCGCCGTCGCGGAAGCCGCGCAGTGGGCGGCGCAGCGGTTGAAGACCTCCCCACCGACCGGCGGGGAGGATTCTCCGGGATTTACAGCAGTTCCTTGAGCGGCCGCTCCTTGTCCGCGAGTGCGGCGAGATCGGGCTTTGCGCCTGCCTCCACCAGCTTGCGGCCCTGGACGTAGTCCTTGACCATGTTCACGCAGTCGAGCGCGAGGACCTTGCCTTCCTTGAGGTAGATCACCGAGAAGCTGCGGTCCTCGGGATTGCCGCGGATCACCGTCTGG
>PJTY01000732.1_pt1 | contig 15047 bp, 13 predicted proteins | sample 1512121 | NCBI WGS metagenome assembly PJTY01 (sample SAMN08177680, study PRJNA422409) | Soil metagenome, whole genome shotgun sequencing project. | isolation source: Soil enriched (2) on filter paper: alkali lignin treatment | place: USA: Madison | collected 2015-01-15 | reverse complement strand
TCTCGACCGTGCAGACGCCGGCGCTGTCATAGCCGCGATATTCCATGCGGCGCAGGCCGTCGACGAGCCGATCCGCGACCTGTTCCTTGCCGACGATGCCGATGATTCCACACATGCGCTTGAGATACCCTATCACTGACGACTTCGCCGTCCCAATAGTGGTTACCAAACGACAATGCTAGATTGAAGTTGGGACTTCGAAGAACCGAGAAACTTATGCGTCATGGCAGACGATAACGGTGTTCTAGGCTGCCGAAGAATTTCTTTTGAGGGCTCAACCCTACGATTCTTTCAAGGGAAGAACGAACCCCAGCATGCTTCATTTTTGAGCCCGCAGCACGATTTCCCAACCGTCTAAGACCTCATTTCCTATCAAACGACTGTCCTCCGGCCCAAGATGTTGAGAAAATTTTAAATCATAATTTCCGCTATGAAGGTCGAGAATCACAACTTCCAACTGGCCGTCTGAGGCAACCCCATTAGCGAGATCATAAGTCCAGCGGGCAACTCGAATCTCTTTCATATCAGTTTACCAAGACTACAATTGAAAACCGGCAAATCAAATTTACCCGCGTTACGGTATAGCAACGCCAATATTCGCGAGGCATCGGGAACAAAATCGCCACCAATTTGCAACCGAAAGAACGAAGAAACCAGATAGCCAGCCATCGCTATCCCCACTGCCGCGCTCACGCAGTGAGGCACTTCGCGCCGCCGGACTTCAAAGAATTCCGAATCTTCAAAATCGCCCAACTGCTTCCACGATCACATTCTTAAAATAGCGCAAAGCGCCAGCAACGTGAATACTCGATCAAAAAAGTAAATCTTAATTTTTTCATGAAAGAATTTTTTGCAAATATCGACCATAATCAGACTTACCAAGCCTGATAATCGCCTTCTCTAAATCATTAGCATCAATAAAACCCTGCCTAAACGCAATTTCTTCAGGGCTCGCAATTTTAAAAGCTTGCCGCTTTTCAAGAACCCGAACAAATTCAGCAGCATCGAGCAAGCTGTCGGGCGTGCCAGTATCGAGCCAAGCAAATCCGCGCCCCATGATCTCCACCGACAATTCTCCGCGCTCAAGGTAGACACGGTTAACATCTGTGATTTCCAACTCGCCACGTGGACTTGGCTTGAGGTCAGCAGCGATGTTCACCACTTGACCATCGTAGAAGTAGAGCCCGGTGACCGCCCAATTAGACTTCGGCCTCTCTGGCTTCTCCTCAATCGAAAATGCCTTCATTGCGTCGTCAAACGCGACCACACCGTAGCGCTCTGGATCGTTGACGTGATAAGCAAAGACACTAGCACCACTGGTGCGCGTCGATGCGCTGGCCAACAGTGCGGGCAAACCATGGCCGTGGTAGATGTTGTCGCCCAAAATCAGCGCAGAGGGCTTACCGTCCACGAAGTCAGCGCCGATGATGTAGGCTTGCGCCAGCCCGTCCGGACTTGGCTGCTCGGCGTATTCGAACCTCATGCCCCACTGCGATCCGTCGCGCAGCAGCGAGCGAAACGCCGGCAAATCGCGCGGCGTAGAGATAATAAGCACCTCGCGAATACCAGCAAGCATTAGTGTACTAAGCGGATAGTATATCATCGGCTTATCGTAGACCGGCATAAGCTGCTTCGAAATAGGCAGCGTCATCGGATAAAGTCGCGTACCGCTTCCACCAGCGAGGATGATACCCTTCATGATATTCTTGTTTCCTAAAATCGGACTTACTTGGACAGCAAGCGAGCGACGACTTTTTCCAACGACGCAGACCATTCGGGCAATTTTACGCCGTGGACTTTCGCAATCCGGGCACATTCAAGCCGTGAGTTGATTGGACGAGTGGCGAGCGTCGGGTATTCGGCGGTAGTGATACGCTTTACTCTAGCGCATGGTCCTCCATGGGCAGCGGAGGCCGCGAAGATCGCCTCCGCGAAGTCCGCCCAATTGGCCTCGCCGCGCGCGGTCATGTGAAACGTACCACGCAATTCCGCTGAAGAATCGTAAGCGAGATTCGCGGCCACCTTCAAGACGCCATCGGCGATATCGAGAGCGCTGGTCGGATTACCCATCTGGTCAACGACGACGGAGACTTCTTCATGATCGCCCGCAAGTCGCAGCATCGTCTTAACGAAGTTGCTACCGAACGGACTGTAGACCCAAGCCACACGCAGCACGGCGCTACCTTCAGCATAATCGCTTAACACGACCTGCTCACCCTGTAGCTTGGATGCGCCGTAAACCCCTTTAGGGCTGGTCGCGTCATCCTCGTGGTAGGGGCGATCTAGCTGGCCATCGAACACATAGTCAGTGGAGATCTGCACCAGCGGCACGCGCAACAGCCTAGCTGCATGCGCCACCGCACCGGCGCCCGCACCGTTGATGGCATGAGCGAGATAAGCTTCGCTCTCAGCCTTGTCGACTGCAGTGTAGGCAGCGGCGGAGACAATCACATCAGGTGCCGCGTTACGAAGCACACGGACCACCGAATCGGGATCAGCAAGATCCAACTCTGGCCGACCTAACGCGATCACTACATGCCCCGCTAAGGCGCCGCGCTCCAGCAGCGCGGTGACTACTTGCCCGGACCGACCGGTGACCGCAATCCTCACGCCGGTGCCTTCAATTCATCCAAACCCAATCTTTCGCCATCGTAGCGCCCGCGCAGCGGGCGCCACCACCACTCATTCTCCAAATACCAGCGCACCGTCTTTTCGATGCCCGATTCGAAAGTCTCGGCCGCACGCCAACCCAGCTCCGTCTCCAACTTGGTGGCATCGATCGCATAGCGTGCATCGTGCCCCGGGCGGTCAGTGACGAATTCAATCAGGCTTTGGAACGGTACTTCGCTTGGCACTAATTGATTTAGCACAGCGCAGATGCGGCGAACCACGTCGATATTACGCCGTTCATTTCGACCACCCACGTTATAAGTCTCGCCGGGACGGCCCTTATCGACGATTATGTCGAGTGCTCGAGCATGGTCGTCCACATAGAGCCAATCACGCACGTTCTCGCCATTGCCGTAAACTGGCAGCGACTTGCCTGCTAGCGCATTGAGGATGGTGAGCGGAATTAGCTTCTCGGGGAAATGATAAGGCCCGTAATTGTTCGAGCAGTTGGAAACTATCACCGGCAACCCATACGTCCGATGCCAGGCCTTGGCGAGATGATCGGATGCAGCTTTCGAAGCCGAATAGGGCGAACTGGGATCGTAAGGTGTCGTTTCTTCAAACAACCCTTCGTCGCCCAGCGAGCCGTAGACCTCATCGGTTGAGACATGAAGGAAGCGGAACGCCGTCTTTGCCTCAGCATCAAGGTCGATCCAATAAGCCCGCGCGGCTTCGAGCAGTGTAAAAGTACCGGTTATGTTTGTTCGGATGAAGTCGGCCGCGCCGGAGATGGAACGGTCAACGTGGCTCTCGGCAGCAAGGTGCATTATGCGATCAGGCTGGAATTCGGCGATCGCCGTATCCATCGCCGCGCGGTCGCAAATATCCGCCTTCAGAAAGCGGTGAATGGGATGCAAGGTCACCGCACGCAGCGACGCCTCGCATCCCGCATAAGTCAATGCGTCAATGCTGAGCACCTCATACCCTTTATCAAGCACGAGGTGGCGCACGAGAGCCGAACCAATAAACCCAGCCCCACCGGTAACGATCACGCGCATGAGGCTAGATGCTCCAACTGAAGTATTCGGGAAGGTCGACCAGACGCGGCTGCCCCCGGTCTTTACTGGAAAGAGTTTCGGGCTCGGCAACATCTGGCCAGATCACGTTGATAACCGGATCGTCCCAGGCCAAGCCTTTGTCGCATTCGGCGCTGTAGTAATCGGTGACCTTGTAACAGATCACAGTATCCGGTTCGAGCGAACAGAAACCATGGGCGAAGCCAGGAGGAACCCATAGCTGCTTGCCGTTCCCAGGCGTCAACGTTTCACTCACCCACTCGCCATAGGTGGGCGAACCTTTGCGGATATCCACCGCCACATCGAACAGCGAACCAGCAGTGCAGCGCACCAGCTTCCCCTGAGCACGCGGCTTACTTTGAAAATGCAGGCCTCGCACGGTGCCAACTTTCGCGCTGCGCGATTCGTTATCCTGCACAAAGACCCAATCGCCACAAGCCTGCACAAACCGATCGTTTCGAAAGGTTTCAGCAAAATAGCCACGCTCATCCCCGATCTGTCGGGGCGAAATAAGGAAGACGCCTGGGATGCGAAGGGGTACGATATCCATGCCACCTCCTTTAGCCAGCACTCCAGCATTCCGAAAGCCATCTCGCCACGCCAAAGCTGGTTGGCGAACGCGTATTCAAAGATTTTACCCGTCAGCCCTAGTTCGCGACGATTAATAGTGTTCGTCAAGAAGGGCGGCCATCATAACGACGTGCGAGGTACTTGTCGCAACGTTAAAACGAGTAACCTCGCCTTTCCTCGGCAGAACCTCGCGAATGATCTTGGCTCGAACTTCCGCCATCAATTCATCAGGATTACGCAGCATCCGCAAATCCACTGATCTGCCCGAAAGGGAGTCGTCCTGAACAAGTTCAAGAGCGTCCCATCGGAGTTACCTTGGGCAGTAACCAATACCTCGCCGACTTATCCTACGAGCCAATCCACACCCCCATCCTGACGGATAACGTTACGCCCTTGTTAATTTTTGGCGTTCTGCACGACCGAAACCGCACTGGTAACTGTAAGGATTGGCGAGAAGAGTTGGCTGATGAGTTGGACCAGCTTGCTGGGCTGATTCGCTGCGGCATTGCCGAAGTAAAGCACATCCTTGTCGTTCATGGCGAAGCGCTGCGCCAAGAAATAGGTGCCAGCCTTCATCATGTTAAGGTGGTAGACCATCGGCACCTCATTACCCTGCTCGTCTTTGACGTAGCGGAATACAAAAATCGCAGCGGGATCGCCTAGATTCGGGTTAGTGCCGCCCGCCGTGGCAATCGCCTCCGCCAGCGAAACCTTTGAGCGGGTAAAGGGAATTTGCTGTACGACGCCAGGCGCCCCCATCACCGAGTATGTACGCGGATTGTTAATGAGCATCAGCCGATCGCCAGGATAAGCGCGCACATCCAACTTGGGCGAATCGATCAAATCGTTGATCGCGATGTCCACGCTGTCGCCACGGCGAAACACGCGCAAGGTCAGATCCTTGGCGTTGCCACGATAGCCCCCAGCAAGCGCTACGACGTCTGACAGGGTTTCACGGTTGGTCTGCAGAACAAGCCGACCGGGTCGAGACACTTCACCGCTGACGATAACCGAATTGGTGATTGCCTGATTCAGCGTGATCAGCACCTGAGGGTTTTGCGACAAGCCGCGCAAAGATCTGCGCACCATTTGTTCGACTTCGCCCACCGTATGTCCGACGACATGCAACTCGCCAGCATAAGGAATAGAGATATCGCCGTTGTCGTCCACGCGACTCGGCGGTAGCCGCTGGGCCTGTACGCCAGGGCTAACCCCTGCTTGACTAGCAGCAGCAGCGGCGGCGCCACCAGCGGAGAACAACGTGACGCCTGCTTCGTAGATGTTAATGTCCAATACGTCCCCCGGACCGATCATGTCGGTAGGCGGAGGCGCAAGATCGGGCAGGTGGGTAACAGAAGCATCCATTGCCGAAACCGGAACGTCCGTTATTTGTGCAACCTGCACCAAGGTGATCGGAAGATCCGTGTCCGTGGCTCGCACCGATTTCTCGATCTGCTTACCGGTGGGACCACTGGTGGGAAGCGATGCGCAACCGGAAACACCTGCAAGCAGGGTTAAACAAACAAAACTCTTGAGGCGCATGCAGATGATCTCGGTAGGCTGCCGCTCTAGCGGTTGAGCGGGCCTTTAGCATTGGGATTGGAATAGGAGCAATAGGCCGCTTTCAGAATACGGCGAGTTGCATAGCGCTTGCACCCGCCTCCATGTTGGCCTAGCGCACGATTCCTAATTCTTGGCCGAGCGCAGCAAAGACTCTATATGAACGTTAGCACCTCGTTCCCTGTCGAAATCGAAAAAGGGAACCGCCGTTCCAAACTAGCGGAATGGGTCGGAAAGCGCCGCTGGTTTCTCATCATAGTGGTCGCGCCGACGCTTTTGGCCGCACTCTACTTCGGGCTTTTCGCCTCCGATGTTTACGTTTCCGAATCGCGCTTTGTTATCAAAAGCCCCGACCAGAAGCGCGCTCAGATGTCGACGCTGGCCAATCTCGTGCAAACGACCGGGCTTTCCGGCGGGCAGGAGCAGACCAACGAAGTCCTGACGTTCGTGCGTTCACGCGATGCACTGCGGGAGTTGGAGAAAGATACCAATTTGCGCGCGAAATTTGCGTCGTCGCAAGCTGATATATTTTCGCGCTTTCCTTCGCCTTTCGCCAGCGAGAGTTTTGAAAGTCTGTTCAAGTATTACGGCAAGCGGGTCGATGCCACCTATGATGCAGAAGGCGGCACTGCGCTCATCAAGGTTCAGGCATTTACGCCGCGTGATGCCTACGAAATCAATCGGCACCTGCTCAACCTCAGCGAAGGTCTCGTTAACAGGCTGAACGATCGCTACCAAGGCAGAGCGATCACCGAAGCACAAAAGCAAGTGGCGCTTGCCACCACTCGCGCCCGCGCCGCGCGAGTAGCGCTTTCCCAGTACCGTAATTCCCAGGAACTGATTGATCCGGCCCGTCAGGCGGCTGGCGTGCTTGGCATTGCCGATGCCCTGACCGCAGAACGCGCAGCGCTTCAGGCGCAGCTTGAACTGATGCAGCGCGTAACTCCGAACAATCCCTCAATCCCGGCCCTCCGTCGGCGGGTCGAAGCCATTGGCACCCAAATCGCATCGCAGGACAGCCGCGTGGTCGGCAATGGTCGTGGTATTGCGTCCAAGATAGGCGGATACGAGAATCTTGTCGTGGAGCAGGAATTCGCAACGCAAAGCCTGAATGCTGCCAACGCAGCGCTTGTTCAAGCCCGCGCCGAAGCCCAGCGCCAGAAGTTCTACCTTGAGCGCGTTGTCGATGCGAACGTGCCCGACGAACCGCTGCTTCCCAAGCGTTTCCTCGACGTCATCGTCGTGGCAGCATGTGCACTATGCCTCTATTTCATCGGTTGGATGTTCATGGTCGGCATTCTCGAGCATTCCACGAAGGAGTGAGCGTGTCTCTCGTCGACATTGGTCGGGCACGCGATGCCTGGGACGTTCAAATACGGGTGATCCACGCCCTGATGATCCGCGAACTTACCACACGGTTCGGGCGCGAGAACATCGGCTTTCTTTGGATCATGGTGGAGCCATTGCTGTTTGCTGGACTAGTTGGCCTGATCTGGCGGCTCGGTAAGGGCCAACAAGAACATGGGATCAGCGTCGTCGCCTTCGTGGCTTCGGGATACATTCCGATTACCCTGTTCCGTCATGCCGTAGGCCGCAGCGTCGCGGCGTTTACCGCCAATGGCGGTCTGTTGTACCATCGTCAGATCAAGGTACTCGACTTCATTTTTGCGCGCTTCGCAATCGAGGTGTTAGGCGGGATGATGGCCTATCTTTTCGCGGCCATCATTTTGTTCTCCTTGGGCGAGTTTCCTATCCCAGCAAACATTGGTTTGCTCATCGCAGGGTGGACCGTCTATGTCCTGTTCTGCTTTGCTATTTCTCTAATAATCGCCCCGCTTTCGGAAATGTCCGAAGTGCTCGAAAAATTCATTCCAGTTGTGACGTATATCATGATCCCGGTTTCCGGGTTGCCGTACATGGTTTCATGGATGACGCCTAACGTGCGGGAATATCTTCTTTGGTCGCCATTTGTGAACGCGATGGAGATGATGCGATCGGGCATCTGGGGTAACCATGTGACCGCCTATTACAACATCTGGAATCCCATCGGTTGCTCCGTGGTTCTCATCCTGCTCGGCCTCACTTTGTGCCGCCGGGTCCGCCGGACGCTTGCTGTCGAATGATCACCTGTCAGAATATCTCTAAGAGCTACGCGCACGGTTCCCGCAGCAAACGCGTGCTGAACGACGTCAACCTCACGATCAGCCGAGGCGAGCGCGTAGCCTTGCTTGGCCGTAACGGCGCAGGCAAGAGTACTCTCATCAAGCTGATCGGCGGGGTGGAATTGCCCACCTCAGGTCGTATTGTTCAGGATATGACGGTATCTTGGCCATTGGGTTTTGCTGGCGGGTTCCAGGGAAGCTTGACCGGATACGACAACGCTAGGTTTATCGCCCGCATCTATCGGCGCGATTACGCCGATATCCGCTCCTTTGTTGAAGATTTCACGGAGTTGGGTAGTCAGTTAAAGATGCCGGTGAAGACCTACTCGTCCGGCATGAGAGCGCGCCTTGCCTTCGGCTTGTCGCTAGCAATTGAGTTTGACTGCTACCTGATCGACGAAATCATCTTGGTCGGCGACCAGAATTTCAGCCGAAAGTGCCACGTCGAACTGTTTGAAAAACGAGCCGATCGTTCCATGATTCTGGCGTCACACAGCACTGAAGTCGTGCGCGAATACTGCAATCGCGCTGTCATCATCGATAAGGGCAACGCGACTATATATGACGACGTCCATCAGGCGGTCGATATCTACAGCGCGCTTTGAACTGATCGCGCACGTGCCGGACGGAGATGTTCTTGATTAACGCCGATGCCGTGATACGGCAGTTGCGCCAGCGGTGGCACAGGAAAGCCTTCGATCCGGATTTCTATCTGGATCACTACGAAGATCTGCACAGCCTTCGGACACACAAACGTGCCCGGAAGCACTATAAACTGTACGGAAAAGCCGAAGGCCGATTCCCAAATCTTGCCGCTTTTTTGGAGGCACAAGCAGCAGACTTTCGTGCCGGTTTCGATCCCGTTGCCTATCGGCATTATAACAAGGACGTCGCTGCCCAGTTCAGCACGGCAGACCGCCTGTTCAGTCATTATGTTCGCTACGGGCACAAGGAGGGGCGAATTTGCCGTTTCCCCGGAGGTGACCTCTCAGCCGCTTCGCTGCCCTCGGATGAGAAGTGGAAGTCCCTTTTCTCCCCCGTCGAATTTATCGCTTGGTGCGGTCATAACCTGAAAGAGCATCCGCAATCGCGAGCCGCAGCGCTGGAAATCTTTGAGGCCGTGGGCATCGCCGAACTCTGGCCGGTAAATCTTGAATATCGCTTCGATGCCGAGTTCGTCCGCCTAAACCGTTTGCTGTCCTGTCCCAACAGCACGGACGATGCCGCACTCTACCGTACTTGGCTAACTAAAGGGTTTCCCGCAGGCGTCGCACCTAACGAAACACTGTTTCTCACTCCTTATCTGGCGGGCGCCCCATTCCCCCCTTCCTTCGATTGGGAAAACTTTGTACGGTGCGCCCGCCTGTCGCCGCATACTACTCGCAGCCAAGCGCTAGCCGCACTATTCAATCGTCCGGCTCGCAAGATATTGCAGACCATCGATCTGCTGGGAGCCGATGCTGCCTGGTTGTTGCATAGGATCGCAAGCCACTCACTAATCTCCGGCAAGCCGACAAAAGCAATGATTCTGCTTGAACGTGCGATTGCCCTAGAGCCAAGCGCAGAGCGCCTACATCTCCTGGGTGATATTCTCCGTCGGTCGGGGAAGATCAAAGATGCGCTGGATGCATATACAGCGGCAAGCGATCTTGCTGATGCGCCCCTAGCCGCTCCGCTTGAAGCGGCTACAATACATGCCAAGCGTCGGGAATTCCCGGCAGCGTTCGAGATGCTGCGAAAGGCGCGACATATTGCACGCGGCAGAGACGCATTCGGCAAAAAGCTGGATGAGGTAATCCAGCTCTACTTCGACCACCAGAGTTCAAAAGCTCATGCACTATATCGCGACGCGGCTGCGCAAGACTTCCGGGCCGATCTACGTCGTGATGCCGATCTCCTGCTGGCGGCCACGCTGAAACACATCCAGTCCGCATACCTGGAAATGGCAACGTTGCCTGCTGCGACAGGTGGTAAACCTGACGGGTACGTTACAATCCTCGCCAATGACGGCCTGCGGCAATGCACCCACTACCGGATCGAACAGAAAGTCCTGCAATTCGAACGGGCCGGGATTCCAGTCCGAATTTATACTCACTCCGATGTCGCTGGCTTCCTCGACAGCCTCATCGGCGCGCGAGCGGCAATCTTTTACAGGGTCGCAGCCACGCCGCCGGTGCTGAAGTCGATCCTCCAAGCTAACGCGATGGGACTGGCGACATACTATGAGATCGATGATCTAATCTTCGACCCATTGAACTATCCCGATCCGTTCGAAGCCTTCGAAGGACAGATCAGCGTTACCGAGTATACGGGCTTGCAGTTCGGAGTGCCGCTGTTCCGCCATGCATTGAAAGCCTGCCAGTCCTTTATCGCCTCGACTCCGGCCTTAGCTGACCATATGCGGCCGCTCGCATCCACAGGAGCCGGAATCGTTGTTCGCAACGGCTTGGATCCGCGTAACGCAGAGGCCATTGCAATGGGCGCGCATCCCATTCGCTCCGAGGGCAGCAAAGTTCGCGTATTCTACGGTTCAGGCACCAAGGCGCATAACGCGGATTTCAATACACTCGTTGGACCTGCATTGCTTAGCCTGATGCGCAGCAATACGTGCGTCGAACTCGTGATTGTTGGTCATCTCAAGCTGATGCCGGAATTTCACGAGATGAAGGCCCGTATTAGGACCTACCCTTTTATTTCTGACATCACCACCTATTGGTCCATCCTAGCCAGTTGCGACATCAACATCGCGGTTCTCGAGTCGGGGGTAATGGCTGATTGCAAAAGCGAGATAAAATGGCTTGAAGCTGCGGTGTTACAAGTTCCCTCAATCGTCAGTGGGACACACACTTATCGCGAAGTGATCGAACCCGACGTTGATGGCATTGTTGCTGAGACCTCTATGCAATGGGCGGCAGCGCTAGAGCGATTGGTCGCGGACCCTCGTTTGCGCCGCGCGATCGGACTGAATGCGCGCGAACAGGCGCTGCTTCACTACGACCTTCAAGTGGGTGCGGATGCACTCATTGCAGAATTCGCGCCGCCCGAGGACAAGTCCATCGAACCGGTAAATCGCCGACTACGTGTCCTTATCTGCAACGTGTTCTTTGCCCCACAAAGCTTTGGCGGAGCCACGCGTGTGGTCGAGGATAACATCGACGCGTTTACGGCGCAGTATCCTGATCTGGAGATCGCCGTATTCTGCTCGAACGAAGGCGCCAGCGAACCTGGCAAGCTGAAGCTCGAAGCGCAAAAGGGCATTGCCGTGTACCGGCTCTCGGTTCCCGCACACCCCGATATGGAATGGACACCCTTTGATCCAGCGAATGCCGCTCCGTTTGCTCGCGTAATTGACCATTTCCAACCCGACGTCATTCACTTTCACTGCATTCAGCGACTTACGGCATCTATTGTTGAGGTCGCACGGCAAAGAGACATTCCCTATGTTGTAACGCTTCACGATGCTTGGTGGATCTCCGACAATCAATTCCTCATCGATCGCAATGGACTGCATAGACCGGACACCGATGTGCTGAATGAGTGCACTAATGGTCGCGATCCGCTTGTGTCACTTTCCCGGAGACAGCGCCTTGCGGCCCTGCTGAACCATGCTCACGCCTGCTTGAGCGTCTCAGCGGCGTTTTCGCTTGTCTACGAAAAGGCAGGAATTACCAATCTGCGCGTCATAGAAAACGGTACGGCGCTGCAAAAGGCCATTGGACGTCAGGGAATCAAGGCCACGGGAACGCGAGTGGAAGGTCGGGTTGCTCTTGGCCACTTGGGCACGCGCGCCTTGCACAAAGGCGCGATTTTGGTGGAGGCAGCCTTGCGGCGCTCTTCCTACCGTAATCTACATCTTACACTTGTGGACAATGCCCTGAAACCGGGCCAGTCCATCGATACGATCTGGGGCACCACGCCCGTTACGATCATCGCTCCCGTACCGCAGTCGCATGTGAAGCAACTCTATGCGCGGCTCAACGTGCTTCTCGCACCATCACTTTGGCCAGAGAGCTTCGGCCTCGTCACACGCGAGGCAATACAGTCGGGTCTCTGGGTCGTAGCTTCAAACCTAGGGGCCATCGGCAACGATGTGGAAGAAGGCCGAAACGGCCACCTTATCGACGTGGCCGACGCGAGTGACTTGATCGCAGTCCTTTCATCCATCGATGAAAACCCAGATCTGTATATGAAATCGCCAACTTCTCTGATCAGTACCCTGCGCAACGCTACTGATCAGGCCGCCCAATTGTACGCCACCTACAATGAAGCACACGGCACTGTCCCTACCTACAAGGACAGTGCCGAACTGCGTTAAGATCAGAAGGGGCCACTGGCCATCGGCGCGCGTCCTTCATCCCGGCCATACAGAATATAATGTCGCGCCGGGTCGATGCCGCTGCGCGCTACGTCAGGATACTCGGCGAGGTACCAGTCGGGATCGAAATGACCACTTGCCATAAGATCACGGGCAGCTTTTCTAACAAAAATATTTCGCCGCAAATTCTTAAAAATGACTGGATCTCGACGCCGGGATCGGCTCGTCCGAACTGCCATTTTTCGGGCACCAATAACTATAGACTGCACTGCTGCCAACTTAGCGTTCGCCTCCTGCAATTGCTCGTCTTGCTGATTAAGAAGAGTTCTCAGTTGCTCAACGTTAGTTTGGTGGACGTGCGCGTTCCGCAATTGTGCATCCTGCTGATCCAGCAGAATACGCATCTGCTCTATTCTGGATTGATGTTCCGCGTCGCGGGCGGCTTCCTGATTGGCTGCATGTGCTACTGCATGAGAACGTAGAAAATCAGCATACCCCTCAGCATCGCTAACTACGTTCATATCGAACGCGAAATGCGGCAGTATCGCCCGCTGCTTCGACCGCAGGATCGACATATTGCGCACATGCTTCTCGTTATTATTTTCAGCAATCATCGATCCAGCACGACGCCGGTAGTAGAAATATACTTCGCTTGTAACAATAAACCGCTTACCAGCCCAAGCTAAGCGCGAGTAAAAGTCCCAGTCCTCATAAGAGTTAAGATTTTCATCATAGGGAAATTCGCTATAGATTATTCTGCGGCCAAGACTGGTTGCGGTGGAAAAGCGGTTAGCAAAACTACCACCTCGCATTGCCTCTCCAATGAAGATTGCATGATCGATCACCTTCATCTCCACCGGTGAAGGCTCATCGGAGATAAACGCTGTCTGAGGAACGACCACGGAAAATTCGGGATTGCGCTCTAGAGCATCCACTGCGACCGCAATGAAATCATCGCGGATCAAATCGTCAGAATCCAGCGTAAAGATGTATTCTCCGCGTGCTTCGCGGATGCCAAGATTGCGTGCTCCGGAAAGGCCCACATTGGCTGGCGCGGACACTACGCGCACGGCACCGAAGCGCTCCGACTGCTCGATCTTACGAAGAACCATGCGGCTGTATTCATCGGTCGAGCAGTCGTCCACCAACACAATTTCCATGTTGAGGTAGGTCGATGCCAGAACCGATTCCAAGGTCCTTATGATGTAACGCCCCATATTGAAGTAAGGCACAACAACAGAGACGAGTGGCAATTCTAGAGGATTTTGAAGGATTTCAGCCGCTCGCGCCGCTATGCCCCTAGTATTATTCGCGGTATGCAACCAGTAAGGATCGCTCGTAGCCGCATGTTTTATAGGCGCCAGTCGTAAAGACGCCCGATTTCGCCATGCACGCCCAAGACTATCAGCAAGACTCAGTGCCGTACCGTCAAATTTTAGGCAGTTCTCGGCGTCCTCCCATGCAGTCTCATCACTAAACGCCGGGTTTTCATAGTTCAGCGCGACCCACCCCCCCATCATCGAGGCCTCATAGGCCGCGAGACAGAAGCTTTCGAAAGGTGATGGGAACACAGAAATCGCGCGAGCCAGAATTGCAGCCCTGGCCGCCTGTGGCATCTTCGTCGAAAAAGAAATGCGATCAGCAAGATGCTCGGGCACTCGTCCCTTTAGATGCTCCTGCAGACGCATATCGGTCGGATGTGCCATGAACACAACGTTGCCCCGATAATCCGGCGCGCTATTCAGAAATGCAAGAACTCCGTTGAGGAAGACATCAGGCCTTTTCAGCGCTTGAATCTTGCTGGGGAAGCAAATCGGCGTATCAGCATCGAACAGCGTCGCGTGAGAACATGCCTCCAGTGCGACCGGTGGAGCGTCGACTTTGACCTTTTCCGACCATGCCTCGTCGAAGCCGAAGTGATCCTTTGTTGCCTGCGCAATGGTTTCCAGATGCGCAACAATGATGTCGGCATCTCGCAACGCTTTGCGTTCCAGATCCGCCAAATGCGCCGCGGCTGCGCTGCCAGTTACAGGTTGCCCAGCCCTTAAAATAGAATCAGTGCTATGCAAGCGCACGGCGATTTTCGTTTCACCCCAGTTCCCAAGCAACTTTTCCTGCGTGGCGCAAAACGCCAGCCCCCCCCAATCGGGAAACTCGACGATATCGAACGCAACGCCTTGCGATGCTATGTTGAGAAGTGCCTGCGCCACCTGATATGAGCGATAATGCCAAGGATGCGTAGTGAAGGCCCATTCCGGCGGATGCTTGCCCGAGACCTGTTCCCCAATGAAATCGGCCATCAACCATCGCTTCACATTGGGATAAGCGACCTTGAACCCGGCCTCGTCGACCTGCCAATCGTCAAGCGCTAGGATGTGAAATTCGACCTCAGAACCTGCGTACTGTTGAATGAGGTTTTGAAGTAGAACGCCAATCCCACCCGCCGTGAAAGGCGCAAGCTCCGGAGCAACAAGGCAAAGCTTAATCATTGAATAGAATCCATACTCGCTGGCACATGCTTAGCAGAAAGCCGCATCTTTCAGCCCGAAAAACACAATCAAGCAACTATTTATCAATTATCTCTGTAAGATCTAAAGATTCAGAAATTCGCCATAACGCGAGAAACTTGTTTCGATTAAATTATCCGAGTAGTCATCCATCATCCCCACAAGTTCATCAGATTGAACAGTAGAGACAACCGCAATGCGATCGGCAATTTCTTTCGTATCCAGAACATTGTCGATATTTGTTAGC
>PJTY01000724.1_pt1 | contig 15210 bp, 10 predicted proteins | sample 1512121 | NCBI WGS metagenome assembly PJTY01 (sample SAMN08177680, study PRJNA422409) | Soil metagenome, whole genome shotgun sequencing project. | isolation source: Soil enriched (2) on filter paper: alkali lignin treatment | place: USA: Madison | collected 2015-01-15 | reverse complement strand
TGCGCCGCATCTGCCGCACGATCGAGGCACGTCTGACCGATCCCGACCTGTCGGCGGTCGATATCGCCCGCTCCGAGCAATTGTCGGCGCGCTATCTGCAGAAGCTGTTCGCCTCGGCCGGCACCACCTTCGGCGAATACGTGAAGAAGCGCCGCCTCGACCGCTGCCGCATCGACCTCGCCAGCAAGAGCCTCAGGCATCTGACGATCTCCGAACTGTGTTTCCGCTGGGGCTTCAATGATGCCGCCAACTTCAGCCGCGCCTTCCATCTCGAATACGGCGTTTCGCCCAAGGCCTACCGCTCGCAGCCGCGCGCCGCCGAAAAACGCTACGAACTGCGCGGCCGGCCCACGCCATCCTCGACCGAACACGCCAAGAATGCGCTGGCGCAGAACGAGGAACTGCCGCGCAGCGCGCGCTTCGCCGAAGTGCTGGTGGAAGCGGCGCTGCTGGAAACCTCGCTGGCGCTGACGCCCAAGCGCTCCGCCGCACACAAGACGGACGATGCGGACGAGGACGAACAGAGCGGCACGCACTATTACATCCCGGCTTCCGCGAACACCGTGCACTGGGGCTACTTCAGCAGTCTCATCAAGCCCATCCTGACCATCGATTCCGGCGACTGCCTGACCATCGAGACCGTCACCCAGCACGCCTACGACGATTACGAACGCATGATTCAGGGCGATGCCGGCATCGAAAGCATCTTCTATTGGGACAAGGACAAGAAAGCCATCGACCGCCGCGGCGCGGGGCCGATCGATGCCTCGATCTTCGGCCGCGGCGCGGGCGAAGGCTTCGGTGTGCACATCTGCACCGGCCCGGTCTATGTACGCGATGCCGAACCCGGCGACGTGCTCGAAATCCGCATCCTCGACGTCATGCCGAGACCCGCCGCCAATCCCAAGTACGCCGGCCAGTCGTTCGGCAGCAATGCGGCGCTGTGGTGGGGCTTCCATTATCACGACCTGCTGACCGAGCCCAAGCCGCGCGAGGTCGTGACCGTCTATGAAATCCTCGATGCCGACCACGGCAGTTGCGCCAAGGCGGTCTATAACTTCCGCTGGACGCCGCAGACCGATCCGTTCGGCGTGGTGCACGAGACGATGGACTATCCGGGCGTGCCGGTCGACCACGACACCATCGAAAAGAATTTCGACGTGCTGAAAAGCGTGCGCATCCCGGTGCGCCCGCACTTCGGCGTGCTGGCGGTGGCGCCCGCGCACGAGGAACCGATCGATTCGGTGCCGCCCAGCTACTTCGGCGGCAACCTCGACAACTGGCGCGCCACCAAAGGCGCCAAACTGTTTCTTCCGGTGGCAGTCGAGGGCGCGCTGTTTTCGGTCGGCGACCCGCATGCCTCGCAAGGCGACTCCGAACTGTGCGGCACGGCGATCGAATGTTCGCTGAGCGGAAAATTCCAGCTCGTCCTGCACAAGAAGAAGAACCTGGAGGGCGGCTTCTTCGCCGATCTCGATTATCCGTTCCTCGAAACTGAAACCGAATGGGTGATCCAGGGCTTCAGCTATGCCAACCATCTTGCGCAACTGGGACCGCTGGCCGAGACGGACGTCTACAAGAACGCATCGCTGGACCTGGCGATGCGCGACGCCTTCCGCAAGGTACGGCGCTACCTGATGACCGCGCACAAGCTCACCGAGGACGAGGCCATCTCGCTGATCTCTGTCGGCGTGGATTTCGGCGTGACGCAGGTGGTGAACGGCAACTGGGGCGTGCATGCCATCGTCCGCAAATCCCTGTTCCCGGATATTTCATGAAGCACGCTTACCTCATTCTCCTGCGGCAGCGAATACGCCATACCGGCGTGCGTGAAGCACGCGCCCTCCCGGTGGGCCGTTAGGCATGCGATCGCTGCTGCGACGCGTCCAGGCCCACGGGAGACTGCGCTCGACGCTCTCTCTGAATATCGCACTCGGCTTTCTGGCCGGCTATGTCGATGCCTTCGGCTTCATCGCGCTGTTCGGCCTGTTCACCGCCCACATCACCGGCAACTTCGTCCTGCTCGGCGCGGAAATGGCGACGCCCGGACATACCTTTCCGCTGCTGAAGATTCTCGCCCTGCCGGCGTTCATCATCGGCGTGGCGCTGGCGAAGATGATCGTGACGCGCATCCAGCGCAAGAATGGCAATGCGCTGCTCGCGCTGTACGCGGTCGAGATGGTGCTGCTGACCATCTTCATGCTGGTCGGCCTCGTCGCTGGGCCGATCGAAGAGAACATGTCGGGCGCAGCCATTTTCGCCGGCATCACGGGCGCGATGGCGATGGGCGTACACGGCGCCTGCGGCCGCCTGCTGCTGCCCGAGCTTGCGCCGACCGTCATGATGACGGGCAACGTCACGCAGCTCGTCATCGATTTCATCGAGCTTCTCCAGGGACGCGGCGGCAAGAAGGCGCGCAACCGCTGCGCCAAGCACTTCTGGCCGATGATCGCCTTCGGCCTCGGCGCACTGATCGCGGCCTTCGCCTGCTTCCGCTTCGGATTCCAGGCCCTGCTGCTGCCCATCGTGCTGCTTCTGGCACTCGGGTATGCCGAAGCACGCGATGCGAAGCGGGCGGTAGAACGCGCACCGAAACGGCACTAGTTCCCGGCAGCGTTCCGCAGACAATGATTTGTTCGTTGACGGACAAGATCGCAACTTCCTTCTCTCCTAGTATCGGCAAGGCAAATCGAGATCGATCGGTTCGCCGGATTGCGCGTTCATGCGCACATACAAATACAAGAGGAGAAGAGACAATGAAGGAACTCGCAATCAAGGGAAGCGCCCTGCACGCTGCAAAACGCGCTTCGGAGAAATCGCTGCGGCGAGCAGCCATCGGCGGCATGCTGGGGCTGGCGGCGTGTGTGGCGTCAACCACGGTGCTGGCGCAAACTTCGGTGCAGATAGGCGGCACCGTCGATGTCTATGCCGGCTCCATCAAGCGCAGCGGCGACAACGGCAGGACCTCGGTCGTCGATAGCAGTGGCATGGAAACCTCGTGGTGGGGCCTCAAGGGCAAGGAAGACCTCGGCAATGGACTGCAGGCGCACTTCGCGCTGACCGGCTTCCTGCGCCCGGACAGCGGCGCCAGCGGGCGCTTCGATGGCGACACGATGTTCTCGCGCGATGCCAATGTCGGCCTGTCCGGCTCGTTCGGCAGCGTTTCCGTGGGACGCAACCTGGCGCCCAATTTCATTCCGACACTGAGCTTCAGCCCGTTCGGCGGCTCCTTCGCGTTTGCGCCGCTGGAACTGCATACGCAAACGTCCGCCGGCAGCTATCGCGGCCAGGCGTGGTCGCCTACCGTTTCCGGTGACACCGGCTGGAGCAACGAGATCATGTACGTCACGCCCAAGCTCGGCGGCTTCACCACCAGCCTGTTCTTCCAGTTCGGCGAGCAGGCCGGCAACTCGGGCAAGAATAATTTCGGCGTGAACACCATGTATGAGCAGGGACCGCTTTCCTTCGGCGCTTACTTCCAGTCGGTCAAGGTCAACAATCCGCTCGATGCCACCGCCAGCGGCGATTCGCAGGTGTTCAGCTTCACTCCGTACAACCGGGTCAGCGGCGCGACGTATACCTTGTCCGCGTCGAAGAACGACACCTGGTTCGTCGGCGGCGCCTACGACCTGCGCTTCATGAAACTGTTCGGCACCCTCAATTACTCGACGATGCGGCTGATCGGCGCGGCTGACGACAGCCAGTACGATCTGAAATCGAACACGGTGCAGCTGGGAACCAGCGTCCCGGCCGGCAACGGTTCCGTGCTGTTCTCGTGGGCACGCACCAACGTGAAGGCAAAGGGCGATTTCAGCGCGGTGCTGGGCGGTGCGGACGTGCAGTCGTCGATCGTGCGCAACACCGCCTCGCTGGGCTACGACTATTTCCTTTCCAAGCGCACGGATATCTACGGGGTGGTCAGCGTCGACAAGATCACCGAGCAGTCCAACGCAGTCAGCGTGGGCGTGGGCATTCGCCAGCGTTTCTGATGACGGACACCGGGGCAGTTAAAGCCTGTCCCGGTGTCGCAGGGGCCGGCTTCATGGCATGGAAAGGATGAGCAAAACGGATAAGCAAATTACCGCAAATTCTTAAACGCTCAAGCCATATTCATATCGGAAATGATTCGTTGCCGCCCGCCGGCCTGCGCCGCTACAGTAGCGTCACTGATCGGCATGAAGACATGGCGATCACCCATCACCGGAGCCGGCGGTTCGAAAATATACCGGCACCAATTCGAAAATGCGCGAAAATGCGCAACGATGTGCCACGGAGCGATGCAGGTTTGCATCGCTCCTTTTCATTTTCCGGCGGTATCATCGCGGCATGAGCAAGCCGCATCCGGGCGGCATGCCAACGCACGAAGGAGCACCATCCTGGAATCTGCAAAAGTGACCCATCTCGCCGACTACCTGGTCGGCCGGCTGACCAGCCTCGAGTATGCAATCCGCCAATCCATCACGGTGCGCGAGGATCAGGAAGATGCCGCCGCGCCCGAACAGCTCGAAGAAGCCGCCAGCTGCGGCGTCCATGTCGAACGCGACATGAGCAAGGGCGATCTGCTGAGCGCGGTGCAAACCCTCGCGCGCGCCACGCGTGTGCGGCAAGCGACGGCGCCGGGCCAGTCGCACGACTGACCGCATCCGGTCTGAGAAACCGCGCTGCCGGCTCAACCCTTGCCGGCCAGCGCCATCTCCAGCACGCGCGCCGCGTGCAATGGCGCCTCGTCGGTGCCGTCCTTGATCTGGTGCCGGCAGCTGGTGCCGTCGGCGACGAAGATGGTGCCGGCCTCGGCCTTGCGGATCGCCGGCAGCAGCGACAGTTCGGCCATCGCCAGCGAGGCTTCGTAGTGTTCTTCCTCGTAACCGAAGCTGCCCGCCATGCCGCAGCACGAGGACTCGATGACGGCGACGTCAAGCTGCGGGATCCACTTGAGGATTTCCGGCACCGGGCGGAAGGCGTCGAAGGCCTTCTGGTGGCAGTGGCCATGCACCATCGCCTTGTTCGACGGCAGCGGCTTCAGATCGAGTTGCAGGCGTCCGGCCTTTTTCTCGCGCAGCAGAAATTCCTCGAACAGGAAGGCGTGGTCGGCCAGGCGCTGCGCCTCTTCGCCATAGCCGTAATTCAAAAATTCATCGCGCAGCGACAGCAGGCAAGACGGCTCGAGGCCGACGATGGGCACACCGCGCTCGACGAAAGGCATCAGCGCATCCAGCGTGCGGCGCGCCTCGGCCTTGGCTTCGTCGACCAGACCCGCCGACAGATAGGTGCGGCCGCAGCACAGCGGGCGCTCGCCTTCGCGCGTGTTGAAGTGCACGGTGTAGCCGGCCGCTTCCAGCACCGCCTGCGCGGCACGCGCGTTTTCCGGTTCCATGTAGTTGTTGAAGGTATCGACGAACAGCAGCACGTCCTTGCCGTTCGATGTTGCCGATGCATGCGCCTGCGACAGGAACGATGTCTTGAACTGCGGCGACGAGCGCTGCGGCGCCAGTCCCACGCTTTTCTTCAGCAGCGAACCGATCAGCGGCAGCCGTTCGCCGAAGGCGAGCAGCGCACCGAAGCGGGCGGCATACGGCGCATAGCGCGGCATGAAGGCGACCAGCTTGTCGCGCAGGCGGATGCCGTGGCGCGAGGCCCAGGCGGCGCGCGCCTCGATCTTGATGCGCGCCATATCGACACCGGTCGGGCAGTCGCGCTTGCAGCCCTTGCACGAGACGCACAGGTCGAGCACTTCCTTGACCTCGGCGCTGGCGAGGCCGTCGTCGCCGAGCTGGCCCGAGATCGCCAGCCGCAGCGTGTTGGCGCGGCCGCGCGTGACGTGGCGCTCGTCCTTGGTGATGCGGTAGCTCGGGCACATGGTGCCGGCGTCGAACTTGCGGCAGTGGCCGTTGTTGTTGCACATCTCGACCGCCTTCGCCAGGCCGCCGGTCAGGTCGTCGCCGGTGCCGGGTGGCGTTTCCACGCCGGTCGCCGGATCGCGCTTGACGTTCCACGCCGACCAGTCGAACTGCGTCTGCAGCGGCAGTTCGCGGTAGCCGGGCTTGAAGCGGAAGTTTGACTTCTCATCCATCTTCGGCGGCCGCACGATCTTGTCCGGGTTGTAGCGGTTGTCCGGATCGAACAGGTCCTTGATCTCGGAAAAGGCACGGTTCAACTTGGGCCCATACTGCCATGCGACCCATTCGCCGCGGCACAGGCCGTCGCCGTGCTCGCCCGAATAGGCGCCCTTGTATTCGCGCACCAGCGTCGATGCTTCTTCCGCGATCGCGCGCATGTCGGCCGCGCCGTCGCGGCGCATGTCGAGAATCGGCCGCACGTGCAGCGTGCCCACGCTCGCATGCGCGTACCACGTGCCTTCGGTGTGGTACTTGTGGAAGACCTCGGTCAGCTTGTCGGTATAGGCGGCCAGGTGTTCGAGCGGCACCGCGCAATCCTCGATGAAAGATACCGGCTTGCCGTCGCCCTTCATGCTCATCATGATGTTGAGGCCGGCCTTGCGCACGTCCCACAGCGCCTTCTGCTCGTTGGCGTCGACCATGTCGACCACCGTGCCCGGCAAGCCGAGATCGCTCATCAGGTCCGACAGCGCCGCCAGCCGCTGCACCAACGCGGCCTGGTCGTCGCCGGCAAACTCGACCAGCAGGATCGCCTGCGGTGAGCCGACCAGCGCCTTCTCGATCACCGGACGGAAGGCGGCGATGTTCAGCGACAGGTCGATCATGGTGCGGTCGACGAGTTCGACCGCGACCGGCAGCAGCTTGACGATGTGCTGCGCCGAATCCATCGCCTTGTAGAAGGTCGGGAAATTGATGACGCCCAGCACCTTGTGCTTGGGCAGCGACGCGAGCTTGAGCTTGATCTGGCGGCTGTAGGCCAGCGTGCCTTCGGATCCGACCAGAATGTGCGCGAGGTTGGCTTTGCCGTCGTCGGTATAGGCGCGCGGGTTCTGGCAGTCGAACACGTCGATGTTGTAGCCGCCGACACGGCGCAGCACCTTGGGAATGCGCTCGACGATCTCGGCATGTTCGCGCTGCGCGATCTGCTGGATGCGCTCGACGATGGTTTGCAGGCGCGGCGTCTGCACCATGGCATCGATGGTTTCGAAACGGCCCTGTGTGCCGTCGGCCAGCACGGCATCGATCGCGAGCACGTTGTGCACCATGTTGCCGTATTCGATCGAACGTGAGCCGCAGGAGTTGTTGCCGCTCATGCCGCCGATCGTGCACTGCGCGGCGGTCGAGACATCGACCGGAAACCACAGGCCGTGCGGCTTGAGCCAGGCATTCAGGTGATCGAGCACCATGCCGGGTTCGACGGTGACGGTGCGATTCTCGGCATCGAAATCGACGACGTTGTTGAGCCACTTGCTGTTGTCGATGACGAGCGCCTCGCCGACCGTCTGCCCGCACTGGCTGGTGCCGCCGCCGCGCGCGAGGATCGGCGTCTTTTCGGAGCGTGCGATGTCGAGGCACAGCAGCAGGTCCTGCTGGTCGCGCGGCACCACCACGCCGATCGGCATGATCTGGTAGATCGAGGCATCGGTTGCGTAGCGGCCGCGATCGGCCGCGCTAAACAGCACGTCGCCGCGCAGTTCCTTGCGCAGCAGCGCCGCCAGCGGGCTGCTTGTGTACGCCGGAGTCCGGGTGAAATGGATGGGCTTGACGGTCATGGATGCATCCTGTGTCTTGTTCTGTTTGCGCTATGTGTTGTCTGCATGGCGCCTCACATCAGCATCAGCCGCACCGGCGGCAGCGTGCCGATGACGCCGCCAACGCGGCCGCCCTGCTGCGGAAAGTGCATGCCGATGTAAGAGCCGGTTGTGACGACGTCGCCGGCGCGCAGCGTCCAGCCCTGCGCGATGCAATGATTGACGACCCACGGCAGCAGGCGGCGCGGATCGCCGGCCGGGTTGCTGCCGTGGCCGGAGAAAATCACGCTGTCGTCGATGTGCAGCTCGGCGTTCACGCCGGTAAATGGAAAGTGTGCGTCGTACGGCACCATCTCGCCGACCACCAGCGCGCCGTGGTTCTGCATGTCGGCCAGTTGCGTGAGCGGGCCGACGTCCGGCCAGCCGGCGACGCGGCTGGACACGATCTCGGCACAGGCCGCCATCTGCGCCAGCGCCGCCAGCACCTCGTGTTCGGCGTAGCCCTCGGGACGTGGCACGAAGGTGCGCGAGAAGGTGAAGGCGATCTCGAGTTCGAGTCCCATGAACGGATAGCTGCGCCGCGCGAGAAAGGCCGGATCGAGCGTGATGCGCTCGGCCGGCAGGGCGGCGGCGCGGATGTCGCCGGTGGGCGCGCTGGTTGGTGATTTTGCGCCGACCTTCCAGCCGCCGATGTCGAGCCGGCGCCGCAGCAGCACCTCGCGCTGGATCGCGTATGCGCTGTCGAGGTCGTCCGGCTCCAGCGCCGCCCCCACCGCCATCGGACAGGCATCGCGGTGCGCGCGGATCAGCAGCGTACCGAGCTGGCTATCGGCATATCTGGCGGACATGGTGGCGGCGGCTTCCGGTCCGGGGAATCAGGAGACTTTCTTGAGGCGCGGCTTTTCTTCCTGCGCGCCCAGCATCTCCATCGCCGCCACCACGCCGCTGCCGGCCACCGGCACCCCCGCGAGCTTGAGGCCCATCTCGCAGCCGGCCAGCGTCGCCATCAGCGTCAGTTCGTTGGCTTCGCCGAGGTGGCCGATGCGGAACATGCCGCCCTTCATCTTGCCCAGACCCGTGCCGAGCGACATGTTGAAGCGCTCGTAGATCACCTTGCGCACGACGTCCGCATCGATGCCTTCGGGCGTCATCACACCAGTCAGCACCGGCGAATAGACGGCAGGATCGGCGCATTGCACCTCGAGTCCCCAGGCCTGCACCGCGGCGCGGCAGGCGGCGGCCAGTCGCTGGTGGCGCGCGAAGACGTTGTCGAGTCCTTCGCCGAGAATCATCTCGATCGACTCGTGCAGCGCATACAGCAGGTTGGTGTTCGGCGTGTAGGGCCAGTAGCCGGTCTTGTTCATCTCGATGATCTCGCCCCAGCCCCAGAACGCGCGCGGCAGCTTGGCGGTCTTGCTGGCTTCGATCGCCTTTTGCGAGACGGCATTGAAGCTGATGCCCGGCGGCAGCATCAGGCCCTTCTGCGATCCGGAGACGGTGACATCGACGCCCCATTCGTCGTGGCGGTAGTCGGCCGAGGCCAGGCCCGAGATCGTGTCAACCAGCAGCAGCGCCGGGTGGCCGGCGGCGTCGATCGCCTTGCGCACGGCGGCGATGTTGGAAGTCACGCCGGTCGAGGTTTCGTTGTGGACCACGCAGACGGCCTTGATCGAATGGTTCTTGTCGTCGCGCAGACGCGCTTCGATCATGTCGGCCTGCACGCCACGGCGCCAGCCTTCGATGCCGGGCAGGCCGAGGAATTCGGGCTTCAGGCCCAGCGCCTCGGCCATCTTTTTCCACAGCGTGGCGAAGTGGCCGGTTTCGTACATCAGCACGTGATCGCCCGGCGACAGCGTGTTGGACAGCGCCGCTTCCCAGGCGCCGGTGCCGGAAGCCGGATAGATGATGACCGGCTGCGCGGTCTTGAAGATCTTCTGGATGCCCGACAGGACCTTCAGGCCCAGCGAGCCGAATTCGGGGCCGCGGTGGTCGATCGTCGGGTAGCTCATCGCGCGCAGGATGCGGTCCGGCACCGGGCTCGGGCCGGGAATCTGCAAGAAGTGGCGGCCTGCGGGATGGAAGTCGAGCGTCAACATTGCATTCTCCTGGAGAAATTATGCGTTAATTGAATTTTGCATACAAAATACTATAGCAGCGCAATCCTGGTTCGTAAAGCACACTGCCTTCATCGTGGTGTTATTACTACTTTTCCGCTTTCTAGTACCTCGAAACAAGCGACAACTGCCGCCAACCCGAGAATGTTGCAAATGACGGCAATTTCGTCACCCGGTCGCAGCGTCGCGATGTTTTCTCAAACATTGCATGCAATTGGATTAAAATAGCGTCAAAACAGCCTCTGGATACGGCATGCACAACACCTTCAGCGAACCCACGGCGGGCAGCGCCCCGCTTCTTCCCAAGGTCGAACGGCAACGGCTGCACGACGCCGTGGTCGGCCACCTGCAAAACCTCATCATCGAGGGCGTACTCGCCCCCGGCACCAAGCTCAACGAGCGCGAGGTCTGCGAGCGCCTCGGCATTTCGCGCACGCCGCTGCGCGAAGCGATGAAGGTGCTGGCCTCGGAAGGGCTGATCGACATCGTGCCCAACCGCGGCGCCTTCGTTTCCCGCATGAACGACACCGAGATCTGGGAAGCCTTTGAAATGATGAGCGGCCTCGAGGCGCTGTCGGGCGAACTGGCGGCCGAACGCATCTCGCCGGCCGAGATCGCCGAGATCAAGGAACTGCACGAGGCGATGATCGTGTGCCGCGCGCAGCACGACCTGCCCGGCTACTACAGCCGCAACCAGAAAATCCACAACAAGATCAACGAGGCCGCGCGCAATTCCATGCTGCGCCAGATCTACCTGTCGGTGAACCGGCGCCTGCAGGCGCTGCGCTTCAAGTCCAACTTCAAGGAATCGAAGTGGGACCGCGCGATCCACGAGCACGACGAAATGATCCAGGCGCTCGAGACGCGCGACGGCAAGCGCCTGGCCGGCATCCTGCGCCAGCACCTGCTCGACAAGCGCGACTCGGTGATGGCCGACATGCGCGAGAACGCCAGCCGCAAGGCCGACAACGCGGCCTGATCCGCCACCCGCGTCACCAAGTAAAAAGCCTGGGCAAACCCAGGCTTTTTTTCGTGGGCAGGATGCCGACCGGCGCCCTGCCCGCGAAGTCCTACGCGAATTTCTGACGACCACGGCTGATCAATCCACTGATGAGCGGCCAGATCAGGGCCAGTACCGCCAGCGTCATCACGGTGCCGACCAGCCCGTTGCTCCAGAACACGCTGAGCGCGCCCTTGGAACCGACCATGGTCTGGCGGAACGCATCCTCGGCGCGGTCGCCGAGCACCAGTGCCAGCACCAGCGGCGCCAGCGGATACTGCAGCTTCTTGAACACGTAGCCGATCACGCCGAAGATCGCCATCAGCCAGATGTCGAACTCGGCGCTGTGCACGGTATAGGCGCCGATGGCGCAGATGACCATGATGGCCGGCGCGATGATCGAGAACGGAATGCGCAGGATGGCGGCGAACAGCGGCACGGTTGACAGCACCACCAGCAGGCCGACGATGTTGCCGAGATACATGCTGGCGATCAGGCTCCAGACGAAATCCTTCTGCTCGACGAACAGCATCGGTCCCGGCTGCAGACCCCAGATCATGAGGCCGCCCAGCAGCACCGCAGCCGTGGCCGAACCCGGGATGCCGAGCGCCAGCATCGGCAGCAGCGCGCTGGTGCCGGCCGCGTGGGCGGCGGTTTCGGGCGCCAGCACGCCTTCCATGTTGCCCTTGCCGAACGAGTCCGGCGTGCGCGACATCTTCTTCGCCATGCCGTAGCCCATGAAGGATGCCGCCACCGCGCCGCCCGGCGTGATGCCGAGCCAGCAGCCGATCACCGACGAACGCAGCAGCGTGAGCCAGTACTTCGGCATCATGGCCCAGGTCTTGAAGACGACCTTCAGATCGATCGCCGCCTTCTTGCCCTTGAACGCCAGTCCTTCTTCCATCGTGATCAGGATTTCGCTGATGCCGAACAGACCGATCACCGCCACCAGGAAGTCGAAGCCGCGCAGCAGGTCGGGAATGTCGTAGGTCATGCGCAGCTCGCCCGAGACCGTGTCCATGCCGACCGCCGCCAGCATGAAGCCAACGCACATCGAGATGATGATCTTGGCCTTGGGTTCCTTGCCCATGCCGATGAAGCTGCAGAAGGTCAGGAAATAGACCGCGAAGAATTCCGGCGGCCCGAACCGCAGCGCGAACTTCGCCACGATCGGCGCGAGGAAGGTGATGATCACCACGCCGAACAGCGCGCCGATGCACGAGCCGGTGAAGGCCGTGGTCAGCGCCTGACCGGCCTTGCCCTGCTGCGCCAGCGGGTAGCCGTCGAAGGTGGTCGCCACCGACCACGCCTCGCCCGGAATGTTGAACAGGATCGACGTGATGGCACCGCCGAACAGCGCGCCCCAGTAGATGCAGGACAACAGGATGATGGCCGAGGTCGGGTTCATCGAAAAGGTCAGCGGCAGCAGGATCGCCACGCCGTTCGGGCCGCCCAGGCCCGGCAGCACGCCGACGATGATGCCGAGCAGGATGCCAACGAACATCAGTCCGAGGTTGTGCCATCCGAGTACGTGGCCGAAGCCGGCCATCAATGCATTGAGTTCATCCATGCTCTTCTCCTCAGTAACCTAGCCAAGCTTCCAGCGGCCCCTTAGGCAGCGGCACCTTGAACTGGATTTCGAATACATAGAAGAAGGCAAGCATCAGCAGCACGGATACCAGCGCGGTCTTCCACCACGGGAATTTGCCGAGAAACAGCATGAAGGCGGCGATGAACAGGGTTGACGCCACATAGATGCCGAGATAGGCGATGGCGACGATGAAGATCACCAATGGAATCAGGATCACCGCGACCAGCTTAGCCTGTTCGATCTCGAGAAAGGCGCTGCGGTCGTTGTCGCGGATCGCGTGATACAGCACGACCAGGCTCGCCAGCAGGATCACCACGCCGAGCCGCAATGGAAAGTAGCCGGGCTCGGGGCCGTAGCCGCTCCAGCCGGCGCCAAGCTGGTAGTTGCTCCAGATGGTGCACAGGGACACCACCGCGAGGATGACGGCGACCGCGATTTCGGCGCCGCGCACGGTCAGCACTGTGCGCGAGGGAATGCGCTCTTCAGCGCTTGGTTCGGAAGAATTCATGTTCGCTTACCTGTTGGGCGATCCGATGGCCGCACGCATCGCGGCGCGCCGGCACATCGGACCAGGTGACAAGAAGGGATTACTTGGTGAAGCCGGCGTCGGTCATGATCTTGCGATGCAGGACCTCGTCCTTCTCGAGGAAGGCCTTGAGCTCGTTGCCGGTCATGAACGACGGCTTGAGTGCGTTCTTCTGCAGGTAGCTCTTCCACTCGGGCGTTTCGCTGACCTTCTTCAGCAGATCGACGTAGTACTGGGTCTGCTCGGGCTTGACGCCGCCCGGCATCATGAAGATGCGCAGCATTTCATAGGACACGTCGAGGCCCTGCTCCTTGCAGGTCGGGATGTCGGACCAGGCCTGGGTGGCCGTGATCTTCTCGGTGTAAGGAATGCGCTCCTCGGAGAACACGCATTGCGCGGTGTGCTCGCCGGCCCGCCATTGCGAGATCGATTCGGAAGGATTGTTGGTGTCGGACTGGATGTGGCCACCGGACAACTGCGTCGCTGCCTCGCCGCCGCCCTTGTACGGAATGTAGAGGAACTTGGCGCCGGTCTGCTTCTCGATCATGGTGGTGATCATGTGGTCTTCGCGCTTGGAGCTGGTACCGCCCATCTTGAAGGTCTCGGGCTTCTGCTTGACCGCATTGACGTAATCCATCGGCGACTTGTAGCCGTCCTTGGTGTTGGTCCACAGCACGAACAGGTCCATCGCCACCATTGCCACCGGCGTCACTTCGCGCCAGTTGAACGGCAGCTTGGTTGCCAGCGGCGTGGTGTAGATCGACGACGAGGCGACGATCAGCTTGTGCGCATCGCCTTTGGATGCCTTGATGTCGAGCAGGCCTTCGGCACCGTTGGCGCCGGCCTTGTTCTGCACGATCAGCGGCTGCTTCATCAGGTTGTGCTTGGTGATGATGCCCTGGATCGAGCGCGCCATCTGGTCCGACGCGCCGCCCGCGCTGAACGGCACGACCAGTTCGACCGGCTTGGTCGGCTCCCAGGCCGCGGCACTGAAGGCGCAACCCATGGCCGCAGCGAAAAGGCCGAGCTTGGCCGCACGAAGGGTAAGTGTTTTCTGCATGATGCTGTCTCCTTTATATAGGCAGGTGCCTTATTGGTTTATTTCTGCATCAGCCGCGAACTATGCTGTCCGCATCCTGAACGGGGTTTTCAAGGCGATGCGCAGGCCGCACAACGCGCTTTCAACGACTGCCGGTAAAACAAATGCTGCATCGAATTCCAAATATCAATTTAGAATATTGAATACAATATACACATTGAGAGAAATGTCAATCGTAAGAATCCGTCAAGATTCGACGAATTTTTCTCGATGATGCCCGGGGAAAGCCAGGATTTTTTTGCATCGTGAAAAATCCGGACATTCTATTTTGTATTCAATTCACGCATGAGGTGCCATGAACACGCTTGCCGACCTGACTTTCCCTCCCCTTGCCCGCATCGGCGATCCGCTGGAGCAGGTGAGCACGCCGGCGCTGATCCTCGATCTGGATGCCTTCGACGCCAACCTCGCCGCCACCGCCGAGCTCGCGCGCAAGGGCGGCGTGGCGCTGCGGCCGCACGCCAAGGCCCACAAGTCGAGCGCGATCTCGCAACGCCAGCTCGACGCCGGCGCGGTCGGCATCTGCTGCCAGAAGCTGACCGAGGTTTATCCCTTCGTTCGGGCCGGCATACGCAACGTCCACATCAGCAACGAATTCGTCGGCGCCGACAAGGTCGCCATGGCGGTCGATTTGGCGGGGCACATCACGCTCAGCATCTGTGTCGACCACGTGCGGCAGGTCCACGACATCGGCGCGGCGGCCGACGCGGCCGGCGTCACCATCGCGGTACTGCCGGAAGTCGATATCGGCCAGGGCCGCTGCGGCGTGGCGAGCGAGGAACAACTGGCAGCGCTGGCCGACGCCATTGCGGCCCATCCCGGCCTGCGCTTCGGCGGCCTGCAGGCCTATCACGGCGGCATTCAGCACCTGGCGGAATGGGACCAGCGACGCGTGGCGGCGGCGCGCTCGGCCGACAAGGCCGCCGACTATGTGCGTTTCCTGGAAGCGCGCGGCCTGCCCTGCCCGGTGGTCACCGGCGGCGGCACCGGCACGGTGGAATTCGATGCGGCCAGCGGCGTGTTCACCGAACTGCAGCCCGGCTCCTACATCTTCCTCGACGGCCACTACGGTTCCAGCGAATGGCTGGGCGGCTTCCGGCCACACCACGGCCTGTTCATCGCCAGCACGGTCATGAGCACCGCCAAACCCGGCATGGCGGTGTGCGATGTCGGCCTCAAGGGCGTGGCGGTCGATTCCGGCCTGCCCCGCGTGTTCGGTACGGCGTCACAAG
>PJTY01000722.1_pt1 | contig 15259 bp, 15 predicted proteins | sample 1512121 | NCBI WGS metagenome assembly PJTY01 (sample SAMN08177680, study PRJNA422409) | Soil metagenome, whole genome shotgun sequencing project. | isolation source: Soil enriched (2) on filter paper: alkali lignin treatment | place: USA: Madison | collected 2015-01-15 | reverse complement strand
AGCCCTTCGCCTGTTCAGACGGGATGGTGATCATCGCTGTGGGCAACGACGGCCAGTTCCGCGGCCTGTGCGGCGCCCTGGGGCTGGAGGTCGAGGACCGCTTCGCCACCAACGCCCTGCGGGTCGCCGAGCGCGAGGCGCTGGGGACTCTGATCGCCGCGAAGACGGAAGGCTTCACCATGCAGGGTCTGATGCAGGCGCTTGAGGCGGCGGGCGTGCCCTGCGGTCCGGTCAACACCATCGACCAGGTGTTCGCCGAGCCTCAGGCGATCCATCGCGGCCTGATGGTCGAGCAGACCCGGCCCGACCTGGCCGACCCCGTCCGCACCGTCGCCTCGCCTATCCGCCTGTCCAAGACGCCGGTGCGCTATGACGCCCCGCCGCCGAGGCTCGGGCAGGATACGGAGGCGGTGTTGCGCGAGCTCATGTCCAATCCCGAGCAACGTTGACAGGCGCTTCGCTTGCCCTAAGGGTGATGTCTTAACTTAGATACGACTCTTCGGCGGAGACCGTTCAGGACATGCCCAAGCCTCATCCGACCGTTTCGAACAGGGTCGAAGCGAGCCGACGCCTCTGATGCCCTCCTCTCGTATCCTCGGCGGCTTACGGGACTTCGCCTTTGTCCTGATCGCCGCAATGACAGTGCTGTTCTTCCTGCTGCGGCTGACCGGCGACCCGGCCCTGGTCATCGCGGGCGAAGGCGCCTCTCCGGCTCAAATCGAGGCGATCCGCGTCGAATACGGCTTCGACAGGAGCCTGATCGTCCAGTACGGCCAGACCATGCTGCGGCTGCTTCAGGGCGACTTCGGCAAGTCGCTGACCGATGGAAGTCCGGCTCTGGGCAAGGTGCTGGCCTCCCTGCCCGCCACCCTGTTCCTGGCCGCCATGGCGCTGAGTCTGAACCTGCTGATCTCCCTGCCGCTGGGCGCCTGGCTGGGCCAGAAGCGCACCGGGGCGGCGCGACGTACGGTGCGCGGCCTGCTGACGGTGATGCAGGGCTTTCCCGGTTTCGTCATCGCCCTGCTGTTGATCAACCTGTTCGCCGCCGGGCTCGAATGGCTGCCGTCGATCGGCTACGGCGGACCGGCGACCTGGGTGCTGCCGGTGATCTCGGTCGTCTCCTTCCTGGCCCCCAAGCTGATCCGCGTGGTCGAGGCCAACACCCACGCCGCCCTGGCCGCCGACTTCGTGCGCACCGCCCGCTCGACCGGGGCGTCCGAGAACGAAATCCTGTGGCGCCATGTCCTGCCCAACGCCCTGTTGGGCGCCGTCGCCCTGATCGGCGCTGAACTGGCCTTCATGCTGACGGGTCTGGTGGTCATCGAGACCATCTTCGCCTGGCCCGGCATCGGTTGGCTGCTGGTGCAGTCCACGCTGAACCTGGACTTCCCCGTGGTGCAGGCCGTTGTCTTCGTCATGGTGGTCAGCGTCTTCCTCAGCAACGCCGTCACCGAGGCGGTGCAGGCCCTGCTGGACCCGCGCATCCGCAGCCGCGCGAGGGCTGCATCATGAGCCGCAGCCTGTCCCCCGCCATTGTCGGCGCCGGCGTGGTGGGCCTGTTCTGCCTCGCCGTCATGATCTTCGGCGACGCCCTGTCCGGCCATGACCACCGCGCCATCGATCTGTCAATGCGCCTGGCCGCGCCGCTGGCGCCGGGCCATCTGTTGGGAACGGACGAACTGGGGCGCGACGTACTGGCGCGCCTGCTGAACGGGATGCGCTGGTCGGTAGGGTCGGCCCTGTGCGCTACCCTGATCGCCTTCAGCATCGGCACGACCTTCGGCCTGGCGGCGGCGCACAAGGGCGCCTGGCTGGGCGGCGCCCTGAAGCTGCTGACCACCTTCACCCAGTCCTTTCCGTCCTTCGTCATGGCGGTGACGGTGATCGCCCTGCTGGGCGACAGCGGCTTCTGGGCGGTCACACTGACGCTCGGCCTGGTGACCTGGCCGGTCTTCTCCCGCGTTGTCTACGCCGAGGCCAGCAGCCTGTTTCAGCGCGAATACGTCCAGGCCGCCGAGATGACCGGCATGAGCGTCGTGCGCCTTTACGCCCATCACGTCCTGCCCGCTCTGGCGCCGACGCTGTCGGTGCTGGTGGTCTTCCACTTCGCCGAGATGATCGTGGCCGAAAGCGCCCTGTCCTTCCTGGGCATCGGCGCACCGCTGGGGGCCGCGACCTGGGGCGCCATGTTGAGCGAAGGACGCGCCTTCATGCTGCAGGCCCCGTGGCTGACGCTAGGCCCCGCCTTCGCCATGGTCATCATCATCGTGGCCGCCCACAGCGTGGGCCAGCACCTGCGGAACCTCACCCGATGAGCGTTGCTGACCTGAACACGGCGCACGAAATGGTGCTGGATATCCGCAAGCTGAGGCTGGAGACCGTCGCCGACCGCCGCGTCCTGATCCCCAACCTCGACCTGACGATCCGCCGCGGCGAGATCGTCGGCCTGGTCGGCCAGTCGGGGTCGGGCAAGACCCTGACCTGCTTCGCCGTCGGCGGCCTGGTTCCGCCGGGCGTGCGCGTCGCGGGCGGCGAGATTCATCTGGAAGGCCGCCGCATCGACAATCTGGCCGAGGCGGAATGGCGCGCCGTGCGCGGCGGCCGCATCGGCATGGTGTTCCAGGACCCCCTGTCCTCGTTCAACCCGGTGAAGACGGTGGGCTCCATTCTGATCGAGTCGGCGCGACGCCATCGCGGCCTCGACAAGGCCGCCGCCCGCGCCCTGGCCGTCGAAACCCTGCGCGCCATGCGCCTGCCGGGCGCCGACGCCTGCATCGACGCCTTCCCGCACCAGTTGTCGGGCGGACAACGCCAGCGCGCCATGATCGGCCTGGCCCTGATCAACCAGCCGGCCCTGATCCTGGCCGACGAGCCGACCACGGCGCTGGACCCGACGGTCCAGTTGCAGATTCTGGCCCTGTTGCGGCGTCAGGCCCAGCAGGCCGCCGCCCTGATGATCACCCACGACATCGCCGCCGCCGGCGCCGTCTGCGACCGCATCGCCGTCATGCTGGAAGGCGAGATCGTCGAGGAAGGCCCCACGGCGCAGGTGCTGTACGAGCCCCAGCATCCCTTCACCCGCAGCCTGCGGGACGCCGCCCACCTGGGGAGACGGCCATGACCACGCCGCTTCTGTCGATTCAGAACCTGGGCGTCGCATACGGCAGCGGGCGTGACCGCCGCTTCGTCCTGCGCGGCGCCGGTTTCGACCTGGCGCCCGGCCAGGTCATGGCCATCGTCGGCGAGTCGGGATCGGGCAAGTCGACCCTGGTCCGCGCCGTCGCCGGCCTGGCGACGCCTGCTGAAGGGACGATCATGTTCGAGGGCGTCGCGCTGCCGCCGCTGGGCAAACGCTCGAAAGCCATGCTGCACGGCATCCAGATGGTCTTTCAGGACCCCGGCGCCAGCCTGAACCCGCGTCAGTCCATCCGCGCCGTACTGGAAGAGCCGCTGATTGTGGTGGGCAGGTTGGACAGCGCGGCGCGACGGCGGCGGGTCGAAGAACTGATGGACCTCGTTCACTTGGACCACCGCCTGCTGGACCTACGGCCCGCCGCCCTGTCCGGCGGGCAGAAACAGCGCGTCGCCATCGCCCGCGCCCTATCGATGGAGCCGCGCCTGCTGATCGCCGACGAGGCGCTTTCGGCTCTGGATTTCGCCAATCAGGACAAGGTCTCCGCACTGCTGCTGGAACTGAAGGAGCGGCTGAACCTGGCTATGCTGTTCGTCTCGCACGATATGCGCAGCGTGCGCCGCATGGCCGACCACGTCTGCGTCATCGAAAGCGGCCAGGTGGTCGAACAGGGACCGGTCGCAGAGGTCCTCTATCACCCGCAGAGCGCCTATACGCAGTTGTTGCTGGCCGCCGCCCTCAACCCGGCCGCCGCCCTGGCCGATCCGCGCCTGAGCGCCGCCCTGGAAGCCGGCGGCCCGATCACGGACGAGGCGTTGGCCGGCGTGATGGACATCATCGGCGCGAACGCCCTCATGCAGAAGCAGCCCCGCTCATGACGTCGAACCGCCTTCGCCTCTTCGTTGTCGCCTGTCTGGGCGCCACCCTGGTCGCCGCCTGCGGCCAAGGCGCCGCGAACAAGACGACGCCTGCGACCGGCAGCCAGGTGCTGCGCGTCGCCGCCGGCAGCCTGCCCTCCAGCCTCGGCAATCCATTCCGAGGCAACAGTCGTCCCGGCTCCCTGCTGTGGCTGGCCATCTACGACGGCCTGACCGCCATCGACGACGACGACCAGTTGGGGCCGGGTCTGGCGACCGAATGGACGCTGGTCGAGCCGACCGTCTGGCGCTTCAAGCTGCGTGAAGGCGTGCGTTATTCCAACGATCGCCCATTCGACGCCGAGGCCGCGGCCGAGGTCTTCGCCTTCCTGCGCTCGGATCAGGGCAAGCGCACCCTGATCGGGTCCGAAGCGCGCGGCATCGTCGAAGCGCGCGCCATCGGACCGCTGGAACTGGAGATCCGCACCGAACGCCCCGACCCGGTCCTGCCGCGCCGTCTGGCCGCCATCATGATGATCGAACCACAGGCTGTGGCCGATATGGGCATGGACGCCTACGCTCAGAAACCGGTCGGCACCGGCGCCTTCGTCATGACCGGCTGGGACCAGCGCACCCGCCGCCTGACTCTGGCCAGAAACCCGAAATCCTGGCGGTCGTCGACGATCGACGGCGTGGTCTTCTACGAGCTGCCCAGCGCGGCCGGCCGCACCCAGGCCCTGCTGTCGGGCGATGTGGATCTATCCCTGGTCGACCTGGAGGAGACGGAGCGGCTGGAGCGTAACGGCTTCCACGTCCTCTACACCCCCGCCATGCAGGTGAAGGCCTACTCCTTCCGAAATGTGGGCGGCGATCCGGCCTCGCCTCTGCGCGACGTGCGCGTGCGTCAGGCCCTCAACTACGCCGTCGACAAGGAGGCGATCGCCTCCCTGCTGCCGGAAAACGCCAAGCCGTCGGGTCAGCCTGCGGCCAAGGGGGTGTTCGGCTACGACCCGACCATCCCGCCCTACCCCTATGATCCCGCCAAGGCGCGTCGCCTGCTGGCCGAGGCCGGTTACCTGAACGGCTTCAATCTGACGATGGAGGTCCTGACCGACGCGGCGCCGGGCGACGACATGATGTCCCAGGCCGTGGCCGAATACTGGCGCGCCGTCGGTGTCGACACCCGCCTCAAGGTCATGACCATGCCGGACTTCCTGGTGAAGTATCAGACCAACAGCTGGGCGGGCGAGGCTCTGGCCCTGTCGTGGAACAGCTTCCAGTACTACGATGTCACCCGCGCCATGGAGGACTTTTCCTGCATGCGGCCGACGCCCTTCTTCTGCGACACGGCGATCACCGACAAGCTGAAGGTCGCGCGCGAGATCATGGACGACGACGAGCGGCTGAAGGCCTATCAGGCGCTGGGGCGGCTGTACCGAGAGGCGGCGCCTTCGCTGTTCCTAATCGAGCACCAAGACCTGTTCGCCTATGCGCCCAGGGTCGGCCACGTGAAGATCCGCCACCGCGTGCCAATCTATGAAGAAATGACCCTGCGTTGAGCATGACCGCCGATACCGTGCACTGGGATCTCATCGTCGTCGGCGGAGGCGCCGCCGGCATGGCCGCCGCCATCTTCGCGGCGGAACGTACGTCCCGCGTCCTGTTGATCGACCACGCCGATGTGCTGGGCGGGACTCTGTGGGTCGCCAACGGCCAGTTGAGCGCGGCGGGCACGCGCCTGCAGCGCGACAAGGGAATCGAAGACGACGCCCAGGCGCATTTCGACGATGTCATGCGCCTGAGTCGAGGCACGGCGAACGAGGCATTGGTGCGGCTGGCGGTATGGAACGCCGCCGAGACCTTCGACTGGCTGATGGATCAGGGCTTCGACGTCGATCCCGCCTGCCCGGTCGAGGGCGTCGGCCATGAACCCTATTCCAGAGCGCGCTACTACTGGGGCCGAAACGGCGGCGCCTCGCTGCGCGATGTCCTGATCCCGCGTATCGAGCAGGCCGTCTCGGACGGCCGGATCAGCCTGCGGCTGGGCCATGAAGCGTTGACTTTGACGACCGACCCCGGCGGCGCCGTGACCGGGGTTACGACCCGCGACGCCCGCGGCGTCGAACATCATTTCAAGGCCGTCCAGACCGTGCTGGCGACGGGCGGATATTCCGCCTCGCCCGAAGTCTATCAGGCCATGAATGACGTCCCGCTCTACACCAACCTGCCCTATGCCTATTCGCAGGGCGTCGGGCACCGGTTGGGCTGCAGCGTCGGCGGATGGCTGCGCGGCCGCGAGAATTTCTTCATCAACTTCGGATTCCTGCTGGACAGCGAGGGGCCGCGCCCCGGCATGGTCGGCCGGTTGAACACCTATCCCCAGCGCCGCCTGCCGTGGGAGATCTACGTCAACGCCCATGGCGACCGCTTTGTGCGCGAAGACATGGAGTCGGTCGATGCACGCGAAAACGCCCTGCTCGAGCAACCGGATCAACGCTATTGGGTCGTGTTCGACGAACGGATCCTAACGGAAGCGCCGCCGTTCATCGCCGGCTTCAACGCCGACGAAATCCGTGCCCTGTTCTTGGAAAAGCGTCCCTTCTTCTACAAAGCGGAAGATCTGAGAAAATTGGCCTCGGCGGCGGGCATCGACGCCGACGGCCTCATGCGCGCCGTGCGCGGCTATAACTACGGCGTCCATTCCGGCAACGACTTCCTGGGCCGCCGCCATCTGCCTCTCCCGATCGCGCAAGGCCCCTTCTACGCCATACGGGTGCAGGGCGCGGCGGTCAGTAGCGCGGTCGGCCTGGCCGTCAACGACCAGCTTCAAGTGATCCGCCCGGACGGCTCGGCCATACCGGGGCTATGGGCCGCCGGCGAACTGCTGGGCGCCAGCCAGACCATGGGACGCGCCGTCTGCGGAGGCATGATGGCGACGCCCGCCCTGACGTTCGGACGCCTGTTGGGCCAGAGCCTCATCCCGTTGACCTCCCGAACATGATCTCCGCCTGGACCAGCGGGCGCCGCCGCTACGTCGACGGTCTCTGGGGGCAGGTCCACCTGCGCGAGTGGGGCTTCGGTCGCTCCCTGTTTCTGCTGCACCAGACGCCGTGGAGCGGAATTCAGTTCCTCCGTCTGGCGCCCCTGCTGGCGCAGACGGGCTGGCGCGTCATCGCGCCCGATACACCGGGCTATGGCCTCTCCGATCGCCCGCCCACTCCACCGGCCATTGGCGACTATGCCGAGAACATGGCCGTCGTGTTCGACAGCCTCGACGTTCAGGACGCCGTGATCGCGGGACATCACACCGGGGCGCTGATCGCCGCCGCCTTCGCCGCCGCCCGACCTGACAGGACAAGCGGCCTGATCCTCGACAACCCGCCCTTCTACACCGCCGCAGAACGCGCTCAACGCCTGGCCCTGCCCCATCACGCCCATGCGCCCGAAGAGGGCGGCGGCCATTTCACGTCGCGTTGGCGCTTCATGCGGGGGATGGCGGACCCCGACCTGTCCGTCGCCGGACTGCACCTCGCCATCATCGCCCATCACGTGAACGACGCGAGCGCCGATCACGGTCATGCCGCCGCCTATGCCTGGGACATGGTCAACGCCGTCGACGCCATCGCCGCCCCGACGCTGGTGCTGTCCAGTCGTGGCGACGCCATTCACTCTCATGGTTCTCGGCTGCTGAAATGCAGGCCCGACTGGCGCGGCGCCGTCCTGCCTGCAGGCCCGGCGACGGCGCTGGAGTCGCCCGAAGTCTGGCGCGACGCCGTCCTGTCCTTTCTGAGCGCGCTGGACGCTACCAGTCCACCACTTGGCCGTTGAAGCGTTTGAAACGGCCCGAGTCCTCGGGCGTCAGGCCGATGATCGCGTCCGCCAGGCCCTGGCCGCTATCGCGCGCCGAAATCTTGGGCGGACCGCCGACGACAGGGCGAGTGAAGTCGGTATCGACATAGCCGGGACTGAGCAGGGCGACCGTCACGCCGCGCGGCGCCAGATCCTTGGCCAGACTGCGCATGGCCATGTTCAGCGCCGCCTTGCTGGTCCGGTAGAAGTAGTTGCCGCCCGTCGTCGCCGCGATGGAGCCCAGACTGCTGGAGATTGAGACGATCTTCCTGTGCTCGCTGGCGGCGACCTGTTCGATGAAGGCTTCGGCCACGCGCATAGGCGCCATCAGATTGACCTCCATCACCCGCCGCCAGGCCTCGTAATCCAGGGCCCCGAAGCGGGTGTCCCGCCATGCGATCCCCGCATTGTTCACCAGGGCGTCGATCGGCGCCTCGATACGAGCGGCCAGTCTCTCCGCCGCCTCAAGGTCCGCCACGTCCAAAGGCGCGATCTCGATCAACTCGGAATGGGCGGCGCCAAGAGCCTGCAATGCTGCGGCCTCGTCCGGCGCGCGGCAGGTCGCCGTCACCGCCCAACCTCGCTCTGCCAGGGCTTCGGTCAACGCCAGCCCGATCCCTCGAGCAGCGCCTGTGACAAGAGCATGCGGCAAGTCTTCCTCCTTGATGGCGGGAAAGCACCTTGCATCATAAATAATACATCTCAAGACACGGCTGCTGGCCTCGCTTGAAAATCATCGGCCGCCGAACCGGCGTCGTCCCTGAGCTTCCCCCTCCTCCGGCTTTCCTGCCCCCACTGAAGACTTTCACTTACGACTGACAACACCGCCATCCTCCCTGATCAGAACTCCACCCCAGCTTGCGCCTTCACCCCGCTGCGGAAGGGGTGCTTGATCATTTGCATGTCGGTGACGAGGTCCGCCGCCTCGATCAGGACGTCCGGGGCGTTGCGGCCGGTGATGACGACGTGGGTGTCGGCCGGACGCGCGGCCAAAACCTCCAGCACCTCTTCGACCGGCAGGTAGTCGTAGCGCAGGGCGATGTTCAGCTCGTCGCAGACGACCATCTTCCATTCCGGGTCCATGATGCGGGCCTTGGCGGCCTCCCATGCGCGGCGGACGTTGGCGATGTCGGCGGCGCGGTCCTGGGTGTCCCAGGTGAAGCCCTCGCCCATCGGCCGCATCTCGACCAGATCGGGGAAGCTGTCGAACAGAGTCTGTTCGCCCGTCTCCATCGCGCCCTTGATGAACTGGATGATGGAGGTCTTCATCCCGTGACCGATCATGCGGCAGACCATGCCCATGGCCGCCGTCGACTTGCCCTTGCCCGTCCCGGTGTGGACGATGACCAGGCCGCGCTCGACCGTCTTGGACTGCATCATCCGGGCTCGGGCGGCCTGGATGCGCTTCATCTTCTCGGCGTGGCGGGCGTTCAGTTCGGCGTCGTGCGGATCGTTCATCGGCGTCTGTTTCCTTCAGAGGTCAGGTTCAGTTCAAAGGGGGAGCCCCAGTCAGTCTCGGCGCCCCGGCCGATGACCTCGACGGCGCGAACCATGGCGCCGCCGCGATCCAGCAACCGGTCCGCCAGCGCAATAATCAGGGGGTTGGGCGTGGCCGTCGGCGCGGCGTCTCGCAGATGCGCGGCCCACTCAGCCTCCCGCCCCGGCGCGGTGCGGGCGCAGGCGATCGCATAGGCCGCCGCCGTCGAGCGGCTGACCCCCGCCCAGCAATGGATGAGCAGGGGGTGTGAGCCGCTCCACCCCTCTGCAAAGGCCAGCAGGGCCTCGACGTGTTCGAGGGACGGCGGGACCAGCCCCTCGCGCGGGGCGGCGACGTCGTTGAAGCGCAGGTCCAGCCGATGCTCGGCCTCAAAGGCCCCTTCAGCCCCCGGCGAGGCCAGCGTCACCAGATGCGACGGCTGATGCTCGGCCAGCAGTTGCTCGACCTGCGGCAGGGGCGAGACGATCAGCCTCATGCCGCCAGAACCCCGGCGACGGCCAGCAGAAAGCCGACCTCGAACATCTGTTCAACGGCGCCCAGGACATCGCCGGTGCGCCCGCCGATCAGCCGCTGCGCCTGCCAGGCCGGGACAGCGCCGACGACCAGCCCCGTCGCCACGCCGACCGCGCCCGCCGCGACCGGCAGCAGAGCCAGCGGCCACAGAGCGACCAGAACGGCGACCGCCAGTCCCACGACCGAGGCCCGGTCCGGCTTGCCCTCCTTGGCCATGCCGGGGTCGCCGCCATAGGGCATCAGCGCCATCGCCCCGACCGCCGCAGCCCGGCCCAGGCCATGTGACGCGACCAGCGCCGCCGCCGCCATCCACGGCGACACAGCGACCAGCATCGCCAGCGCCGCGACCCGCAGCGCCAGCGTGAGCCCCAGCGTCAGCGCGCCGTATGAGCCGAGGCGGCTGTCCTTCATGATCTCCAGCCGCCGCGCCCGCGTCTGGCCGCCGCCCAGACCGTCGGCGGTGTCGGCCAGTCCGTCCTCGTGGAAGCCGCCGGTCATCGCCACGCCCGCCGCCACGGCCAGCAGGGCCGCGATCCACGGGCTCCACACCTGCGCCGCGCCATACAGGATGGCCGCCGCGATAAGCCCCACCACCTGTCCGACCAGCGGGAACCAGCGCGCGCTCTGCTGGAGCCACTCGGGCTGGAAATCGCGCAGCGGCGGCATCGGCAGGCGCGTCAGGAACTGCAGGGCGCAGACGAACAGCCGCGCCTCGCGCCCGATCATCGTGCGGCCTCCAGAATGTCCTTCAGCTCGGCCACGTCGGACAGCAGGGCGCAGGCGGCTTTCAGCAGCGGCACGGCCAGAAGCGCGCCCGTCCCCTCGCCCAGCCGCATGTCGAGGCCCAGCAGGGGTTGCGCCTCGACGGCCTCCAGCATCCGGCGATGCCCGGCCTCGGCCGAGGCGTGGGCGAAGATGCAGTAATCGCGCGCGTTCGGCGCCAGCCGGATCGCCAGCAGGGCCGCCGCCGAGCCGATGAAGCCGTCGACGATGACGGGCGCGCCCGCCCGAGCCGCGCCCAGCAGGGCCCCGGCCATCATGGCGATCTCGAAGCCGCCGAACTGGATCAGCACCTCCAGAGGCGCCGTCGCGTCCGAGCGGGCGGCGGCCTGGGCCAGCACGGCCTGTTTGCGCGCCATGCCCTCGGGCGAATGCCCCGCACCCTGCCCCACGCAGTCGATCAGCGGCGCGGGCACCAGCCGGTGCATCAGCAGGGCCGCCGAGGCGCTGTTGCCGATACCCATTTCGCCCAGAGCGATCATGTCGGCGCCGTCATCAATGGCGGCCCGCGCCATGGCGGCGCCTGCCAGCAGGGCGGCCTGCGCCTGATCGGGCGTCATCGCCGGTTCGGTAGAGGCGTCCTTCGTGCCCGGCGCGACCTTGGCGTGGACCAAGCCCGCGCGGTCCGACAGGTCGGCGGCGACGCCCGCGTCGATCACCTGCACCTGCGCGCCGACGACCTTGGCGAAGGCGTTGGCGCTGGCCCGGCCCATTAACAGCGTATCGACCATGGCCACCGTCACGCCCGCCGGATAGGCCGCCACGCCCGAGCGCGTCAGCCCGTGATCCCCGGCGAAGACCAGTAGCACGGGCCGCACCACAGCCGGACGCAGAGTCTGCTGGATCAGCCCGAGCGTTAGGGCCAGATCCTCGATCCGCCCCAGGGCGCCGACCGGTTTGGCCTTGCCGTCCAGCGCCTGCCGCAGCGGCTCGCGCAGCCCCTGATTCAGCGCCGGAACGGAGAAGAGGTCGGTCAGTTCGGTCATGTCAGCCCTGCGATCCGGGCCAGCGCCGGAATGTCGAAATGGGTTTCCAGAACGGCGGCGATGCGGTCCAGCGCCTGATCCACCCGCGCGCCCTGGTCCACGCCGTCGGACGCGGCGCCGACGTCCGCCAGCAAGGCGGCCCGCGCCTCGGCCCGGTCGAACAGGCCGTGGACGTAAAGGCCCATAATCCGCCCGTCGCCAGAGCACGCGCCATGCGTCGCTCCGTCGATCATGGCGACCGGACGCGCCGTATCCGGGCCGTCGGTGCGGCCGATGTGAATTTCATACCCCTCGAACGCCGCGCCCGAGGGCGTCAACCTTCCAGCGACCCGGCGCAGGGTCTTGGCCCCCGCCAGCACCGTCTCGACGTCCATCAGGCCCAGACCCGGCGCCGATCCCGCCACGCCCTCGACGCCGTCAGGATCGCTGATCGTCCGACCCAGCATCTGATAGCCGCCGCACACGCCCAGCACGCGCCCGTCGCGCCGCACATGGGCGGCGATGTCCACGTCCCAGCCCTGCGCGCGCAGGAAGGCCAGATCGGCCAGCGTCGCCTTGGTCCCCGGCAGGATGATCAGGTCCGCATCGCCCGGCAGGGCCTGCCCCGGCGGCACGAAGCCGAAGTCCACGCCCGGCTCATGCCGCAGCGGATCGAAGTCGTCGAAGTTGGCGATGCGCGACAGCATGGGCACGGCGATCCGCACCTTTCCGCCACGCCCGCCACCCGACCGCTCCAGCACCACGGCGTCCTCAGCCGGAAGCGTCCGTGCATCCGCCAGCCACGGCGCCATGCCGAGGTCCGCCCAGCCCGTACGCCGCGTGATCTCGGCCCGGCCCTGATCGAACAGGGCCGGATCGCCGCGAAACTTGTTGATGATGAAGCCCCGGATCATCGCCCGGTCTTCGTCGTCCAGCACCGCATGCGCGCCGACCAGAGAGGCGATCACATGGCCCCGGTCGATGTCGCCGACCAGCACCACCGGCACATCCGCCGCGCGGGCGAAACCCATATTGGCGATGTCTCCGGCGCGCAGGTTGGTCTCCGCCGGACTGCCCGCACCCTCGACGATCACCAGATCCGCCTCGGCCTGAAGGCGGCGGAAGCTGTCCAGAACCACGTCCAGCAGGGCGGCCTTGCGGTCCTGATAGCCCGCCGCCTGCCACACGCCCTCGACCTGACCGCGTACGACCAGCTGGGCGCCCGTGTCGCTCTGCGGCTTCAGCAGGACGGGGTTCATGTCGACCGTCGCCGGCGTACGGCAGGCCAGAGCCTGAAGCGCCTGGGCGCGGCCGATCTCGCCGATGCGGCCCGCTTGGTCAGGGGCTGTGACGGCGGCGTTGTTGGACATGTTCTGCGGCTTGAACGGCCGCACCGTGAGGCCGCGATTGGCGAAGACGCGGCACAGACCGGCGACCAGCACCGACTTGCCCACGTCCGAGCCGCAGCCCTGAATCATCAGCGCGGCCATACGAAACCTCCGCCGACCAGCAGCATCAGCAACAGGACGCAGGCGACGCCATAGACCTTCAGCCCTCGCTTCAGATCATGGGCGGACGGCGGCGCCCAGTCGCCGAAGACAGGTCGGTCGGTCATGACGCCGTCATAGCGGACCGGCCCGCCCAGTCGAACCCGCAGGGCCCCCGCCATCGCCGCCTCGGTCCATCCGGCGTTGGGCGAGGCGTGCTTGCCAGCGTCCCGCCACATGATGCGCCAGCCCTGGCCGCCGCCCAGGACGATCAAGGCGCCCGCGATGCGCGCCGGGATCCAGTTCATCACATCGTCGGTGCGCGCCGCCGCCCAGCCGAAAGCCCGCCAGCGCGGCTCCCTGTGGCCGATCATGCTGTCGGCGGTGTTGATCGCCTTATAGACGAACAGGCCCGGCAGGCCGCCGATCACGAACCAGAAGACCGGCGCGACCACGCCGTCGCAGAAGCTCTCGGCCAGGCTTTCCAGGGCAGCCGTCGCGACCTCGTTCTCGTCCATCGTCTCGACGTCGCGGCCGACGATCATGCCCACCGCCAGACGTGCGGCGGCCAGGTCGCCCGCCTTCAGCGGCCGGGCCACGGCGCGGACGTGATCGAACAGACTGCGCGCCGCCAGCCCCGTCGCGCCGCAGATCAGCAGCAGCGCCAGCCCCGGCCAGAAGGGCGCGGCGGCGGCCAGCGCCTGTACGCCCCAGCCTACGCCGCCCGCGACCATCATCAGGATCATCACGACGGCGACGCCGAGGATGCGACGCGCCCGTTCCGACCGCTCGGCCCCGTTCCACTGTCTTTCCAGCACCGCGATCAGGCCGCCGATCCATGCAACCGGATGCGACAGACGACGCGGCCAGCCGACGACGCCCTCGACCAACAGGGCGCCCGCGACGATCCAGGGCGTGGGCAGGCTGCTAACGGGCACGGCCGACCATCTCCAGCACGGGGCCGCGCGCGCCGTCCAGAGTGCGCGCCTCGACGCCGTATGCCGTCTTGAGCACCTCAGGCGACAGAGCCTCAGCCGGAGCGGCGTCGGCCAGCATCCGTCCCTCGGCCAGAACGATCACCCGATCCGCCACGCGCAGGGTGGCGTCGAGATCGTGCAGCGTGAGGACAACGCCCCGCCCCTCTTCATCCGCCAGCCGCCGAAACAGGTCGCAGGCGTCCAGCACATGGCCCGGATCAAGGCCCGCCAGCGGCTCGTCCGCCAGCAGCCATTGCGGATCGCCCGCCAGCGCCCGCGCGATCAGCACCCGCGCCCGCTCGCCGCCCGACAGAGTCGAGACGATGCGGTCGGCGAACGCCTCCACCCCCGCCACGGCCATGGCGCGGGCCACGGCGGCGCGGTCGTCCGCTCTCAGGCCCCAGGCGCCGACGTAGGGCGTGCGGCCCAGGCCGACAAAGGTGCGCCCCTCGACCGCCCAGGCGATCTCGGCGTTCTGGGGCAGATAGGCGATGCGGCGCGATCGCGCGCGCGCAGGCAGGTCGCGCAATGCTCGGCCGTCCAGCGTCACGCGGCCCGCGTCAGGCGTCCGCAGGGCCGCCAGACAGTCCAGCAGCGTCGACTTGCCCGCCCCGTTCGGTCCGACGATCGCCGTCACCAGCCCCGGCGCGAAAGCGGCGTCGACGCCGTTCAGCACCGCCTTGTCGCCCAGCCGGACGGACAGGTTCTCCGCGCTCAGGATGCTCATGCCAGCTTCCTTCTCATGCCGATCAGCAGGGCCAGGAAGAAGGGGCCGCCCAGGGCCGCCATGGCCACGCCCAGCTTGATCTCGGTCGAGGCGGGCGTCAGCCGCACCAGGATGTCCGCCGCCAGCGTCAACGCCGCCCCGCCCAGGGCCGAGGGCAGCAGCAGGCCGCTGGGCCGGGCGCCGATCAGGGGCCGCAGCAGATGCGGCACGATCAGGCCGACGAAGCCGATCGACCCCGTCACCGCCACCGCCGAGCCGACCGCCAGGGCCGCGCCCAGCGCCAACATCATCCGTCCCAGATCCAGGCGCACGCCCAGCGATCGCGCCCCCGCCTCGCCCAAGGTCAGGGCGTCCAGCGTCCGCCCTTGGGTCAGCAGCAGCAGGCAGCCCAGGATCATGCCCGGCGCCGCCAGCCTCAGCTCGACCACGCTGCGGTCGGCCAGCGACCCCATCAGCCAGTTGACGATCTCGTT